>Ga0209726_10002992_pt1 | contig 23838 bp, 21 predicted proteins | sample Subgrocontami54m_FD_187453 | JGI IMG/M metagenome (GOLD analysis project Ga0209726, IMG submission 187453) | Subsurface groundwater microbial communities from S. Glens Falls, New York, USA - GMW46 contaminated, 5.4 m (SPAdes) (version 3) | ecosystem: Environmental > Aquatic > Deep subsurface >... | reverse complement strand
GAGCCGTCGACGAGGAGATGGTTGCAGAGGCCGTTGAAGAGCACCACGTCGTGGACATGCTCATCGCGGAGATCGCCCAGCTCGAGCCGAGTGATGAGGCGTTCGACGCGAAGATGACCGTGCTCATGGAGAACATCGAGCACCACGTCGAAGAGGAAGAGAAAGAGCTCTTCCCGAAGGTGAAGAAGGAGCTCGGGGCGGACAAGATGCGCGAGCTCGGGGACCAAATGGCCTCTCGCAAGCAGGAGCTCAAACAGGCCGCCTAACCACGATTGTCATCCTGACGCAGGAAGGATCCGTCGCCTCGTCCGCGGGGAACGGATCCTTCCTTGCGTCAGGATGACAGCACGTCAGGGTGACAGCACGTCAGGGTGACAACTCGGTTTCGGGGGCGGCTGGTATACACTTCCGCCGAAGAACCGAGGAGTGGAACATGGAGCAGCAGTCCCAAAGCGCACCGACCACCAGGATCGTCGAGCCATCGATGCGCGTGAACGCGCTCTTCCAAATCGCCCTGGGGCTCTCCATGGATCGATCCGCACGCACGCGTTCGATGGGCGACCTGCGGTTCACCCTCGGCTCCGTGCGCGATGGCGCGTACCAGCAGACCTTGTCGCTCGCCAACGGCGACTACGATCTCGCGTTCGCCGTCGCCAAGGGCGAGATGGACGTCGCGGCCATCAACCCGTCGTGCTTCCTTTCGATGGCCTACCGCGGAAAGGGCCTCTATCCCGAGGCGCTGCCGGTGCGTGTGATCGCCACCATGCCATCCCTCGACGTCATGCTCTTCGCCGTCTCCAAGAAGACCGGCATCACGTCGCTCGCCGACATCGCAGAGAAGCGCTACCCGCTCAAGGTGTCGGTGCGACGGGCCCCGATCCACGGCACGCGATTCGTGGTCGACCAGGTCTTCGACGCGCACGGCTTCTCGATCAAGGACCTGGAGTCATGGGGCGGCAGCGTCCACTACGGCGAGTCACCCACCGACCCGGGACGCCTCGCCGGCGTGCGCGACGGCACGATCGACGCGGTGTTCGACGAGGGTGTGCGCGGATGGGCACCGCTGGCCCTGGAGCACGGCATGGCGTTCCTGGACCTGGACCCGGTCTCCCGCGCCCGCCTCGACCAGGTCGGCTGGGCAGCCGTCCTCGTGCGCTCTGCGCTTCCGGAGTACACCGGCGACGCGATGGCCCCGAGCTTTAGCGGCTGGCCGATCTTTACCCGAGCGAGCTTGGACGACGACCTCGCCTACAACATGTGCCTCGCGCTCGAGGGCGGTCGCGAGCGCGTGGTCTGGGACGCCGAGGAACCGGTCACCATGGCCGACATTTGCCGCGGCACGGAAGCCGCCCCCCGAGACGTGCCACTCCACCCGGGCGCTGAGCGCTTCTATAAGGAGCGGGGCTACCTCTAGAACGGCGTCGAGCGAGCAACGATGCTATGATCGGGGGAGTGCGCACGACCGCAGGCGCTCCCAATCGCCAACCGAGGACCGCGCCGTTTGGCCTCCGATGGCCGTTCCACCAGTGCCGCTCCAACAGCCGCCGCCGAGCGCCGGCAGCGCTTTCTCGCCCTGGCATGGCGAAGAAGGCGCGCGACAGGATCCGGCAGCAGCGCCGCGCTGCTGGCAGCACGGACCAGCCGCGTGAAATGGCCTGACCTGCGAGAGGTCCTTCGAGATGTCCCGTGGGCTGTCTGCGGCGCCGTGGCGACACGGCTGTACATGCCGGAGCGAGCCACGGCCGACCTCGACGTCTTGATCCTTCGCGGGACGGGGCCCACCGCCCATGATCTCCTCCGCGCCCACAACTTTGCCCGTCTGGGCGATCTGGGGATCGGAGGCTCCACATGGCGCTCTCCTGACGGGACCGAGATCGACGTGATTGAACGGGACGAGCCCTGGGTGCCAGACGCGCTGGCCCGCGCCAGCGAAAACCCAGATCCCCAGGGTCTGCCCACGCTCCCGCTCGCCTACCTGGCCCTCATGAAGCTGCAGGCCAGCCGAGGCCAGGACCTTGCCGATCTGATGCGGATGCTTGGAGCCGCGGACGACCAGGCGCTGGCCGAGGTGCGGGAAGTCGTTCAGCAGTACGCCCCACGCGACAGCCAGGATCTGGAAAGCCTCATCGAGTTGGGGCGCCTCGAGCAAACGGGCGAAGGGTAGCGACGACTTATCAAGGACCAAAGATCGCACTCTGGTCATGACTAAACCGGTCGCAACGGGCGCTGAGAATCACCCTTCTTTAACTTCCCTCCTGGCCTTAGCAATTTGGCCGCTCGTGTTGGGTCGGCGCTTCGAAAAGCACCTTCTATCAATTGCGCTGCCGCGACTGCACCACGAAGATGTAAACGGACTTGCCCTCTGCCACGGTGGTGTCATCTGTTGACGGAATAGCAAATGCATACCGAGTTGGTAGAGCCGGTGTGATTCACCAGTGTTGTCCAAGAACTGAAGCGGACTCGTTGCCTGTCGTACCCCTGTGCTGACGTTTGTCAACACGATCGTATCGATTTGAACAAAACTGGCTGAGTTGCCTTCGGAAGGCAACGGTTTTTCGCTCCAAGAGATCGGACTCTCCGCTAGCCCAATCTTGCTCGGGCCATCCAACCACCACATCCCTGCTGAGGTGGCAGGGGGAATTGCAGATGAATTACTAGCCGGCGGCGTCGGCCCAGCGGTTCCAGCTTGACGCGAAGGCACCGCCGGAGCACAGCTCAGAACGAACGCTGCCCAGAGGACCAAGATCCCAACAGAGTGCGTCGAGATCCGTATCTTCCGCATGATTACCCCCCGTCAGAGAGCACATGAAGTCGCCGGTTGCACCGGTTGCCTGCATCCGCTACATAGATGGTCGACGCTGTGTAGAGTCGCGGAGCCGTGCGCGCCATTTCCGCATAGATTCTCGCACGCGTTGGGCTAGGCGCACCTTCTCCGACCATGACAGATCTTTGCGACCCTGCTGCCAGCGGGCTTGCCGCTCCAATAGGTCTTTGACCTCATCCATTGAGGAACCTCGCTTCAAAGGCTCGCCATTCCTTGGCCAAGCCGTGCCGCCAATCGGCTAATCTGCTCGGTGGTCACGCTATCCGATTCCAGCAGGGCTAGGATGCGGAGGAAATCCTTAGTACGGCCGACGCTGAGGGCAATCACGGCCAGGTAGTCCGCCCGAACGACACGCAGGGCCTCACCTTCAAAGTCCGCCGCGTCCGCCTGTTCCAACGCTTCCTGCGTAAGGACACTGAACACAGGTACGAACTGGGTGGTGCCATGCACCCACAGAGATCGCCTCACCTTCTGGATGATAGCCCAGATTGGCGCAGAACTTGAAGATTCCGGCCAATACATCCAGCCGCTCGGGGGCTGGCACCGCCACCAAGACGTCGACGTCCAGCGTAGCCACAGCCTCCGTGTAGCGCATCTGCGCTACTGCCCCGAAGAGGGCATACTGTTGAACGACGCCCGCTGCGCGCATTGCGTTGAGCAAGCGTGCCACCGCCTTCAATGGATCACGCCGTCAGGAAAGACCGTAGAGCGCGGCGGGGTTCGAGTAGAGGATCTTGTCCACCGTGGCCTTGGGCAGCGGCGTCGTTTCTTTGAAGACCGTGATCGCGTCGATCTCGGTCGACGAATCGAAGTGGCCGTAGTCGGTGCCGATGACGATGTTGTCCTCACCCGCGTACTTCGCGACGTAGGGAACGTCGTCGTCAGTCTGGCAGGTCACGTAGATCCGCGAGTCGGCGAAGAGGTTCTCGGGAAGGTGACGTCCCTGCGCCTGGTAGCGGCCGCGGGCCTCTGTGACGATCCAGGGCACCCACTGGGCGCTCGCCTCGATGAAGGCCCAGCGCAGCTTCGGGAACCGCTGCGGAATCTCGCTCATCAGCAGCTCGTGGCACGACACGACCGTGGGCGCGCGGAAGAGCGCGAACGTCGAGCCCGGGTCGTGGGGCGAACGTAGGAGATCGACCACACCTGGGTTAGCGTTCGCGATGTGGACCGCGATCGCCATGTCGAGGCGCTCCGCCTCTTCGTAGATCGGGTAGAAGTGTGGATCGACGATCAGGCGATGCCCCTCGAGCGGGCGCATGAGGACCGCCACGGCGCCGTTCTGCTTCGCGGCGCGGATCTCGTCCAGCGCGTCCGGGATGCTGAGGAGCGGCGGGACCATCGACCAGTAGAGACGCTCTGGCGCCTGCTTCCAGATCTCCGCCATCCAGCGGTTCCACGCGTGGCAGAGGGCGACGTCCACTTCGGGCCGATCGGAGAGCTGCTCGATGAAGATGGTGTTGTGCAGCACCTGGACGTCGATGCCGAGCCGGTCCATGTCTTTGACGCGCAGGCTCACGTCGCTCATCTCGCGGGAGGCTTGCGGCGTGTCGGCGCTCCGGCCGGTCCGGCGGGTCCGCTCCTCCAGGTCCTTCTCCGTCAGCGACGGAAAGCGGAAACCGCGGATCTTGCCGTCGATGAACCAAAACTGACGCTTCGAGTCGCCCGTTGGCGCGACAAGCATCGGACGGTGCTTCCGGTCGCCCGGCTCCAGGTAATCCCAAGTCTCTTCCGTCTCAATGACGTGCGCGTCTGCGTCGATGACTTTCATCGGTCTCTCCGTTGCAGGGCTACTCCTGCCACTCCCACTGGTAGATGTTGAACGATTCGAGGACCCCATCGGGCACATCGCGCGTCATCGGTCCCTTGAGGGACCCCACGTGCGGCGTGATCTGCGGCGTGAAGAAGTGGGGAATCAGCGGCATCTGATCCGTCAGGAGTCGCTGCATCTCCGCCATCTGTTGGATGCGCTGATTGCGGTCGAGGGTTGTGTTGAACGTCTCCCACAGACGATCGTACTCCCCACTCGACCATGCGCCGCGGTTCCGCCCGTTCCAGCGATTCTCCACGGTCGACGAGGACGCCGTCCGGAAGTCCTGGAGCTCTGTCTCGCCGCCGGAGCCGCCGCTCGTGGCCATGGTCGGGAAGAGCGATCGCACCTGGCCATCCTGCTGCTGCGCCGCGGGGATGATGTAGGACGTGGCGTCGACACCCGCGCGCTTCAGCGTGTCCACGATGATCGCATTCTCGGCCTCTTGTGTCGGATCAGCCGTCACGCGGAGGTCTGGGTTGAACGGCGTTCCGTCTGGATGGGCATAGAACCCGTCAGCCCCGCGAACAAACCCTGCCTCCTCGAGGCGCTGCCCGACCATGCGCGGATCGAAGGGGTACTTCGTGATCGCGGCGTCGATGGTTGGGTAGTAGTCCGCGCGCGGCGACACGATCGTCTCTGTTATGACGGCGAGCCCACCCATCAGGGCTTCGTTGACGCCGTGCTTGTCGAAGGCATGCGCGAGCGCGCGCCTCACCCGAACGTCTAGCACCGACCTGGGCGATGCGGTCTCCGGACGGAACTGGAAGTTGGTCTTCCAGAACAGGACGGGGCTGGCGATCACTACCCCAGCATCCTTACCGCTCCGGGACGCCCACTCCCTGCGAAGGGTCGCGCCCTGCTCGAAGCGGACGGAGTAGTCCACGGCCATATGCACTTCGCCGCTCAGCATGTTGGCGAGAACGGTGTTCGGGTCGTTCATGAATCGGACCTGCACCCGCTCGATCTTCGGCTTGCCGAACACGAAGCGATCGTATGCGACCGCCTCGTAGAAAGCGCCCGGCTCCCATCGATCGAGACGGTACGGACCGGCGCCAACGTACTCGCGGGTCCAGAACGGCAGATTCGTAAACGCCTCAGAGTCGAGCGTCTGAAACGGGTGCTCCAGGAGGTGCCGCGGGAGCCCCTGAAACTCGTCCTTCAGAGCCCCGGCGTTGGGGTAGGCGTCCTTCCAACGAATAATCAACGTGCGCTCGTCGGGGGCTTGAACCTCTTCCATCTGGGAGATGGGCAGGCTGCCGGAGACGCCCAGCTCGGGTGTGCGATAAACCTGCCAAGCGAAGACGAAGTCGCCCGCGGTGACGGCGGCGCCATCGTGCCAGACCAGGTTCGGCTTCAGGCGATAGCTGGTCTCCATCCGCCCATCCGGGAAGACCTTCCAGCTATCCGTGTTGAGCTGCGGAAGCGACTCGACCATGAACGCCTGCGGTGTCCCGCGCTGGTCCAGGAAATCGAGCGTCGTGTTGAACAAGGCAGTGCCAATGCCACCGCGAGCCGCGACGAACCGAAGCGGCTTCGCCGCTACCGAGGGTGGCTCGTTGCGGCTCGCGACGACCAACGTTCGGTTAATGGTCGGCGCTTGCCCAGACGGTCGGGCCAAGCTCTGGGACTGGCCCGCGGACTGCGGCGACGAAGCCGGCGCGCACGCCCCGACGGTCAGGAATAGTGCGACGACAGCAAGACTCAGCCGTGCAAGTCGGGGACGACCCGGAAAGTCAACGCCTGTCCTACTCTCTTCAGTTACCCCGCTCACGTGAGCGCAGGGACGGGCTCGTCAGCGTAAGCCGCCACGGACTGCCACGGCGCGTCCGCTGGGATGATCCCTCCATCACCCCGGATCCGGTCGAAGGCGATCGACGCGTCCGTCTCGGATACTTCGCCGGTCTCCATGAAGTGGCGAACCGCAACGACCAGACGCTCGCGCATGTGCATCACGACGTTGTCGGCCACGCCCAGATGCTCCTTGGTCCAGTCGGTAAGGGCGCCCATACTCTCGATGACGGCCATGTCCTGGTGTGGCTTGCCCCACGGAATACCCGAGTAGCTCCAGTGTTCGCGCTTCTCCCGCATCGCCTTTCGGTCCTGCATGAAGTTGTTCTGGAGTGTGCGGAACTTCCGGTGCTCGGAGTTCACGTCGACGCCGACGACCTCGCCGCGCTCGGCCAGCGCCTTGGCGCGGTCGACCTTGTGGGTGTGGCTCGCACGTACGTCGAAGTACCAGGTGTGCTCGTCGTCCATCGGCACGAACATGTGCGGGGAGGTCGATAGAAGGATGTGGAACGGCACCACGAAGGGCGTGACGTTCACGGACTGCTGGTCGTCGTCAGATGGCTTGATGCCCGCGAAGCGGAAGCCGTATGGCGTGTCCTGGTTTTCGTAGTGACGGGCAGCCGGGCGGAACCCGTAGTAGGCCTTGTCGAGGCCCGCCAGTTGCTCGTCGGTCCAGTTCATCAGCTCGTGGCCCGAGTGGAGCACGTCCCCATGGATGTGCTCGATCGCGCCCTCGATGGACTGGACGTAGTTGCACTCGTAGTCGATCTTGCCGACCGACCGCTGGTCAGCCGGGACCGTCGTCCACCAGAAGTTCGGGAAGGCCGGCTGCTTGTCCTTCGGGCCCAGGTAGGTCCAGATGACGTCGCCTTGTTCCACGACCGGGTATGCTGGCTGCTTGATATGGAACCGCATGCGGCTCTCGGCTGGCTCAAGGGGCGTCTCCATGATGTTGCCGTTGACGTCCATCTTCCAGCCGTGATAGAGGCAGCGGAGGCCTCCCTCTTCGTTGCGACCGAAGAAGAGCGAGGCGCGACGGTGCGGGCAGCGCTCTTCCATGACCCCGACCTTGCCGCTGCTATCGCGGAAGCCGATGAGGTCCTCCCCCAGCAGCCTGATACGAATCGGATCGCAGTCGGGCTCGGGCAGCTCCTGTGACAGACAGAACGGGACCCAGGTGCGGCGAATCAGCTCGCCCATCGGGGTGCCCGGGCCGGTCCGCATGATCAGTTCGGCATCTTCTCTCGTCAGCATCAATCGTCCTCTCTCGCTTCGGTCCGATGTTAGACAGTTGCCGCCCAGAGCACGCGGTCCCCTGGGATGTCGATGAGCTTCTCGAAGCTCTGGCCCCGGTCCCGCGTGATGTGAATCGAGCCTGGGCCAGTTGGGCCGTCCGCCGGGCCACGAATGACGTGGCCGACGCCGGCAAACGCAGCGTTCTTGTTCAGCGGATGCGGGTGCAGCGCCCACACCATCGGGTTCATCTCTTCCTCGAAGCCTTCGAGCACCCGCTCCCAGTTCTTGGCGCCGTCGACACTGCGGAACACTGCGCTCCGGGCAAATTCCGGCCGGGCCCAGGAACCGGGTGAGTGGTCCGCGGTAGCGATAACCATCGTCGGGTCGCCGCTGCCGTTCTCGGGATCGAGAAAGATGAAGTCGTGGAAGTAATCGCGGGTGAAGCCGCTTTCGGCTCGCGTCCAGCCCCTCCCGGGGTCATCGGTTGTGAAGAAGCCTCGGGCGCTGGAGACGAACCACTTATCGAAGCGGTGGGGTACGCTGGTGATGATGTGGATGTCAAGGTAGTCGATGCCCTTGCTCACGTCTTCCCACGTCTCGCCGCGATCGAAGCTTCGAAGGATGCCGCCGTGCTCGAGAGAAAGGTAGATCATCTTCGGGTCGTCAGGGTGAATGAAGATCGTCATGATGTGGCCCGAGTTTGGAGGATAGGGCGTCCACCAGTTCTTGCGGAGCTCTTCCGGCAACTTCTGGAGGGACGTTATCTCCTCAAAATGATCGCCACGGTCCTCGCTGCGGAAAAGACGCGGCGGCTCAGTACCGGTGTAGATCACGTTGTCGTCAGTCGGATCGACCGTCGTGGACCGGATGTCGCCATCCAGGATCTTCTTCCAGTTCTTTCCGCCGTCGTCAGTTCGATAGAGGCCGTCATACGCGACACCCGCGTAGACGCGCTCGGGATTGCTGCGCGCACCCGAGAGTGATTCGACGACTCGACCCTGGAAGACGTGGTTGTCCGTCTTCCACCCTGCGCCGTTCTCTTTCACCACGACCAAGCCATCCTGGGTCCCCGCGTAGAGTTGCACTCCTTCGGACACGATGCACCCTCCTCAATCTGGGCAGATCGGAATCACACTTTCGCCAGTATAAGAATGAGACAAGAAGAAGTCCACTAGGGCTGATACGACCGGAGGCGCTCCCAATCAACCCAACGTGCCAGCCCGGGCGTCGTTGGGAGCTGTACCTTGCCATCTTCGACCCGCAGACGCTCCGCCACGTACTCCTCGCCGAACGTCAAAAAGAACGACGTCTCCGCCGGAAGGCAATCAGCACGGCCCGGGAGGGCCGCTGCCATCTGCAGCGCAACCATCGCGCCCATCGATGTCTCCCCCATGAACCCAACGTGCGCGGCGCACCCCTGATCGTGGGCCATCTTCGCCATCCGCAGGCCCTCAGTCGCGCCGGCTCCGCTGAGCTTCACGCTGAGCGCCTTGGCGCCCTGCTCGAGGAATAGCGAAGCGTCGGCCGCGCTCCGGCAGCCGTTGTCCACGAGGAGCGGCATGGGGCTGTTCTCCTGGAGCCGGGCGAACGCTCTATTGGGCTGGAATCGACACGGGTCCTCCGCGACGACCACGCCGAAATCGGCGAGCTCCTGCACGTACGAGGGCATCTCGTCCTGAGAATAGTGGCCGTTGGCGTCGACGTACATCTTCACGTCGGGCCCGACGGCTGCGCGTATCTGGGTCAACGCCGCGCGGTCCTTCTCCCTGCCCTGACCACCCTTTACCTTTAGCATGCGAAAGCCGTGGCGCTCGACCATCTCGGCGGCGTCCTGGGCCATAACTTCGGGGGGCCGACGGGTGACGGTCCACGAGACGTCGACCTCGGGATCACCACCCCAGAGCTGCCAGAGGGGGGCGCCCCGCACCTGCGATCGCAGGTCCCAGCACGCGACGTCGATCATCGATCGAGCCAGGCGGTGGTCGCGGATCGCTGCCAGCGCGCGCGTCACCGCGGCCTCGTCGAGCAAGTCGATCTCGCGGATCGCGGGTATGAAAATCTCTTCGAGCACGACTTCCAGGGAGCGGAGCGTCACGGAATGCCAGGTGAGCTTGACGACACCCTCTGCCACGCCGACAGTGCCGTCGTCGCCGACCAGCCGTAATAGAAGGTAGTCGGCGCCATCCTCGCCCATCGAGGCCCACTGGATCGCGTGTGGGTACGGCAGCCGAATCGGGTGGGTGCTCCATTCGGTTAGGCGCATCGTCTCCCCCTGTGTGGCGAAGAATCACCGGATGTACTCGTTCTCGGTCGGGCAATCGCGGTCCAGTGTAGCACCGACACGCCTTGGGCAGAAGCGACTGGCCGAACGTCTTGCGCCGGAGGCCCGCCCTCACCCTAACCCTCTCCCAGAGGGAGAGGGAATAGACACGCTGTGTGGGCGCGGATAGAATCCTCGCAATTTCGAGGCCGTCTAAGCGAGGCCGCGGCCATACAGACGGAGGCAGTTCAATGAAGAATGCGGCGCGATTCATCGGTGCGTTGGCTGTGGCGATCACCGTCGTGGCGTGTGGGCCCGGCGCGGCAACGCCTGCCAACCAGGCAGCGCGATCGAGCGGACAGGCACAGCCCGCGACCACTCCGCAGAAAACGCTCGTGATTTTGGCGCGAGGCGAGCCCCCGAGTCTTGCGGCGAAGCCCTTCCAGGCATTCTCCGGCTCGCTCGCTGCGCCGATTCGGCTCTTCAACGCGCAGCTCGACTACGTCGACGAGCGCGAGGGAACACACGCCTACCTCGCCCAGGCCCTTCCACAGGTCAATACCGACACGTGGCGGGTCTTCCCCGACGGGACGATGGAGACGACCTACAAGCTCCGTGACGGGCTGACCTGGCACGATGGCGCGCGCCTCACGGCCGACGACTTCGTCTTCGCTTGGCGTGTCTTCGCCACGCCGGAGCTAGGCGTCTCCGCCTCGGCCCCGATCGCCCAGATGGCCGAGGTCCGCGCTCCCGATGCGGGCACTGTTGTGATCGCGTGGAAGCGGATCTTCCCGGACGCCGGAGCGCTCGACCAAGGCTTCCAGGCGCTCCCGCGCCACATCCTCGAAGATCCCTTTCAGCACCTCGACGCGGAGGGCTTCGTGAATCACCCGTTCTGGACCCGCGACTACATCGGGCTCGGCCCGTATCGCATCACGTCGTGGGAACCGGGGTCATCGATCGACGCAGCCGCATTCAGTGGACATGCGCTCGGGACGCCGAAGATCGCCCAGATTCGCGTCAGCTTCACCGCCGACTCGAACACGGCGCTTGCGATGATGCTGAGCGGCGACGCACAGTTCGTGAGCGACTTCATCCTGTTCTATGAGGAGGGAGCGACCCTGGAGCGCGAGTGGGCCTCGCGAGGAGGCGGCGGCACCGTCGAGTATGCACCCGCGCTGCTTCGCTGGACCGCGATTCAGCGTCGGCCAGACGCTATGAACCCTCGGCAGTTGGCAGACGCTCGGGTACGTCGGGCTATCGCCATCGGCATGGACGCACAGGCAGCGGTGGACGTCACCACCGGTGGCCGTGGGCTCGCGACGTACACCATCACCTCGCCGCAGTCGCCCGCCTATCGCGCGGTCCAGTCGGCGATCGCTCCGCGCCCATACGACGCTCGCATCGTGCAGCAGCTCTTCGAGGAGGCCGGATTCGCCAAGGGGGCGGACGGCTTCTTCGCGGCGGTCGGTGGCGAGCCCTTCAAGCTGCCTGTGGCGACGGACGGCGGCGCAACCAACGAGCGGGAGAACGCGATCTTCGTCGACAGCCTTCGGCAAGCAGGGGTCGACGCCACGTCGGTCGTGATCCCAGTGGCCCAGCTTCGCGACCTACAGGCGCGTGCGCTACAGTCCGGCCTCTCCACCGGCGGGCTCGGCGGAAAGGGACTCGGCCAGTTCATCAGCACCGAAGCTCCGCGCCCCGAGAATCGCTGGTCCGGCAACAACCGCGGCGGGTGGATCAACTCCGAATACGATCGCCTCTACCAGCTCTTCGACACCTCGCTCGACGCCGCGGAACGGGGGCGCTACACCGCCGACATGGAGCGCCTGATGTACGAGGACGTCGGGATCATCCCGAATCTCTTCACGGTCGTGGTCAATGCGCGCGCCGCCGGACTCACCGGGCCGGTCGTCCGCACGACACCCGACGCCGGCATGGGCATCCAGGGTATCAGCACGTGGGGGTGGACCTCCTAATCGTGTAACCTGTCCAGCGACCTTCTGCACGGGCGCACGATTCGCATTCCCCGGAGCTGTGATCCATGCTGCCGAACCGCGGCCTCCAGCGACAGCGCGAATATCATGAGCTGCTCCAGCAGATCCGACAGCTCGAAAACGAGATCAGCGTCCTCTCGCGCATCGACGCTGGGCACGTCTCCAAACCAACGGAGGCAGGGAGCTTCGACCGCTCTCTGCAGCACTTCCGCGTAGAGCTCGCGAGCAGCGCGGTTCTCACGAAGCGGCAAGAGCTGGATGCGATGAAGGCCCATGCAGCCGAAATGCTCGCGCGGGACCCGAAGGTCGCGCTGCCACTTCCCCCGCCGAAGCCGGAAACCGCCCCCGAGATCAAGAGGCCACAGATCATCGCAGCCGGCGTCGTCGGCCTCATTCTCGTCGTCATAGGAATCGGGGCTGCGACCGGCATGTTCGGCGGCGGGTCACACGTGCCAGTCGTCACGACCATGATCGCCCCGACGCTCGAGCAGCGGGTCGAGGAGGCGGGCGCGCTGTTCTATCAGGGACCACCCGTCGCGGTGAAGTACGAGGGCGGCGTCGTCACCCTCTCCGGCCACCCCGCGCCGACTGGGCAGTGGTACATCGACGACCGCATGGTGATGACCGTCACCCGCGAAGACAAGACGACCGACACTTGGGAACACCTGTTTAATGAAGACTGCGAGAAGAACGAGGTGCTCGGCCCCCTGGACGTGACCAACCTCTTCCGCCCCGGCACGAACTTGGTGTCGGTCGCGCTCTACGACGCGTGCGGCGGCGCGGCCGGCACGTCGGGACCGATCCTGATCACGGTCCACTGAGTGGTTTAGAAGCATTCGCGGGTCCAGAAGGCGTGGCGGTTTCAGACCCGCAGCGTGCTGTCGAACAGCCTGAAAGTGCGCTCAAACGCGTCCTTCGCAGCCTCGGGCCGATATGTTTTGGAGTCCGTGTGGCGGGCAAAGCCGTGGGGCGCGCCAGGATACACCTTTGGCTCTAGAGTCGTTTTATTGAGCTTGGCGATCTCGGGCCAGAACTCCTGACCCACCCACGTCGTGATGCCGGTGTCCTCGGCGCCGAAGTTCCCAATCACGGGGTGACGGAGGTTCTGGAGCATGCTGAGGTCGCCGATGCGGCCGTAGAACATGGAGCAGGCCTCGATGTCGTCGGGGAACAGGCACGCGGCCCAGAGGGCGAAGCCGCCACCCATGCAGAACCCCATGACACCGAGATGGCCGTTGCACGACGGATGCGACTTGAGATGACGGACCCCACCGCCCATCTTGGTGCGGAAGACATTCTCCGTGACCTTTTCGCGGAGAGGCGCCCCGTCTTGCATGCCGTTGGCGGTCTTGCCCTCGTAGAGGTCGACCGCGAGCGCGAGAAACCCTCGGTCAGCAACGTTGTGAACAACTTCCTGGACGTAGTCGTTAAGGCCCGTGACCTCGTGGATGACGAGCACGCCGGGCGCTCGCTCAGCGCCTGCTGGTCGCTCCTCAAAAGCGACAGTCGCCTGGTCCAGTTGGATTCTTTCGACTGGCATGACAGCCTCCCTAACGTCTTCGTCTGGCAAGCCTGAATCTGTGTGAGTATGATGGAGCCGCGACAGGTTTCGCGCCAGTCGGCGAGCAGGGAATGAATAGATCAGTTTTCAGGTGGGTGCCGTACGGTGCCTGCTGACAACCTTTGTGGCCCGGCCGTGTCTGCCGGGCAGAATCGCTGGTCGCTCCGAGGCGGCCGCAGGTCCCTGCTTGACGTCATGCCCCCAGGGGGCACGGCTGGCTCTGAAAACTCACCCCTCACCCTAACCTTCCCCCGCAAGGGGGGAGGGGGCGTCTCCGGGTCAGCCCCGCAGCTCCTTTGGCCAACTCGCCTCCACCATTCCTCGATCGATTTAGTCTCGTCCGCAGGGTATGTCCAACCCCTAGCACGTCTTCAGCCTTGGATCCTAGGCATCTCTATGTCCATCGTTCAGCCATTCGCGACCGGAAGGAGAGCCACTATGTACGTGGGTACCCGCGCAAAGAGCTTCGTCGCGCTTCTGTTCGCCCTGGTGTTGGCACTCGGTACATTGGTTTCGGCCTGTTCGTCGCCGTCGCCAGCAGTCGGAAAGGCCTCGGGCGGCGAGCGACCATCGCCGCTGCGCGTTGGGCTCGTCCCAAACCAAGCGCCCGACCGAGTAAAGGCCCAGTACGAGCCCTTTCGCGACTACCTCGCGAGGACACTCGGTCAGCCCGTCGAGACCTTTGTCGCCACGGACTACGCGGGCGTGGTGGAGGCCATGGCGTCCGACAAGCTCGACATGGCGTACTTCGGCGGGCTGACCTACCTTCAGGCCGAGCTGCGTGCCGACGTCTCCCCGATCGTGACGGAGATCGACCGGGAGACCGGGACAGCCCAGTACAACAGCGCCATCATCGTCAAGGCGGACAGCCCGTACCAGAAAATCGAGGATCTGAAGGGCAAGAAGTTCGCCTTCGGCGACATCAGCTCGACCTCCGGGTCGCTTTACCCGCGCTTCATGCTGGACAAGGCCCGTTTCAGCAACTTCAGCGACCCGCAGATCTTCGTTTACTCCGGAGGCCACGATGCGACACTGGCGGCCGTCGTCAACGGCGCCGTCGAGGGCGGCGGCATCGAAAAGCGAATCATGGAGCGGAACTTCCAAGCGGGACCATACGACGCGAGCCAGATCCGCATCATCGAGCAGCACCTCGTGCAGGGCTATCCGTGGGTCGTGCGGAACAAGCTGGATCCCGCACTCGTCACGCAGATCACCGACGCGTTTCTCAAGATCCAGGATCCCGAGCTCCTCAGGCTGATGCGGGCCGAGCGCTACACCAAAGTCACGAAAGACGACTACGCGGAACCGCGACGTGAGGCAACGCGTCTCGGGCTGCTGAAGCCCTGATAGCCACCCGTCCAGTGATCCGAGCGGTTCAGCTCAGGAAACGCTTCCCCAACGGGGCCGACGCGCTCGACGGCGTGTCGTTCACCGTGGAGAAGCCACAGCTTATTGCCGTGACCGGTCCGAGTGGCAGCGGCAAGACCACACTGTTCCGCATCTGCAACGGCACGGTCCGGCCGACCAGCGGAGAGGTGGACGTTCTCGGTATCCCGATGGCGTCAGCTCGGGCCGGCCGCCTGCAGGGGATTCGGAAGCTCGTGGCAGTCGTGTACCAGAACCACAATCTCGTCGCTTCTCTATCGGTCCTGCAAAACGTGCTGATCGGACGCCTGGGGCAGGTGAACCTGGTGAGCGCCATTCGCTCCGCATTCCTACCCACCGACGAGGATGTCCGACGGGTGGAGCACCTGCTCGACGAGCTTGGGATCGCCGACAAGCTCTATAGCCGAGCCGACGATCTGTCGGGCGGGCAACAGCAGCGCGTGGCGGTGGCGCGTGCGCTCATGCAGGAGCCGGAGCTGCTCTTGGCTGATGAGCCGATCGCCTCGGTAGATACCGAGACAGCCAGAGTGATTCTCGAGTTGCTGCGGAGAGTATCTCGGGAGCAAGGCGTGACGGTACTGGTGAGCCTGCACCAGCACCAGTACGTCGAGCAGTACTGCGACCGGGTGATCGACCTACGGAACGGCTCGTTGGTGCGTGACGAGACACTCTCCGAATTGGGGGTGGCAACGTGACCAGCACCTCTTCAGCAGCAACTCGCCCGGTGCGCCCATTTCGGGGGCATGGTTTCGGTTGGTCCAACTCGCTGCTCATCCTGATCGGTCTTGCCGTTCTGGGGTGGAGCTTCAACGGGACCAGCTTCTCCTTGACAGCGTTGTTCGAGGCGAACAACGCCAAGTCGGTGACGCGATTCGTGGGCGGACTCTTTCCGCCGAACTTGTCCCCAGACTTTCTCGGCACGGTGGCGCGGTTGACACTGGAAACGATTCAGATCTCGATCGTGGGGACCTTTCTCGCGATCGTCTTGGGATTTCCCCTGGGCGTGCTCGCGCTTCGCCGGCGGGGGGAAGAGGTGAGCCGGCCATCCCTGGGAACCCCGCTGTGGCTGCTCGGCTGGAGCCGGTATTACGTGAGCCGTATGGTCCTCAACCTGTTGAGGGCTGTTCCGGAGCTCGTGTGGGCGCTGGTCTTCGTCGTGGCCGTGGGTCTCGGGCCACTCCCAGGCGTGCTGGCGCTCGCAGCTCACAGTACGGGCGTGCTGGGGAAGCTCTACGCCGAGCTCTTCGAGAGCGTCGATCAGCGCCTGGTGGAGGCCGGCCGCTCCACCGGGGCGAGCGAGCTGGCCGTTCTGCTCTTCATCCGTGTGCCCTCGATGCTCCCAACGCTGTTGAGCTACACACTCTTCCGCTGGGAATGCAACATGCGAGCAGCAACATTGCTCGGGTTCGTCGGCGCCGGCGGTATCGGATCCCAGTTGGTCATCAGCATGAAGCTGTTCCAGTACCACGAGGTCCTCACGCTGGCGCTCGCAATCCTCTGCCTCGTCGTGCTCTCGGACGTCGTGGGTCAGGTGATTCGGACCCGTGTGCTGGACGGACCAGGCGTCGACTGCGAACCGGCCATGGTCGAGGTGGAACGCGCCAGGGTGTGACCTCATATCCCTGCGGGGGCACCACTGCTGACGAAACTCCTCCCCCAACCCTCCCCCGCAAGGGGAGAGGGAGCACTTTCGAGTTAGCGAGCGGCGCGCTCGGCCGACACGTCGTCCGCCGAGCACACGAGATGCGGATAATGCGCCCGCCAGTCGGCGCCTCCGATGAACTCCGAGAGCGAGGTCACGTGCCTCATGTCGTTCCGCACGGGATCGGTCACTACGTGGAGCGGCGGCTCTCCGCGCTGGAACGCTTGCACCGCATCGAGCATGCGGCGACGGACGACGATCACTCCACTGTCGCTAACGCCGAGGTGCTCCTTGCTGCGGTCATAGATCGGACCCATGCTCTCGGTCGCGCACGAGTCGTGGGCCAGAAAACTCCCGAAGCCGAAGTCGGTCATTCCCGTGAAGTTCTCCGTTCGCTGCTTCTCGCGATCCTGCAAATAGTGGTTGCCCGCGTTCGCGATCCGTCTGTAGTCGGGATGGATCGCGCGACGACGCACAGGCTCGTCCGGCAAGATCGGGCGCGTTCGATTGAAGCCGAAGTCGAACCGCCAGGAGTGCGTGTCGTCGATCGGCGTGTAGAAGTGCACCTCGTACCCCTGGCTCGTGTCCAAGCTGGTTCCTCCACCGCCGACGGGTACCGCGCACGCCACGGGCATCATGAAAGAGGAGATGCGTACGTACGTGCCCCTATCGGGAGCATCGCGGAGGGCGATGAGCCGCACGCCGAAGTCGGTGTCTTCCGTCTCATAGCGCGGCGGGGTGTCCGAGGGGAGGCCCATGCGGAAGCTCCGATGGAGGAACGTGAGGTGTGAGGAGTCGCACTCTCCCTCCAACCCCTGAAGGTAGTTGCATTCCTGGTAGGCCTTGGTCGCGTAGCAATGGTCGGCCGAGAGGCCGGCCCAATCGTAAGCGGGGAAGAGCGGCTCCGACTCGCGAGGACCCATGTAGGCAAAGACGATCCCGCCGACCTCCCGGGTTTGGTAGGCCGGGTGCCGCATCCGTTCCTTAAAGGTGCTGCCGGCGGGCTCCGCGGGCGTGTCGAGAACACGCCCCTCCACATCGTACTTCCAGCCGTGGTAGATGCAGCGCAGCCCGCATTCCTCATTGCGTCCGTAGAACAGGCTCGTTCCACGGTGCGAGCAGTGTTCGTCGAGCAGACCGATGCGGCCGTCGCTATCGCGGAAAGCGACCAAGTCCTCGCCGAGGAGCCGAACCTGCACCGGCGGGCAATCGGGCGCGGGGATCTCCTCGCTGAGCAGGGCCGGCAGCCAATAGCGCCGCATCAGCACGCCCATGGGCGTGCCCGGGCCAGTCTGGGTTACCAAGTCGTTCTGCGCCTTACTCAGCATCTCAGGCCTCCACTCGACTCGATTGATGCATCCTGTCTCACGCGACGGGGACTGTCAAGAGGGAGGCGCAGCCTTGATCGCCGTACGATTGCGCTCACTTCATCCCTCACCTCATATTGAAGGCCGAGGCTACTCAGCGGTAGACTACGGCTGCCACACACTCGGGTTCACGAGACTTCTTGTCGTTTCGGTTCGCGAGTGCGCGCTTCCTCTGAGAGTGACGGCACATATCGATTGCTGGCTGACTGGCCAGATCTCATCTGTGGAGTATGCGGGTGCGTGGTCCGAGTCGGTTCATCCCTATCCTGGCGGCCACGGTTATGGCGCTTTCCGGCGTCTACCCGAGCGCAGCCGCCGCTCCAACCTGGCTCGCACCTGTAGCCGACGTCGAAGCGGCATCGCTTCCACTGAATGCTCCGACGTCGAGCCAGATAACTCCCCTGCGCCCGGTCCGACTCTCTCCCGAGAGCGGCGTGGTGGGCACAAGCTTCACCGTCACGGCCGATGGCTTGACGCCTGGGAGCACTGTCGAATGGCAGTGGCTGACCTGGGACGGTAGCTACAGCACGAATCCGAGCGCCGAGACCGTCGAGTACCAACGACGAACCTTCGCCGAGAAGCGCGTCGTGCTCGGAGAATCGACGGCAAACGACGCGGGCGTAGCAACGGCAACGTTCGTGGCGCCCGAGGATTTTGGCGAGGTCCACTCGATCTACGCCGTCGTGGACGGGCAAGACGTGGCGCGCGGCGGATTCCGGGTCCTGCTGTCGGCGACGATCACCCCCGCGGAAGGACCGATCGGTACGCCCGTCACCATTCGCGTTACCGGCATGGCAGCGATGCTTTTCTCCGGAAGCACGCTCGCCGTCCGATGGGACAACGCGTACACGGGCATCCTGACGGCAACGACGACGCAGGGCACCGCTGCCGGGCGTTTGCGAGCGGCGGGACCGGTGGGCCAACACTTCGTCGTGTTGAACGCGGGAACAGTCCCCGCCTACCTGAACATCGGCCAGTCGCCGTACGATTTCGTCTACGCGCATCTGCCGAACCAGGAGGACGTGCGGCTTCCATTCCGGGTCACGTCCGATCCAGGCGTCGCGGCGGATCGGATGGACTGGCCGGACGCCGCGCACGTCGCCAAGCTCGATTCCCACGCGCCTCGCACGGCGGCAAGCGGCCATGTGTATAACGGAGTGGCAGCCGAGCTCCTGCCGGGCTCCGGTCCCATCCTGTCCACTCCCCGACTGACCGTGAGCGGCCTGGCGCCGATGACGGACGTGCAAATGTGGTGGGTCACCGCTCGAGGCAACCGGGTTACGCCCAGCGGCTGGAGCCTGGCCGACATCCCCCTACCGACGATGGCGACCAGCGCAGCCGGCGAGCTGAATGGACAGATCACGGTCCCGGATGATCTGGGGGGCTGGCACGTCTTGAAAATGGCGCAGAACGGAGCGATCGTGGCCGAGGCGCCCTATTTTGTCGAGCGCAGCCTCGTGGACGTCTCACCCCGCAAGGTACGGGCCGGCGATACGGTCACCGTCCACGTAAAGGGACTCGGCTGGACGGAGCTCGACAACGGATTCGCCGTCACCTACGACAACTCCCACATCGGGTACGCCTGCGGCTTCAACAGTGACGGAGACGTCATCATGCAGGTGATTGCGACCGGGGAGCCGGGGACCCACTTGATCGACCTGTACCCGATGGTCTACGCGGGCAAGGATCCGAAGGCGTGGTACTGGGCGCCGGTATTGACGTACGCGGAAGACTTCCCCGCCCTGAGCCTCGGCTACCGCTTGCCTGCGATTCGCATCGCGATCGAAGTCCAATAGCGCTACGCAGCCTAACGAAGGAGGAATCATCATGGTGAATCCACAACGTCTCGGGCAGAAGGGCTTGAGTACTGCACTCGGCCTGGCATTCAGTGCCGCGCTCGTCTTTGGTTGGGCAACGCCCGCTGGCGCTCAGGCTCCGAGCGGCGGAGAACAGGACGGACCTCGGTCGGACATTACCGAGCCGACGCCGTTGATTACTGTGCGGCCGGGCCCGGCCGTACCGCCGTTCCCCGTGCCGGACATGCGCGACGTTCCTCTCGACCCCATGTACTTCCAGCCCGTTGGACCGTTCACGATGTACATGAACGTCATAGCGTCGGGCCCGAGCCAGTACGGGCTCTTCACAGCGCCTGGCTGTGTGTTGGACAGTATCTTCAAGCGCGGGATGAAGCTCGTCTGGCGCTTCGAAGTCTTCGACATGGACTCCGGCATGCGCCTCACGGACCGGGACGGTTCGGAAGTCTGGATCGCTCTGCCGGACGGCACGATGACCAAGGCGCGATTCGAGCCGCGCGGCGAGCCACCGAACATCCCTCCGGACGCACCGTGGACGTGGGTCGCCGTTTGGAACATCCCGCTCGACTACCCGCTTGGACCCGTTGACTTCAACGTGAACATCGCGGCCGCCGACGGACGCACCGCTACTCTGTCGCCTGCGACGTTGGGCGGCGGTGTGTACGTCCAAGTCGTCCAATAGCGGGGGCGGCACATGAATTGGCGACTGCTTGCGGCGACATTGTCATTGCTCCTTGTCGGGTCAGGAGCTTCCGTCGGAGCGATGCAGGAGACCGAGGTCGAGATCGCGAGCGAATCCGTACCCGCTCAGCTCATCAGTCTGTCGGCAACGGACTTCCAGTTCGAGCCGAAGGCGCTGAGCGCGAAGGCGGGCGCCGCGAGCTTTGTCGTGCGCAACACCGGCGTCCTCGAGCACAATTTCGTGGTGGAGAGCGCTCCGTACGCGGCAGTTGGGGCCATCAACTCTATCCCGGTCGGCATCAGCTCTCAATTGGAGCTCACGCTCAACAGCGGAAGCTACGCCATCGTGTGCACGCTGCCCGGCCATAGAGAGGCCGGCATGGTCGGAACGCTCGCCGTCGCCCCGTAGCCAGGAACCGACCACCGCGCAGCCGCTCGCCTGGACGCCGCGTCGCCGTATCCGCGACTAAGGAGAACCGATGACCCGCACCGGTGCGGAATACGTGCGCGGGCTGCGCGACGGCCGCCAAGTCATCTTGAACGGCTCGCCCGTCAAGGACGTGACAACAGATCCAGCGTTCGCCGCGGGGGTCCGGACCGTCGCGAGTCTGTACGACATCGCCGCCGATCCGGCGAACCGTGAGCTCATGACGTACCCGTCGCCGCGTGACGGTCGGCCCATCAATCGGGCCTGGCTGACGCCGCGGACGCGGGAAGACCTGGTGTCGCGTCGGAAGGCGATAAAGCGCTGGGCGGACGCGTCATACGGATTCCTCGGGCGCTCGCCGGACCACGTCGCGTCGTTCTTCGCCGGCTTTGCCGGATCGCCCGACTTCTTCGCGCGTGACGGGCAGAAGTTCGCCGACAACCTGCTGAAGTTTTACGCGAAGGCGGCTGAGGAGGATTTGTATCTGAGCTACGCGATTGTCCACCCGACAATCGACCGCGCCAAGCCACCGCACCAGCAATCCGAGCCGAACCTGTACGCGAGCATCTTCAAAGAGCGTGACGACGGCATTGTCCTCCGCGGCGCGCAGATGCTCGGCACCGGCGCGGTGATGTCCGACTACATCCAGGTCTCCATCATCTTGCCCCTCAAGCCCGGTGACGAGGACTACGCCTTCTCGGTCGTTGTGCCAAACAACGCGCCGGGGCTCAGGCTCTACCCACGTCGCCCGTACGCTGTGGGCCCGACGAGCACGTTCGACTACCCGCTGTCCACCCGTTTCGACGAGACGGACTCGCTGGTTGTGCTGGACGACGTGTTCGTCCCATGGGAGCACGTGTTCATTTATAAGAACGTGGGGCTTGCCTTCGGCCAGTTCAGCGAGACTGCCGCGCACGTGCTCGGAAACACGCAGGCGCACGTCCGCTCCTGGGCAAAGCTCCAGTTCCTCGTCGGGCTGACGAAGCGCATCAGCGACCTCAGCGGCCAGACTGCGAAGCCGGAAGTGGTTTCGCAGCTCGGGGATCTCGCTGCCCGCGTGTCGCTCGTCGAGGGACTGCTCGTCGGCGCCGAGGCGAAAGCCGTGCCCGACAAGTTCGGCGTCATGCGTCCCAACGATGCGCTCCTCTACGCGAGCCAGGTGCTGCAGCAGTCGATGTACCCGGAGATCATCACCCAGATTCGGAGCATGATGGGTGGGAGCATGATCCAGCTTCCCTCATCGGTGGCGGAGCTGCAGAATCCGGACGCCGCCGCGGACATGAATCGCTACGTGCGCTGGCCCGAGACCGGCGCCGACCAGCGGGTCAAGCTTCTGAAGCTCCTCTGGGACGCGGTCGGTTCGGAGTTCGGCGCGCGCCACCTGCAGTACGAGATGTTCTACGCGGGCGAGCCGGGCGCCATTCGGGGCCGCTCGTTCCGAACCTTCGACTGGGCCGCTGCCGAGGAGCTCGTGGACGACTGCCTGAACAGCTACAACCTCGATTCGTAGCGAGAGGAGCACCTCCATCGAGGATCTGCGCGGCCTGCTGAGGCGCTTTCAGCAGGCGGAATTGCTCCAACGCATCACGGCGCCGGTTGCCAGCCGATTCGAGCTCGCCGGAATCTGCACCTACGTCCATCGGAAGCCCGATTTGCGGCAGCGGGTGCTCCTCTTCGAGAACGTCGAGGGCTCGGAAATCGGCGTTGTGGGGAATCTCTGCGACACGCGCGGGAAGATCGCTCTGGCCCTCAACGTCGAGCCCGAGCGACTGCTGCAGCGAGGCATCGAGGCGCTCGAACATCCGATAGCACCGGTCATCATCGAGAACGCGCCCTGCCAGGAGGTCGTGCTCGAGCCGCCTGACCTCCGAGCGCTGCCCCTCTGCACCAACTCCGAGCTGGACGGTGGGCCATACGTCACGGCCGGCTTGCACATCAGTCGGAACCCATCGACGGGGGTCCGGAACGTCGGCGTGCAGCGCAACCAGTACCACGAGCCAGACCTCCTCGGTATCTGGATGGCGCCGACGCACCTGTTCCAGCACTACCTCATGGCGGAGGCGAAGGACGAGGCGTTGCCCATCGCTATCGCAGTCGGCGTCCACCCGGCGTTGCTCGTCGCGTCGCAGATGCGGCTCGGGTTCGACGAGGACGAGCTCGGCGCCGCGGGCGGGCTGCTTGGGGCGCCGGTCGAGCTGGTGCGCTGTCGCACGGTGCCGCTCGAAGTGCCCGCCCACGCGGAGGTGATCATCGAGGGCCAGATCCTTCCGTCGGAGCGGCGCCGCGAGGGGCCCTTTGGCGAGTTCGCGGGCTTGTATGGTACGCCGCGCGACCTGCCAGTCGTGCGAGTCACCGCGATAACCCATCGTCGAGGCGCGATCTGGCACAACGTGATCGCGGCGACGATCCCCGAGAACGCGGTGCTTGGGGCGGTAGGCCGCGAGCCCGCACTCTACAAGGCCGTGCGCAGCGCCGTGCCGAACGTTACCTCGGTCCACATGCCGGCGGGCGGCGGCGGCAATTTCCAGGCGATCATCGCGCTGCAGAAGCGCTTCGAGGGCGAGGCTCACAAGGCGGCGTTCGCGGCCTTCGCGCATCAGGACCTCATCAAGCAGGTGGTGGTCGTGGACGACGACATCGACATTTTCAACGGCAATCACGTCGCCTATGCCCTATCCACCCGGTTCGAGCCCACGCACGACATGGTCCTCATCCCTGGGGTGAAGGGCAACCCGCTCGACCCCACGTCCGAAGAGTACGGGCTTGGCCGCGCGACGGTCACGAAGATGATCGTCGACGCGACCAAGCCGCTGAGCGCACCAAACCGCTACCTCCCCGCCGAGGTCCCCGCCGACGTCATGGCCAAAATCGAGGCCAACTGGTCCCGCTACCTGAAACCGTAACGGCGTGACTGCTATCTCTACAGATCTTCTAACTAGATTCCCCTGAAAAATAGCGATTGAGCTGAGGTGGGATCAGCGACCGTTTCGGGCTCGGGGCTGTTTGGTCTCGTCGGGTCCCTTTCGGGTCGAGTTTGGATCG
>Ga0209726_10002980_pt1 | contig 23885 bp, 21 predicted proteins | sample Subgrocontami54m_FD_187453 | JGI IMG/M metagenome (GOLD analysis project Ga0209726, IMG submission 187453) | Subsurface groundwater microbial communities from S. Glens Falls, New York, USA - GMW46 contaminated, 5.4 m (SPAdes) (version 3) | ecosystem: Environmental > Aquatic > Deep subsurface >... | reverse complement strand
TCAGTTCTTGCTATCTTCTAAGTATCAGATTGAAACTACTTTCTTCGTGACGCGGGGTGGAGCAGCCCGGTAACTCGTCAGGCTCATAACCTGAAGGTCATAGGTTCAAATCCTATCCCCGCAACCGTCTTTTGCCCAATAAAACCAATGAGATAGCCCGCCTCCGGCGGGCTTTTTCATGTGCCACGACCCCTTCCCAAGCCCTCCGCTGAAATCCAAGCCTTTCCAAAGGCTTGCACGGATTCCGCGATCCGCTCCCAAACCCTGCAAAATTCTCCATGGCACATGATTGGCACATGATTGCGCCCAAACACGAACAATCCGTGCTCTATCCGTTCCCGAAAAATTCCGTCATCTATGAGGCCCTAAATTTGCCTGAGGGGCACGCTTAACGGCACAGATTTTCGCGAAAACGGCAGCGCCGATCGAACGAAGCGTGCTATCGGCGAAAGCGAACGGCCCAGCCCTCTTCAAGCTCTTGACCCTCGTCGGGCTCATCCTCGTCCGGCATGTCGTCGATCGTCAGCATGGTGAGGCGATAGCCATTCAGCTGTTCGAGAAATTGCTCGTAGATCATCTTGCCGATGGTTCGGCGCGTTGCGCCGAACCAGATCTCTGGCGCCGTCTCGGTCCATTCCGACAAATGCCCGGGTTGACCGCGCGCTCGTGCCGAGAGCGAGCCTGGCGGCAGCGGATTGCCCTTAGTAACGTCGAGGAACGGGCAGCTTCGGGACTTCACGAAATACCGGATGGCACCCCGATGCGAGAAAACGATCGCACAGACATGATCGCAAAGCTCGGTGTAGCGGCGCGCCGCCATCTCCTTGCTGACCCGGTATTTTGTAGCCAATGCAAGGACATGCTCCGTCTCCGGCGAACCAAAGCACCGGATATCGCGGGTGCATAGCACCGGCGGCGTCAAGAGCGCGGCGGCAAACCGATTGGCCTCGGCTTCCTTGTTCTTGCGCGTATCCGGGCTTTTAAGCACGCCCATGTCCGTTGTTGCGCACTGGGCGCTCGCGTCGTGCCACGGGATCAGGAAATGGCCGATTTCATGGGCGATCGTGAAGCGGCGGCGCTCGATCCTGCTGGCGATGTTGTAGGCGATCGAGCCGGTGCCTTTGGCGGCGGTGGTGACGAGCGCTCCCTCGAACGAACTGGTCAGCTGGCCGATGATGTCGACGATACCGACAGCTTCAGCAATGCGCTTCAGCGGGATCGGAATTTCGATGGCGGGATAGTGTGTGATGATGCAATCGGCGAGCGCCTCGGGCGAGCCGAGGTCTGCCAGCTTCATCCGGAGCTCGTCATCCATCACGGTCAGTCTTTACGCGTCAGGCGTTCCGCCATGTCCCAAAACAGCTTCTTGTCGGCCTCGCTCAGCCCACGAAACTCCCTACCAAAAATCCGGATATCCCCCGAGGGCTGCTCCTCCAGTAGGTAGGAGACAGGCACGCCGAAATGCTCGGCGATCTTCTTGAGCAACTCGACGGATGGGTTCGTGCTCTTCTCGACTTCCAACTCCCAGATGTGGGGCTTGGAGGCTCCGACGGCGTCGGCCAATTGCTGCAGCGATTCTCTCTTCCGTATTCGCAGCTCTTTGATCCGGGCGCCGATACTCATTCTATCTCCTTGTTATTCATTACCGATTCCCGTCTGTTAGATATATCCATACGACCGTCTTGACAAGGAGGTGCGGCACGCCAATGTAAGGATACATCCAACCGGGCGTCTGGCAACAAGAACCCGTCTAGCCCCACTCCTTGTGAACAGGTGAATGGCATGGTGGCAAGGATCTCTGTCTTCGTGGTCGGCAACGGCGATATGGCGCTGGTCGAGCTCGAGAGTGGTCGTAAAATCCTGATCGACGTCAACATCCGCGGCGCCGCGGATGATCCCGACGACGACACCCCCAACGTCGCGAAAGAATTACGCGACCGTCTAACGCGTGACGCAGATGGCCGACTCTACGTCGACGCTTTCCTGCTGAGCCACCCCGACCAGGATCACTGTCGCGGGCTGCAGAATCACCTTCACCTTGGTCGACCCGCCGATTGGTCGAAAGACGATGACAAGATCTTCATTCGCGAGCTCTGGTCGTCGCCGATGGTTTTTCGGCGTGCATCTAACCAGCACGTGCTTTGTCCCGACGCAAAGGCGTTCAACAGCGAGGCGCGCCGCCGTGTCGCGCGCTATCGCGAGACCGGCGGGGTCGTCGGCGACGGCGATCGCATCCTGATCCTGGGCGAAGACGAGAACGGCAAGACGGACGATCTGACAGTTATCCTCGTTAAGGTCGACCAGACTTTCTCCCGCGTGAACGGCCAGTACGACCATTCGATGAAGACGCGGTTGCTTGCGCCGCGGCCGAAGAGCGACGACCAGGATGAGGAAGAACTCCGCTCGAAGAATCATTCGAGCACGATCTTACGGTTCTCTCTGTTAGGCGGGGGCAAGGCCGATGCCGGGCGGTTTCTGACCGGCGGCGACGCCGAAGCAGCGATCTGGGAGCGTTTGTGGGATCAGCACTCATCCAATGCCGACTGGCTCAGCTACGACATCTTGCTCGCGCCGCATCACTGTTCGTGGCACAGCCTGTCCTACGATAGCTGGAGCGATTTCGGCGAAGCCGCCAAAGTCAACCCGAAGGCGCGAAAAGCGCTTTCTCAGACCCGCAAGGGCGCGGTGATTGTCGCCAGCAGCAACCCGATCAAGGACGACGATAACGATCCGCCGTGCATCCGGGCGAAGCGCGAGTACGAAGCCATCGCGAAAGACGCGGGCGGTTCGTTCAGGTGCGTCGGGGAATATCCTTCGGCCCAAAAGCCGGAAACGATGGAGTTCGAAATCGGCGCGGATGGGCCGCGGCTCAAAAGCAAGCCGATGAAGGCGGCCGCCATTATTGGTGCGGGTTCGGTCGGCAGTCAGCCTCTCGGGCACGGCTGAGGGGTCGGTGTCAACCACGCTAAGCGTGCCTGATCCTGAGGGTCATATCGGACGAACACTGCGGATCATCGGCGCCCATTCGAATGTCGTCGAGATCTCGCCGCCGCGGGCCGATCACGTTACTGGCGCATGGGAGGTCGAGGTAGCGCTGCGTCTCGGGCTCCCGAATGCCTGGGTCGCCGACGGCCGAAGCCCAAATGGTGTTCAAGTCCACGAGACCGTGACGGTCCGGTTCCCCGCTGGATTTCCGCTACGAGCACCCATTGTTTTCCTGCGGCAGGATTTTGATCGATCGCTGGCGCATGTGTTGCCGGGGGATCCCGCCACGCGCCCTCGGCCGTGCCTATTCGATGGCGATCTCAGCGAGCTTCTGCAGCAGCAGGGGATTGCCGCCATCCTTAACCAGCTCGTGCAGTGGCTGGAGCGGGCGGCGCTTGGCCAGTTGATCGATCCTGCACAAGGCTGGGAACCGGTTCGCCGCGATAGCCTGGCGGACTTCATTGTCGCGGATGCGGGCGCACTGCGGGCACTGGTCGCGCGCAAAGGAGGACATGCGGTTTTCGTATTCGAGTATGCCGTGCTGATAGAGCCGGACGGCGGGGCCATGTTGCACGGTGCAGTGTCTGCCGAGCGCGTGGTGTTCAACCCAAAAACCGCCGACAAATTGTTTACGCGCATCCCGCCCGAGGCGGGGGATCGCTGGCAAATCGGCCGATCGATCGCGATCGTGGCGTGGCCGGGTCGAGACCCCTCGGGCAAGCCGATCGTCACGAACGTTTATCAACCCGAGACGGTGACCGAAATTGCCAGCTTGAATGCGCGCGCGACCGATTACGGATGCGCGACCGAGCTCACTTCCGCGCTTCGCTGGCTGGAGACCTCCGTGGCCCAATGGCGCCTGAGCAGCACGGCGCCCATCGCAGTGATCCTCGCGGCAAGGCGCCCATATCCTGTTATTGGCACGAACAGCCCGATCGAGCTTTGCCCGTACATTGTCGATGTTGGCGCGCCGAAATTGCTGCCTGAGGGCGATCAAACGCCGGTTCGGCCGGCGGGCCATCGACAGTCGATCACGCCTGACCTGTTGCGGCGACTGTCGGATGACCGCGACAACAATGCGGAGCGGATCAGCTGGGTACAGCTCGGCTGCGGCAGTCTTGGGTCAAAGATTGCTTTGCATCTCGCGCGCGCGGGGCGGGCGCCCATGATCATAATCGATCGATCCTATTTCAGCCCGCACAACGCCGCGCGGCACGCTCTGATGCCGCGGCCGGGCGGGATGCAAGCGTCGTGGCTCGGCGACAAGGCCGCGGCGCTCGCCGAAGCAATCAAGGGTTTGGGACAAGACGCCGAACCAGTGGTCGGCGACATTGTTGCGATCACGCGTAACAAGGAGAGAGCACGGAAGACCTTACCAAAAAGGGCATGGGCGATCGTCAATGCGACAGCCTCCCTAACCGCGCGGGGAGCGCTGGCATCAATCCCGAGGGGTATCGAAATCCCGCGGGTCATCGAGACTGTATTGTTTGCGGCCGGCAAGTTCGGAGTGGTTACGGTCGAGGGCCCGCGCCGCAATCCCGACAGCCTCGATTTGATGGCAGAGACGTATAGCCTAGCGCGCGAGCAGGAAACCTTGCGCGCTTTGATGTTCGCCGAGGGGGCAGAACTGACGCGCCAGTCAATAGGGGAGGGATGCGGCTCGGCGACCATGCCGTTATCCGATGCGCGGGTGTCGCTGCTCGCGGCGCCGATGGCGGAAATCATTGCCGGCCTGCAGCGAGAATCACTTCCGGATCGAGGTGGGCGCATCCAGATCGCCGCCGTTGGGGAAGACGGCATCAGCGTGGCCTGGTCGGCCTACGAGGTGGAACCAGCGATAATCGTTCCTGTTCAAGGGCCCGAGGGCTGGCGCGTACATCTTTCGGCGCGGGCCGCGTGCAAGATCAACGATGAAGTTTCGCGCTGGCCGAAGGTGGAAACAGGCGGGATACTAATGGGCCGCATGTCGGAAGCGGCCCGGTCATTCTACATCACCGGCATCTTGCCCGCCCCCGAGGACAGTGAGCGCAGTGCCGGTGGGTTTTGCCTCGGCACGCGCGGCGCCCGCCGGATGATTTCCGACTACGCGGAATCATCTGGCTATAGTCTTTTCTGCCTCGGCACCTGGCACAGTCATTTGGCGCCGTCAGGACCGTCAACAACCGACCGCGCAACGGCCGCCACGGTCGCCCTGGCCCGGCTGGCCCCTTCCGTGCTCCTCATTCACACGCCGGCCGGGCACATCGCATTGCTCGCGCATGCGTCTCAAGCTTTCGATTCCAGGGCAGAGATCTGATCATGCCGGCTTGGTTCAAGTTTTTCGATGCTTACACGATCAGAGCCCGGGTTTTCCCCGCAATCATCGCGGCGATTCCTGCACTCGCGATGGTCGTCCTTCTGGTCTCGTGGACTGGTCTGGCCCTGTCGAGCGGGGTTGCCACCGTCGGACTGCTGGTCATCCTGTATATGTTCTCCGACTTCGCCAGAAGTCAGGGCAGGAAAATCGAGCCTCGTATTTATGAGCTTCAAGGAGGCAAGCCGTCGGTCACGATGATGCGTCGTGCGGATACGTCGCTGGACACCGCCTCGAAGGATCGGTATCGCACCTTTCTGGCCAGCAAGTTAACGCGCACAGCACCGACCGCTGCCGAGGAGGAGAAAAACCAAGCCGATGCAGATGCTTTCTATGAACAGGCTGGCACCTGGTTGCGCGAGAGTACGCGCGATACGAAAAAGTTTTCCATTCTGTTCAACGAAAACATCACCTACGGCTATCGTCGGAATCTACTTGGCCTCAAGTGGATCGCACTGGGCCTCAATCTCATTGCGGTAGCCATCTGCGCCAGCTTGGTGTGGCGCAATGCGCCGGTAAACATCGATGATTCATTCACCGGCCGCGTACTCGTGGTTCTGGTCGTCGCCGTGATCCACGCGGTCTACATTGTGGCTGTCGTTAATCAGCGTAGCGTCATCGCCGCCGCACGCACCTATGCGCGTCAGCTCATCCTATCCACAGAAACCTTCCTCGCGGCGGGAAAGCCGAAGGCGAAGAAAAAAGCCAGCAGCTGACCCGATGGCTGGCAATCGAATTCCGCCATGGCCCTACTATCGGTCGGCCTGGCGCCAGAGACAAGTGAGTGACCGGCGCACCGAAGCGATCTATAATTGTCTGATGGATGACAACACCACGAAGGTGATGCTGACGGCGATCATCTTCGCGTCGCTGGTTGCTGTTCTGTGGCGGTTTGGCCGGGTGTCGCTGGACGTTGAGCGACTGAATTTCAATCTGCTTGGATGGCTGAAGTTGAGCATGGGGGCATTGAAGGTTACATTACAGCGACATCCCGAGCAGTACGCTAACTCGCCGTTCGTACAGGGCAGCGTTGCGCTCAGAACCAAGATCTTGCAGGGCAGCCACGACGTTGACTTTATCGTCTTGACCCATCCGGATGCCGATCACCGCGATGGCCTGCTCCACCTCATCGAGTGCAAGTGATATTGGACTCCCAATCCCAAAGTAACAAATCGGGCGGCGCTTCTGACAGGTAAGGCCCGCCACCCTTCGCTCCGGGCAAACCAACAGCCGGGCTCATTCAGAAAAGACCGCGCACCCCTGCCTGAAGGCAGAGGAAGAGGGCCAAAGGGGCTTTGTGACGGATTTAGAGGGTGAGAGAGCGTCTCTCGCCCGCCCGTCGCGGAGAACCCTCATGCCTGCGACTTCCCCTGTCCGAAACATTCCCCTCAACCGGCTCGTCCTGTCCCCGACCAATGTCCGCAAGACACCTCCCTCGGTGGCCGAGGAGGCCGAGCTCAAGGCCAGCATCCGGGCGGGTGGGTTGAAGCAGAACCTGGTGGTGCATCCTTCGACGGACGACGAGAGCGCGTTCGCGGTCACCGCCGGCGGCCGCCGCCTCAAGGCGTTGCAGGAACTCGCCGCCGAGGGCGCGATTGCCGCCGATCATAAGGTGCCCTGCCTGGTCGAGACTGCCGACGCCGCCCTCGAAACCTCGCTGATGGAGAACACCGTCCGCGCCGCGATGCACCCAGCCGATGAGTTCGCCGCGATGGCCGCCCTGATCGATGCGGGCCAAACGGTCGAGGCCGTCGCCATCCGCTTCGGCGTCACCGAGCAGCGCGTGCGGCAGCGCCTGCGCCTGGGCAAGGTCGCACCGGAACTGCTCGATCAGTTCCGCGCCGGCGCGATCACCCTGGAAGTGGTCATGGCGTTCACGCTTGGCGCCGATCACGCGGCGCAGCTTGCCGTATGGGAGCAGATCAAGGAGCAGCACTATCTCTCGGCCCACACGGTACGCCGCCTGCTGACCGCCAGCGCGATCCCGGTGGATTCCGATCTGGGTGCCTTTGTCGGCCTCGACGCCTACGAAGCCGCCGGCGGAACTGTCACCCGCGATCTGTTCAGCACCGATGAAGACGGGGTCTTTCTGGATGACGCCGCGCTTGTCCGCCGCCTGGCGGTGGACAAGCTGGAGGCGAAGGCGACCGAGTTGCGCGCCGATTGGGCCTGGGCCAAACCCGAGCTCGATCCGGAGTACGGCTTCACCGCGCAATACGGCCGCGTCCAGCCGCAACCGGCCGAGTACCCGCCGGAGATCGCCGCGGAGCTCGACCGCATCGAGCGCCGCCTCGCCGAAATCGAAGAAATCCCCGAAGACGAATGGAGCGACGAGCTTGCGGCGGAAGCAGCGCAAATCTCGGAGCGCCACGACGAACTGATCGAGACCACCGAAGCCAACGCGGTCTATGCCGCGAAAGACCGCGCAATCGCTGGCTGCATCGTCACGATCGGCGATGAGGGTGAATTCCGCATCTATGAGGGGCTGGTCGATCGTTCGACCCATCCCGCCGCTGGCGGTTCCAACCATTCCGGCACGGACGCGGACGGCGACGACACTGGCGACGACGCCAACGAGAGGGACGAACCCTTCGTGCCAGAGCCGAGCCGGGAGCAGCTTGTGCGCAAGGAATGTGGCTTCAGCCAAGGTCTTGTCGACGATCTGAAGGCGCACCGGCAGCAGATCACGCGCGCGCATCTCGCGGGCGATTTCGGGGTCGCGTTCGATCTGGCGCTTTACGCGATGTGCGTCGACCTGCTCGCGTACCGCTGCCGATCCCATCCTCTGTCGTTGCGCGCGACCGAGACATCGCCGCGCAGTTCGCTGAACGATCTCGCTGGCACCCCCGCCGACCGGCTGCTTCAGGCGCATGAGAAGGCGCTCGATACCTCGTGGCTATCCCTGAAGCCTGGCGAGGCGTTCACGGCGTTGTCGGCCCTTCCGGCCGAGTCCAAACAGCGTCTGTTCGCTTGGTGCGTTGCCGCCACCCTGGAGCCGCAGCTCGCCATTGAAGACCAAGCCGATCCGGTTCTCGAATGTGCCGGTCGGCGCCTCGCCATTCCGTTTGCGGATTGCTGGCGCCCGACCGCCGCCAATTACTGGGGCCGGGTCAAGAAGGCGCACGGGCTCGGGGTGGCGAAGGAGGTGCTCGGTCCCCGCTGGGCGCGTGACCACGCCGACGACAAGAAGGCGATCCTCGCCACCGCGCTCCAAACCGCATTCGATCCGGCGGAGAGCGGACGCTCGATCGGCCTCGATCAGGCCACGCGCGACAGCGCCGCTGCCTGGTTGCCGCCCGGTATGGCTTATTCCGGCGAACTCAAGGCACCCGATTTTACGGATCACGAGTTTGGCGCGGCATCGGTCGAACGTGATCCGCCCGATGGCGATGTGGATGCGGACGATCCCGCGTCCTCCGACCTCCCGGCCTTTCTCACTGACGACGAACCGAACCATGCCAGGCTGAACGGGGCTTCGGCGCGGTAGGCACATCCGGCGCGCCGCCCCGGCGGCCGGCCTTCACTGATCTTCAATCAGCCATCGAGTGGTGCCGCGACGGTCGCGGCACCATGCTTTGGCCCTTCACACCAGGAGAGTACCCATGAGCGACACCACCTCAAAAACAGAACCGGTTTCCGATTTGGAAGCGCGGTGGCGCGAGCGCGAGCGGCTGAGCGCCGAGGCCCAGCCGGCCAACAAGGCGGCGATCTTCGATGCGCTAGCCGCCGCAAACATCACTGACGTCGTGCTGGAGTTCGACGGATGCGGCGACAGCGGTCAGATCGAACGCACCGTGGCCCATGCCGGGGACCGGGAAGCCGAGTTGCCGTCCTTGCCCCTCGCGCAAGCCGAACCCATTCCGGATGGCGGCGGCCTGCATCAGGTCGAGTGCAGTCTCTACGAGGCGATCGAAGCGCTGGCTTACGAGCTCCTCGAGGACAGTCACGGTGGGTGGGAGAACAACGACGGCGCCTACGGCGAATTCACCTTCGATGTGGCGAAGCGGACGATCACCCTCGCCTTCAACCAGCGCTTCACCGACTCGGAATATTCCGAGCACGTGTTTTGAGGAGGGCGCCATGGGTCACTGCTATCACCATGCGCTTTCCTCGGTGAAGAAATGGGGCGGCACCGCCGAGGACTATCTGCCGCTACACCAGTGGTTCGACGAGTCGAAGGCGATCACCGCCGACTTCCGGCACCGGGCGCTGCGGCACCATGCCGAGGGCATCTTCATGCTGGAGCGGTTCTTCGGCGCGACGATCACGATCTCGACCGGCCGCGTCGTGCCGGTTCGGCTGATCGGCGAGCAGCATGTGCGCGAGGATATCGGCTTCATCCCGAGCTTCGCCGATTGGGTGCGTTGCATCCGGCCCGAACCGTGGATGGGCCGGGCGCAGCCGATCCACCGCGATGTCGATCCGTTCGCCCTCATTGCCTCCGGTGACGAGAAGATAATGTCTACAAGCGCCGATAGGGCTGCCGCCGCGTAGCGTCTGTCCTCAACCAAGAAACCCAATGGAGCCAACCATGACCACCTACACCGCCTATTTTCGTAGCGATGCCGAATTTGCGACGAAGAGTTTTGTGGCCAAGACGCCTGAGAAAGCCCTGCGCAAGGCGCGGGATTTTCTCGAAAAACACGGCGACCAACTCGACTTCGAACCTTATGACCACGGCGGCATGGCGGTTGACGAGATCGAGATCCGCACCGACGACGCGCACGAGCTTGCCGTTTGGCATGGCGAAGACCTTCGTTTGCGTCTGGCGGCGCGGGATCTGCTGAAGGCGTTGCAAGACCAGACAGAGCTCGCGCAGAAGGTGGTCGACCATTGGGCGACGGGCGATCTCGCCACCGCGGTGCGCGCCCTCGATGCAACGATTCCGAAGACCCGAGCGGCAATCGCCAGGGCGACAGATGACGAGCCATAGGCGCTTCTCAATCGGCCAGGTCGGTTCCGAAGCAAGACGAGATCAGCCGTCGCTTCCCCACTCGTAGAGTCAGAGGGCCGCCGGGAACAGGGTGAACCCGGCTGGGAGAGAGGAGCACCTCGGGTTCGTTCAACCCGCTCCCGAGGAGCCTTCTCATGTCTCATGCCTCCACCGCCACCCGTTTCGATTTCCGCCAGTGCGTTGCCTACGATCCCGACCGCAAGCGCCTATTTCACCGCCACGGCCGGCGCCAGCTTCGGCTGCTCGCCGAAGCGCTGTGCCTCGTGAAGGACACCTACGATTTGCGCTCCAACGCCGGCGGCATCCGTGTCGGGCGAGGTGACGCTCCATGCCGAGCACCTCTACGTGCAGGTGAGCCAATCGGCGATGGGCGGTGACACCGGCATCCTGTTCCGCAGCTGCAAGGGCCGCCGGGATTATTACGGCGGCATGAACCACTTTGCCTCGCTGGACCGGCTGCATGAGCCGGAGCGTCTCGCCGAGCTCATCACCCAGCACGTCCAGCCTTAGAGATCCTATGAGGCGGAGCGACGCGCGGTGATACGGGTTCGCGGGGCTCTACTTATGGAGGGACACGTCATGCTCGCCGAAAAGGAAATCGCCGCTCCCGTTTCATCCGCTCCGAACGATCCGATCTTCATCGCGATCGAGATGAGCCGGTCCAAGTGGGTGGTGGGAACGCACCTTCCGGCCTCCGACAAGGTCGGTATCCATGTGCTGCCGTGGGGCGACATCGCCGCGCTGCATGCGCTCATCGATCGGCTTCGTTCCCGTGCCGCCGACATGCCCGGGACGGCCGAGATCCTATGCTGCTATGAAGCGGGTTACGAGGGCTTCTGGCTGCATCGGCGGCTCACGGCCGCAGGGCTGCGCGTGCTCGTGATCGATCCGGGCAGTCTCCTGGTCAACCGCCGCGCCAGGCGGGCCAAGACCGATCGGCTCGACGCAAAGGCCATGATCCGCGCCCTCATGGCGTACAACCGCGGCGAGGACCAGGTGCTTCGCGCCGTGCACGTTCCAAGCGTCGAGCAGGAGGACGAGCGCCGATTGATGCGAGAGCGACAGCGCTTGGTCCAAGAGAGGACAGCGCACTCAAACCGGATCAGGGGACTGCTGATGACGCAGGGCATCGTGGGCTTCGACGCGAGGGGCCGCCACGCCGAGCGCCAGCTTGAAGAACTCGTCACCGGCGATGGGCGTCCTCTCGGGTCGCGGTTGCGAGACGAGGTCCGCCGCGAGATCGTTCGCGTCCAGCTTGTCATCCGGCAGTTGGAGACGGTCAACGCCGAGCGCGACGCGATTGCGCTGATGAAGCGACGCGATGCGGGGGCCATCGCCTCGGACGAGGCGAAGACGGACGACACGATGATCGCGGCGCTTACCCGCATCAAAGGTGTCGGCCCCAACGACGCATCGGTGCTCGTGCGCGAAGCCTTCTGGCGCAAGTTCAGCAACCGACGCGAGATCGCCGCCTGGAGTGGGTTCGCGCCCACGCCCTGGGCGAGCGGGACAATAAGCAGGGACCAGGGAATCACCAAATCGGGTCCGGCCGCCTTCCGCTCTCACCTGCTGCAAATCGCTTGGCGCTGGCTCAAGTGGCAACCGCGTAGCCGACTGGCGGAGTGGTTCACCGAACGGACAAAAGGTGCGACAGGCCGGATGCGCCGGATCATGATTGCGGATTCCGACGGAAGTCGCCCGCGATTCCGGGATGATCTCGCTCACCATTCCGATTTGATGTCGCTCGGCGTTCCGAGATGATTTCGCCCGCGATTCCGGGATGAAGTCGCCCGGTTAGAGGGCGTCTCTGCTGGCCCGCTTAGGGTCCGTTCCTTTGGCTTTGCCATGGGAGGGGACGATGCCAGCAGAGAGGATTGCGATGCGCCAGGTGCGCGACGTGCTTCGGTTGAATGCCGCCGGTGTCACCGGCAACGAGATTGCCCGTCGGGTTGGCGTGGCGCCTTCGACCGTGCGGTTGACGTTGAAGAGGCTTGCCGTCGCCGGTCTCGGCTGGCCGTTGCCGGCCGAGCTGACCGACGCGGCGCTGGAGGCGCAGCTCTTTACCGCGGTCGGCAAGAAGCAGGGGCACCGCCGCCGCGCCGAGCCTGATTGGGCAACGGTTCACCGCGAGCTGAAGCGCAAGCACGTCACGCTGCAGATCCTGTGGGATGAGTACATCGAGCAAAATCCTGACGGCTACCGCTACTCGCGCTTTTGCGAGCTGTACGGAGGCTGGGCCTCGCGCATCTCGGTCACGATGCGGCAGGCCCATGCCGGCGGCGACAAGCTGTTTGTCGATTACGCCGGCAACACAGTGCCGGTGATCATCGACCGGCTGACCGGCAAGACCCGGAGGGCGCAGATCTTTGTCGCCGTCATGGGCGCCTCGAACTTCACCTACGCCGAAGCGAGCTGGACCCAGGCGCTTGGCGATTGGATCGGCGCCCACACCCGGACTTTCGAAGCGATCGGCGGGGTGCCGAACCTGCTGGTGCCGGACAACACCAAAGTCGCCGTCATCAAGGCCTGCCTCTACGAGCCGCAGGTCAATCGCACTTACGCCGAGATGGCGGCGCATTACGACACGGCAATCCTGCCGGCACGCCCGCGTCGGCCGCGCGACAAGGCGAAGGTTGAAGCGGCCGTGCTGATCGTCGAGCGCTGGCTGCTCGGCCGGTTGCGCCATCACCGCTTTTACAGCCTGGCCGAGGTCAACGCCGCGGTCGGCGAGATGCTGCGGCAGCTCAACGAAGAGCGACCGATCCGTCGCCTTGGCGTCACCCGCCGCGCTTTGCTCGAGGAACTCGATCGGCCGCACCTCAAGGGATTGCCCAGCGAGCCCTATTCCTTTGCCGAATGGCGGCTGCGACGGGTCGGCGTCGATTACCATGTCGAGGTCGAGGCTCACTTTTACAGCGTGCCCCACCGCTTCGCCCGGAGCGAAGTTGAGGTGCGGCTGACGCCGCGCACCGTCGAGATTTTCCTGAAGGGCGAGCGCGTCGCCGCTCATCTGCGCGCCAGCGGCAATCACCGGCACACCACCGTACCCGAGCACATGCCGTCGAGCCATCGGCGCTACGCCGATTGGACCGTCGAGCGCATTCGCCGCGAGGCCGCCTCGATCGGTCCGGCGACGGCAGCTCTATGCGAGCTGATCCTGGAGCGCCGACCGCATCCCGAGCAGGGCTTCCGGTCCTGCCTCGGCATCGTGCGCCTGGTGCGGCCGTTCGGTGCCGACCGGGTCGACGCGGCGGCAACGCGCGCCATCGAGATCGGCACGCTGACCTACGGCTCGATGCGCTCGATCCTCGACAACAAGCTCGATCGCCAATCGGCCCAAGGCCGGCCCGCCGACGCCGCCCCGGTCCTCCACCCGAACATCCGCGGACCCCGCTACTACCACTAACCGGTTAGGAGATTGGACAGTGCTGACCCACCCAATGCTCGATCAACTCGCCCAGCTTGGGCTTTCCGGCATGGCCCAGGCCTTCGCCGAACTCCAAGCCTCAGGCGAAGGCGCGACGCTGACCCATGCCGATTGGCTCGGTCTACTCGTCGATCGCGAGGTCACCCATCGCCGCGACAAGCGCCTTGCCGCTCGGCTGCGCTATGCCCGATTGCGCCACAATGCCGTCGTCGAGGACGTCGATTACCGAGTTCACCGCGGTCTCGATCGTGCGCTGTTCCACAAACTCGCCGCCGGCGAGTGGATCGACGCGCACGACAATCTGATCCTGTGCGGGCCAACCGGCGTCGGCAAAAGTTGGCTTGCCTGTGCTCTCGGCCACAAGGCTTGCCGCGACAATCGCTCGGTGCTCTATCAGCGGGTCTCCAAGCTCTTCGCCGATCTGGCGCTCGCCCGCGGCGATGGGCGCCATGCCCGCATCATGCGCAGCCTCAACAGCGCTCAGCTCCTCATTCTCGATGACTGGGGCCTCGATCCGCTCGACGCTGGCGCGCGCCGCGATCTTTATGAAATCCTCGAAGAACGCTACGGCCGCCGCTCGACCATCCTCACCAGCCAGGTCCCGGTCGACAAATGGCACGAGGTGATCGGCGACCCGACTTATGCCGACGCCATTCTCGACCGCCTCGTCCACAACGCCCATCGCATCGATCTGGCTGGCGACAGCCTGCGACGGCTCCGACCGAGATCAACCGCAAAGGATTGACCAGCACCCCGCTTATCGCTCAAAAACCAACCCACCAGCAGGACGCCCAAAGCGGGCGAAATCATCTCGGAACGCCGAGCGACATGATCTCGGAATGGCCGAGCGACATCGTCGGAATCCGCATCATGATCGTGGCGCTCGCTCGCAAGCTCCTTATTGCGCTTTGGCGGTACGCCACGACAGGTATGGTTCCAACCGGCGCCGTGGTCGCTTGAGCTTATCGAGTTCCCCTGCGCGCAACAGGGGACACTGGGAGGACGTGTGACCGGCCCTCTTCCTGGCTGAAACACGCCGCTTTTAGAGAAGGGTCCCGTCCCCTGGAGCGTCGAACCCGCAGCAAACGGGATTGTGGTCGCGAGGCCTGCCAAAGGCGGGAACTCGAACCGGATAAAAGGTGAGCTGGCCAGACGCCAGCCTTGCATTGTGACGCTCTACCCCAGTGGACCATCACCTCCTCACACCGGCTAGGCCGGTAACGGTCAAGCATGTCTTGTCGACAAGTGGGAGTGCCAGCAGCGTCTCGGCTCTTCTGAAAGCGGCTTGACTCGGACGACCCTCATAAAAGGAAGAGGGCAGCCGGAAGGGGCGATCCGGCGGAGGCAAGAGAGCGCCAGGCCGGGTTTCCAGCCCCGCTCTCCGGAGACCTCCTCATGTTCAATCCTTCCCTGGCCACGGCCCGCGCCGCGGCGTCGCTGCCGCTGTTCGCCGCCACCCCGGCACCCGACAAGAACCTGCCCCGGACTGGATCCGGGGTTTCTGCCCTGTTCCATGCCGCGACCACGATCGCCGGCTGGCTTGCGCAGAACCGGACCATCGATGCGAAGGTGCTGCGCGAGGCGATGGAGACCGCCTTCGGCGGCTCGGATGCCGAGGGCGCCTGGGTTTGGAAGGACGCCTACGAGGCCTGCGAAGCGGCGCAGGTCCTCTTTCTGCGCAAATTCGGCACGACCATGCGCGCTCGCGCGGGCTCGCCGGTTGCGATGCTCGGCATGCTCGAGCGCCTTGCAGCGCGTCTGCCCTCGCACACCCGCCGCTCCGAGGAATCGCAGCACCTCCAGCAATTCTCGACGCCGATCACGCTCGGCCTCGTCGCCGCCGAGGCGGCGGCAATGACAGCCGGTGATCTCGTTCTCGAACCTTCGGCCGGGACCGGCATGCTGGCGATTTTCGTCGAGCTCGCCGGCGCGCGGCTCGGGCTCAACGAGATCGCCGACATTCGCGCCGGGCTGCTGGAGCGGCTGTTCCGCGACAGCGCCGTATCCCGGCACAACGCCGAGCAGATCCACGACCGGCTCGATCCGGCGCTCCGTCCGAGCGTCGTGCTGATGAACCCGCCCTTCTCGGCCTCGCCCGAAATCGCCGGCAAGTTTGTCGAGGCGGCGATCCGCCATGTCGGCTCGGCGCTCACGCGCCTTGCCGTTGGCGGGCGCCTCGTCGCGATCACCGGCCGCAACGTCGGTCCCGCCGAGCCCGCCTGGCGCGATGCCTTCATCCGCTTGCAGGAGAAGGGCCGCGTCGTCTTCTCCGCCGGAATCGCCGGCGCCGCTTATACCCGCCACGGCACCACCACCGAGACGCGGCTCACGGTCATCGACCGCATCCCTGCCGACGACCCGCGCAGCTTTCCCACACCTCACGGCATTGCGGCGGATGCCGCCGAGTTGCTCACCTGGGTGCTGCGCGATGTGCCGCCACGCGCGACATTGTCCGGCGCTACTGTCGTGCAGCGGCCGAGCGCCGATGCCACGGTTGTTCCGATCCGCACCAGCGTGGTTCGGCCGAAGACCGCCGTGCCCCTGCTGGATGTCGCTGGCGCAAAGCCCGCTGCGCCTGATTTCGTCGAGCTTGCCTATGACATTGTCGAAACGGGTTCCAGCGACGCCGCCCATCTCGGCGGCGGTCTCTACGAGGGCTACTCGCTGCAGACGATCCGCATCGACGGCGCGAGGCCGCATCCGACCAAGCTGGTGCAATCGGGGGCAATGGCAGCGGTGGCGCCGCCGCGCCCGTCTTACCGGCCGCACCTGCTGCCGCGGCTGCTCGCCGACGGTGTGCTGTCCGACGCCCAGCTTGAAAGCGTGATCTATGCCGGCGAAGCCCATGCCGGTCATCTCGCCGGTTCGTTCACCGTCAACGAGACCTATGACCTGGTATCCGCCGCGCCCGATGACGCCCAGGACGCAGTGCGCTTCCGGCGCGGCTGGTTCCTCGGCGACGGCACCGGCGCCGGCAAGGGCCGCCAGGTCGCGGCGATCATCCTCGACAACTGGCTGCAAGAGCCTGCCCCGGCGAAGGCCGGGGGCCGCCGCCGCGCGATCTGGATCTCGAAGTCCGACAAGCTGATCGAGGATGCCGAGCGCGACTGGGTCGCAGTCGGCGGCTTCCGCTCCGATCTGGTGCCGCTGTCGCGTTTCCGCCAGGGCGCGCCGATCACCATCGGCGAGGGCATTCTCTTCACCACCTACGCCACGTTGCGCACGCAGGCGAAGGGAGAGAAGGCGAGCCGCATCCAGCAGGTCATCGACTGGCTCGGCCGCGACTTCAACGGCGTCATCGTCTTCGACGAGGCGCATGCGATGGCCAATGCCGCCGGTGACAAGAAGGCGGCGAAGGATGGCGGGCGCGGCGAGAAGAAGCCGTCGCAGCAGGGCCAGGCCGGATTGCGATTGCAGAACGCGCTCGCAGACGCGCGCGTGCTCTATGTCTCGGCGACCGGCGCCACCACGGTGCAGAACCTGGCCTATGCCGCCCGTCTCGGATTGTGGGGTGGGGAGGATTTTCCATTCGCCACCCGCGCCGATTTTGTCGCGGCGATGGAAGCGGGCGGCATCGCCGCGATGGAGGTGCTGGCGCGCGATCTGAAGGCGCTTGGTCTCTACGCGGCGCGCTCGCTGTCGTTCGAGGGGATCGAGTACGAGATCGTCGAGCATGCGCTGACACAAGAGCAGACCCGCATCTACGATTCCTATGCCGATGCTTTCCAGGTCATCCATCGCAACCTGACGGCGGCGCTGGAAGCCGCCAACATCACCGGCGCCGATGGCGGTACGTACAACCGCAACGCCAAGTCGGCGGCGCGGTCGGCCTTCGAGTCCAACAAGCAGCGCTTCTTCAACCACCTGCTGACCGCGATGAAGTGCCCGACCCTGATCGCCGCGTTGCAGCGCGATCTCGATCAGGGCCATGCGGCGGTGATCCAGATCGTCTCGACCAACGAGGCGCTGCTGGAGCGGCGCCTGACCGACATCCCGACTTCGGAATGGGCCGACCTGTCGATCGACATCACCCCGCGCGAATATGTGCTCGATTACCTCAAGCACTCGTTTCCGACCCAACTCTTCGAGCTCTACACCGACGACGACGGCAATCTGCAATCCCGCCCGGCATATGACGCCGACGGCAATCCGATAGTGTCGCGCGAGGCGGTCGAGCGGCGCGATCGGATGATCGAGCATTTGGCGTCCCTGCCGCCGGTGCAGGGCGCGCTCGACCAGATCCTGCACCGCTTCGGCACCGACACCGTCGCCGAGGTGACCGGGCGATCCCGCCGCATCGTCAAGCGTGGCGACCGCCTCTGCGTCGAGAACCGGCCAGCTTCGGCGAATTTCGCCGAGACCGCCGCCTTCATGGATGACGAGAAGCGTATCCTCGTCTTCTCCGATGCGGGCGGCACCGGCCGCAGCTACCATGCCGATCTCGGCTGCAAGAACCAGCGCCAGCGCATCCATTACCTGCTGGAGCCGGGCTGGAAGGCCGACGCGGCGATCCAGGGGCTCGGACGCTCCAACCGCACCAACCAGAAGCAGCCGCCGGTGTTCCGTCCGGTCGCCACCGACGTCAAGGGCGAGAAGCGGTTCCTCTCCACCATCGCGCGCCGCCTCGACACCCTGGGCGCGATCACGCGCGGGCAACGCCAGACCGGCGGCCAGGGCCTCTTCCGCGCCGAGGACAATCTGGAGAGCGCCTATGCCAAGGCGGCCTTGCGCCAGTTCTTCCAGCTGATCCATGCGGGGAAGGTGGCGGGGTGCTCGTTGCTGGAGTTCGAGGCGGCGACCGCGCTCGATTTGTGCGACGAGGACGGCTCGCTGCGCGAGGAATTGCCGCCGATCACCCAGTTCCTCAACCGCATCCTGGCGCTGCGCATCAGCCTTCAGAACACTCTCTTCGCCACCTTCGAGGAACTGCTCGACGCCAAAATCGAGGCGGCGATCGCCGCCGGGGTCTACGACGTCGGGGTCGAGAGCCTGACGGCGGAAAGCTTCCGGGTCACCGAGCGGCGCACCGTCTACACACACCCGGCGACCGGGGCCGAGACACGCTGCTACAGCGTCGAGCGCAAGGACCGCAACCACCCGCTGCCCCTTACCGAGGCGCTGGAAATGGCGCGCGGCACCGGAGCGCGGCTGCTGATCAACGAGCAGTCGCACCGCGCCGCGGTGCAGGTCCCGGCGGCAAGCTGGATGGAGGACGACGGCAGCATCGTATCGCGCACCCGGCTGATCCGGCCGATGGCGCGCGACAGCGTCACCGCCGACGAGTTCGCCCGCTCGCACTGGCGTCCCGCCAGCCGGGAGACGTTCACGGCGGCGTGGGAGAGCGAGTGCGCCCAGGTGCCGGAGTTTTCCGAAAGCCGGTTCCACATCATCACCGGCCTGCTGCTGCCAATCTGGGGCCGTCTCCCCGCCGACAATATGCGCGTCTACCGCTTCGAGACCGAGGATGGCGAGCGCGTCATCGGCCGGCTGGTCATGCCGGGCTGGGTCAACGACGCCTTCGACACCGCGCCGTCGCTGTCGCCCGGCGAGGCATGGACCGCGGTGATGGACGGCCGCACCGTGCTGCAGCTCGCCGATGAGCTACACATCCGCCGCGCGCGCGTCATGGGCGACAACCGGGTCGAGGTCGCCGGTTTCACCGATGGCATGGTCGACCGCCTCAAGGCGATGGGCCTCGTCTCGGAGATCATCGCGTGGCGGCTGCGGCTGTTCGTGCCGACCAGCGACCGAGGACCGGCGATCCTCGATGCGGTGATGCAGCGCCACAAACTGCTGCGCATCGCCGATCGGGCGGCAGCGTGAGCGGGAGAGGGTCATGTCCGCTCCCGCCGATGTGGCGCGCCGCCTCGCGCGCGAGGCCGAGGCCGTGTGCCGCCATTACCTGTCGCGTGGCCACCGCCGCGGCCGCTACTGGCTCGTCGGCGATGTCCAGAATACGCCGGGGCGCAGCCTCTACGTGCGGTTGTACGGCTCCGATTACGGTCCGGGCGCCGCCGGCAAATGGACCGACGCCGCGACCGGCGAGCATGGCGACCTGCTCGATCTGATCCGAGGCAATCGACACTTTCTCAGCCTCGGCGACGCCATGGATGAGGCCCGTCGCTTTCTCGCTCTACCGCGTCCGATCCAGTTGATAGCGCCGGACACGGCGACTGCCGGTTCACCCGCCGCCGCCCGCCGCCTGTTTGCGGCGGGGCGGCCCATCATCGGCACCATTGCCGAGGCCTATCTGCGCGCCCGGAACATCACTGGACCCCTGGGTTGGCCTGCCCTGCGCTACCACCCTTCGGTCTATTACCGTGAAACCGCGGATGGTTCGCTTCGAACATTCCCGGCTCTGCTCGCCGCGGTGACCGATCCGAGCGGCCGTATCACCGGGCTTCAGCGCACCTGGCTCGACCCGCACGGCGACGGCAAGGCGCCTGTCGCCGATCCGCGGCGGGCGCTGGGACACCTGCTCGGCAATGGCGTCCGCTTCGGAGCGGTCGACCATGTCCTTGCCGCTGGTGAGGGCATCGAGACCATGCTGTCGCTCAAATCGGTTCTACCCGCCTTGCCGATGATCGCCGGGCTCTCGGCCAATCATCTGGCCGCCCTCGATCTGCCGCCCACGCTGCGCCGGCTCTACATCGCCCGCGACAACGATGCCGCCGGTCGCAAGTCGGCGCGGCGCTTGCGCGAGCGAGCCGAGACAGCCCGCGTCGAGGCGCTCGACCTCGTGCCGGTCCTGGCCGACTTCAACCTCGATCTCTGCCGTCTCGGCGCCGCCGGGCTGCTGGCGCATCTGGCCGATCAGCTCGCGCCGGAAGACCTCGCGCGCTTCGGCCCCGTCGCAGGACCGGCGCAGGCGGCGTGATCGGTTTTCCCGGAAAGAGAGGATGGTGTCGTGACGAGGCGGGTGAACCTTCCCGGTCGAAAGGGCCCGCGCCTGCGGCCTTCACAGCGGGCGATCTGCCGGAAGCGCCGGGCGGCCCGTCCTGGTATTTTTCGAGAGCAGGGACAGGCCGCCCTGAGCCGGGGTGCAATGGCGGGCCGCCGACCATTTTCCGCCGCCGGGCCGGGCGCGCGGCGAGCGCGCGCACCTGAAGAGGCCCGGCTTTGCATCGCGAAGCAAAATGCTCGGCGTCCGCCATCCTCCGCCAAGGCTCCGGCCCCCTTTTAAATCAGCTGGGGGGTGCACCCCGTCTCCGCCCCCGGCCAAGGGATCGCCGTGAAGGCCGCGAAGGGCGCGGCCGATCCTCCGACCGAAAGGCACCCCGCCATGTTACGCAACGACACCACCCTCCACTTTGCCGAGACCGAACCGGACACCGAGCAACACGCCGCCTCGCCGACAGCGCATCTCCTCGACGAACTCGCGCTTTACGGCTATCGCCCCGGCGAGGATGAACCCGATCCGCGGCCGCTTCCCGACGCCGACGCCGCCCGCGCCCATCTCGAGGCGATGACCGAGGCCCTCACCGGCATGCTCGGCGGCACCCGCCTCGAGGACGACCTCGCCGATCTCTCCTGGTCCGTCGTCAACCTGTTCCACCGCAAGATCGACCGGCTCGAGCGCCAGCTCGACAGCAACGAGCAGGCCCAGCGCCGCTCGCAGCTTGAGCAGGACGGCTCCGAGGTCAAGTCGGTCGAGCTCGAACGGCTCATCAACCAGGGTCTCAGCCTGATCGAGCGCCGCAACGCCTTCGAGTTCTTCCGCGACCACGCCGCCGAATTGTACGAAGCCGCGACCGGCTCGCTGTGGCGTCCGCATTCGGGCTCGATGGTCAACCACCGCACGCTGACCGCGGCGATGATCGACAGCCGCGACTTCGCCGCCGCCCGGCGCCGCGCTGACACCGAGGTGCTGATGCCGGCGGGGACCAGGATCGCCTTCACCGGCGGCGCCGAATGCAACGACCACCAGCGCATCTGGGAAACGCTCGACAAGGCGCGCACCAAGCACCCCGACATGGTGCTGCTGCATGGCGGAAGCCCACGCGGCGCCGAACGTATCGCCGCCTGTTGGGCCGACAACCGCAAGGTCGCGCAGATCGTGTTCAAGCCCGACTGGAACCGCCACCGCAACGCCGCGCCGTTCAAGCGCAACGACCAGATGCTCGAAGCGCTGCCGACCGGTGTCATCGTGTTCCCCGGCTCCGGCATCTCCGCCAACCTCGCCGACAAGGCCCGCAAGATGGGAATCCCGGTGTGGCGGTTTAACGAGGCCCCATCAGCGGAGGGCGGTGGGTAGGGCCGTCCTCTATCCGGGCAAATGGCTGCTCTGCGGAAGCGCAGCCATTCCTGGATCAGTGGCGAACGAGCCAAGGCGACCCCTAATCGCCGGCTCGTAGGGTACCGCGTCCGGCAAGGTTTGCCCCCAAACAGTCGAGCAGCTACGACTTTACGGTAAGCGGCTGCTCGACCGCCATGCGCTCAGTGAAGTGATCAGATCAGGAGATCGACAGTCGGTTTGCAGCTGGGAAATTCCAGCTCCGAAAGATCCAGGATGCGACGTTGGTCCGGTAATCGAACCTGAAATTCGGCGATCAATAATCGCTTTTTGCGACCGGCAATAACACCAGCGAGGGTCCCGGCTAGCTCACCGGTGAGGGCATAAGCCCACAGCAAGGTCGAGGTTCCATCAAGCGAAAAGACATTGGCTACGGGCACGTTGAACGTATCCGACACCTGCGGCGAATAGGTGATGAAACCGACGAGGGAGCGCTCGCTATGATGACGCCGGGCGCCACCGTGCTGCTGGAACGAGAGATGCGCGTATGTGCTCTTCGGTCCACCAAGCTGCGCAACAACACCTTGCGCGAAACTGACTTTTTCACGGTTGCAGTAGTAGAAGAACGACGCATCGCAGCCGGCAAGGTCTTGCTCGATCGCCGTGTTGCTACGCCCCCCGAAATCATGCCTGGAATCCTTGTCCCAGTAAGGTACCGTCGGCCTAGTGGTCCGCAGGATCAAATCCGAGTCGCGCAGGCAAGCGACAAGAGGCGCGTGATCGGGCTCGCCCTCGAAATTGTAGACATTGTCCGGTAGGTTGAAGAGGAGGCCTCCGTAGCGATAGCTGTTTCGTTCCGCGAGTTCAGCGAACGCGTAAATGAACGGGTCCGCGTCCCGCAGCATGTGTAAGGAATTCTCCAGCTGCGCGGTGCCCGTCGCATTTCGTCGGGTTAAACTGGCCTTATCGGCCGACTCCGCAAACCGGTAGACCTGTGGATGATCTCCGTGACGTCGCTTCATGATTGCCGCCCCCCGTATGGCTGGGTGAGGAGTTTGGTAAGGTTGAGTACCGGAAGGTAGAGATCGTCGCCGTAGAGGAACTGGATCAGGGGGTCGAGTTCGGTGCCGTAGCGCGGGAGGGCAAGCCGGCGCGGATTGCGGGCGGCGCGCTGGGCACGATAAACCTCACTGCGGAGGTAGGGATCGTGGGTCAGCGCCTCGTATTTCCGCATTTCACCGCTTCTGGCATCCGCAAGCACCGGGGGAGGCGGGTCGTTGACGGCGAGATAAGTAAAGCATTCGGCGGGGATGCCCAGCGTCGCGGCATGGTGGCGGAACCGGGCTGCCTTAAACCCGAAGCTGGTAACCACGATTCGGCGCGGATAGCGACCGGTGACGGCGCGGAAGAGCGCCAGCGCCAGCACGAGGTTCGCGAGCGAGTCCCGCGCGTGAATCTCCGGATGGACGCGACCGGTTAAATCCGCACCCCACCATTTCTGGGCGATGGCGACGTCGCGGTAGGAAGCGGCCTCGGAAAGCGCGGTTTCCGGCCGGGTGTCGCCCCCGGTCGGAAGCCAGAGCGCGTTGGCCGCGGCCGCGGCCCGAACGCCGGCTTCCACATGCTTGTGCAACGACAATTGTGATGTCCGGTCGGCGACAATTAGGTTGGCCGGTTTGGTGATCGCCGACGGCGGCCGGTATCGGCCGACGACAATTAGCAGTGACAATTAAGCGCGTGCTGCCGATGCGGCCTTGGCGCCGCTGGCGAGAGCCGAGCGGCGGCGGTAGCTCTCGGTGTTGAGTTCGAGGATGGTGGCGTGGTGCACCAGGCGGTCGATCGCGGCCACGGTCATCGCCGGGTCAGGGAATATCTGGTCCCACTCGCTGAACGGCTGATTGCAGGTGGTGATCAGGCTTCGGCGCTCGTAGCG
>Ga0209726_10002975_pt1 | contig 23941 bp, 21 predicted proteins | sample Subgrocontami54m_FD_187453 | JGI IMG/M metagenome (GOLD analysis project Ga0209726, IMG submission 187453) | Subsurface groundwater microbial communities from S. Glens Falls, New York, USA - GMW46 contaminated, 5.4 m (SPAdes) (version 3) | ecosystem: Environmental > Aquatic > Deep subsurface >... | reverse complement strand
GGTCGATGCGGCAGGCCGGCATCTGCGCCGCCGCCTGCCTCTACGCCCTCGACCGCCACGTGGATCGCCTGGCCGAGGACCACCAGAACGCCAAGGCGCTGGTGCGCGGGCTGCGGCAGATGCCGGGCGTGGCCGTCGAGGACCCCGAGACCAACCTCGTGTTCTTCAATCCGGCCGGCGCCGGCATCGACAGCGCCGAGCTGATCCGCCGCCTGCGCGCCAAGGGCGTGCACCTGAGCCTGTCCGCGGGGCGCATCCGCGCCTGCACCCATCTCGACGCCAGCGCAGCCATGATCGAAGAGGCGCTGGGCCTGATCCGGGCGGAGCTGGCGCGGGTCTGAGGCGCGCGGCGTTAGACCCCGCTTCCGCACGACAAAGTTGATCGCTTCAGCACGGTGCAAGAGTGCCACGGGCGGACATCGGTAAGTAGATGTACGGCCTATTGCCAATGCCCGAAAGCCGAAGCAGCAGCCTGGCTCACCGATCGCGTGCCATCGCATTGTCTCATGCTGAATTCACCGGATGGGTTCCCGCCCCGCGAACCACAGCTTCGGATCGGCCGCCCGCACGCGTGCTTCCGGCAGGCCGAGTTCCCGGCGGACGATATTGGTGCCCTCGACCAGTGCCACGCACTTGTAAAACGCGATCCGCCGCGACAGGCCCTCGCGGCCGAAGCCGCAATCGGTGCTGATGACCAGCTGCTCCCTGGGGATATATTCCAGCGCCTTGCGGATCAGCGCCGCGACGTGCTCCGCCGGTTCGACCACCGTGTTGCAATGGTTGACCACGCCGATGCCGATCTTCTTGTCGGTCTTGATGTGCTTGAATAGATGCAGATCCTGCCCGTCCGAGCTCGCGCATTCAATCGTCAATACATCACAGTCGAGTTGCAGCAGATGCGGCAGAGCGCGTTCGTAGCTCGGCACTTTCCAATGTACGCGCTGCTGATTGGGATTGCCCCAGCAGGTATGCACCCAGATCTCGGCGTTGACGCCGGTGAGCTGGCGATTGAAAGCCTCGGTGAGGAACTCGAGATCGGCATCCGTGCAGTCTGGTTGCTGGGCGCGCATGTGGTGCGGCGGTTCCTCCACCTGGATCAATGGGCAGCCGGCGGCGGCCATATCGCGGAGCTCCGCATTCATGATGTCGCAGAGATCGAGGATCATCGCTTTGTCGTCGTCATAGAACTCGTTCCACAGCATCGACGCGATGGCGGGGGCGCAGATGGCGCCGAATTTCACCGGCCGGTCCGTCATGCGCTGTGCGACTTGCCAGAGCGCGGCGTATTCCAGCGGACCGCGCGTGAGCTTCTCGCGCACCACACCGGGCTGATAGGCCTCCTGCACCTCCCACAATATCTTGCCCGGCCGCAGACCGTGGCGCGACATCCAGCCCCGCGAGGTGTCGCGGTGGCCGTAAACGCCACCGAGACGTTCGATTGGATAAAAGAACCAGGACTTGCCGCCCACGGTCAGATCGAAGCGGCTGTCGCCGTCCGTCACGATATCGAGCCCTGCGGCTTCCTGTTCGGCGATGATGCTGGCGACCGCGTCGAGATACTGTTCGCGGAACAGGGAATCGCCGAGCGCGGACTTGAACGATCGGCCGGCCAGGCTGCGGTCGAACCAAAGCGGTCGCGGATAGGAGCCGGTGATGGTGGTGGGCAGAATCATATCGCGCGTGACAGTGAGCACTGCGGCCTCCGTGGGTTACGGGTGAATGATAACGCAGTGGTCTGCCCCCACTGAAAATGGTCCTCCCTCGAGTATGCGTATTCTAGGGAAGCCGGACGGCGTCTCCCGTCGACAGTTCCATGAGGTCAGGCCGACGACTTGGCGTCAAGTCCTGCGCGCTTGGCGGCAGTCTTGCGGCTGCTCTCACCGGCAAGGTTCCAACGATGGGCGTTATGTATGAAGCGATCGAGCGCGTCGGCTGCTGTTACCGGACATGAGCAGGTCAACCTGAGACGGAAGGCTGGGCAAAGTGCGGCCCTCCCGCGGCGCCGAGGGGGCGTGCCCGTCTGCGGCAGCGCCGCGGGCCGCCCGACACCCGGGGCGTCAGCCGAAAGTGATCGGCACGCGGCGGGGGCCGCGGACGGAGCCTGAGGACCAGGTGACGTCGCCGGCGAGGCGGAACTCGGGGATGCGTTTCAGGAATTCCTCGACGGCCACCGTCATCTCCATGCGCGCGAGGTTGGAGCCGATGCAGCGATGGATGCCGAGGCCGAAGGCGGCGTGGCGATTTTCCTTGCGGTCGATGATCACCTTGTCCGCGTCCGGGAACATGGCGGGATCGCGGTTGGCCGCGGGGAAGGAGAGCATGACCATCTCGCCCTCCTTGAAGGTGCAGCCGTTGATATGCGTCTCCTTGGCGACGAGGCGCCCCATGGTGACCGGGGCGTAGGCGCGCAGGAACTCCTCGATCGCGCTGGGCACCAGCGCGGGCTCCTCGGCGAGGCGACGGCGGTCGGCGGGCGCGTTGGCGAGATGCCAGAGCGAGGCCCCGATGCTGCTCCAGGTGGTATCGATGCCGGCCACCAGCAGGAGACGCAGCGTGCCGAGGATGTGGGTGTCCTTGAAGGGCTGGCCGTCGGGATACTTCGCGGTCAGCAGATAGCTGATCAGGTCGTCGCCGGGGCGGGCGCGCCGTGCCTGGATGTGGCCGGCAAAATACTCCGTCATCTCCGCGAACCCCCGCTCGAGCACGTACTGGTCGGAGGTGCCCACCTCGAGGATGTCGTGGATCCACTTGCGGAACTGGTCGCCGTCGCTATCGGGAATGCCGAGCATGTGGGCGATGACGCGCACGGGAATGTGCTGGGCGTAGTCGCCTGCGGCGTCGCATGAGCCCTCGTCGATGAAGCCGTCGATCAGCTCGTTGCAGACGGCGCGCGCCTTCGGCGTGAGCTTGTCGATGGCCTGCGGCGTGAAGGGCGGCAGCAGCACCATGCGCGCGGGGCGATGGCGCGGCGGGTCGGACGTGATCGGCGGGGCGCCGCCGCCGCTGACAATCTGATTGTCGCGCACCACCACCTGGCGCGAGGAGAAATGCTCGGGGTCATAGGCGATGGCGCGGATGTCGTCGTAGCGGGTCGGCAGGTAGGCGCCCCTGAACCGATCGGTGTGCGCGATCGGGCATTTCGCGGCCCGGATGGAGTCCCAGATCGGAAAAGGATCCTCGATCCAGTTGGGATCGAGATGGTCCCAGTCGGTCAGCCAATCCGTGACCCGCGCACGTTCGCTCATCGAGCCGTCCCTGCCATCATCGCGCTGCTGCAGGGCGCGAAGCCGGCGCCCCCTCCGTCCGCGATAGCGAATCGCGTGCCGGTTGGCAATCGCCGGCTCGACCGGCTACGCCCGGAAGGCGGGGTGCGTGCGCCTGACCTGCTCGAGCGCCTGCAGCGCCGACGGCGGCAGCGGCCCCATCTCGGCGGCCTCGAGCGCGTCGTCGAGATGCCAGGCCTCGGCGATGCCGATGACGATAGTGGAAATGAGCGGGCAGGCGAGGCCGAAGCGCAGCGCCTTCTGTGCCGGGTTGCCCCGCTCCGAGGCTAGGGCGTCCAGGGCAGCCTTGGCGCGCGCCTCCTCCGCCGCGTTCTCGGCGTTGGCCGTGATCGGCATCTCCCGGCCGTGGCGCTCGCTGGTCGCAAGATAACCGGCCGCGAAGATGCGGATGTTCATGACGCCCATGTCCTGGGCCGCGCAGCGGTTGAGCAGGCCATTGAAGTCGGTCGAGTTCCAGCCCGGCCCCGCCGCCGCCATGGCCGTCGGGTTGAGGAGATTGTAGTAGATCTGCGCCACGTCGAAGCGGCCGCTGTCGATGACCTGATGCAGCGCGGCCGGCTCGCCCAGGCCCGTGAGGCCGATCCAATCGCACAGGCCCTTGGCGCGCAGCCTGTCCATGATATCGGCGATGCCGCCGGGGCCCAGCACCTGCGCGGGGGTCAGGCTGCGCTTGTCCTGTCCGGGCCCGGACTCGCCGACGATGCGGCTGTGCAGGATCAGCACCTCCACGCGGTCGAGGCCGAGGCGGCCGAGGCTGGCGGCGACGGAGCGCTCGATCTGGCCGGCAAAGTCCGGCGCCGAGGAATCGACGTTGAACTTGGTGGAGAGGCGCGGGCGCTTCTCGCGCGGGACCTTGGCCAGCCACTGGCCAAGCACCGTCTCGGACGCGCCGTTGCCGTACTGCGCGGCGGTGTCGACCCAGTCGATGCCGGCCGCCATCGCCCGGTTGAGCACGGCCTCGCGCTCGGCCTCCGCGCTGCGAATGATGTACCCGCCGACCCAGCCGCCGCCGTAGGTCAGCGCCGGGATCTCGAGCTTCGTCCTGCCAAAGCGTCGCCTTTGCAAGTTTCCCCCTCGGTTTCCGGGTATTGGCGTTGCCGGTAGGCTATCACGGCGCACGCGCCACGGACAATCGTAGGGCTTAGCGTAGGGCGGGTTAGCCGAAGGCGTAACCCGCCGTCCAAAATGGTCCGTCGAGATTGGAAACGGCGGATTACGCTTCGCTAATCTGCCCTACGCCGCCCAACGCACGCTCACATCAGCGTCGTCGAGGATCGCGCCGGAGGTGCCACGTCCTTGCGCAGGAACGTCACGGGCAGCGCGCAGTCGGGCGCGAGCGTCTTGATGCCGCGCGACACTTGGGTGTAGCCGAGCCGCTCGAAGAAGGGGACGGCGTTGGTCGTCGCCCATGCCGAGTAGCGCAGGAACCCCGATTGGCGGGCGCGGCTTTCGACCTCGGCGACCAGCCGGCGGCCGATGCCGAACCTGGGGTGGCGCACGAACACGCTGCCGATGCGGGCGGTCGAATTGGCGCCCATGGTGGCCTGCCAGGAGGCCGTGCCAATCAGCTCGCCATCGAGCCAGGCGCCGTGCACGTCCTCCTTCACGAGGATGTCGCTGTAGGCCGGTGAGCCAACCAGGCGGAGGAAGGCGTCGATCTCCTCCTGCGACAGCACCTCGAGGGTCTGCCCGCTCAAGGCTTTGGCATGCAGGTGGCGGACGCTGGAGAAGTCGTCGAGGCCGAGTGGTCCCACCACCAGCTTTTCCTCGAAGATGCGCTGCAGGTCGCCGTGCATTCCACGCCCACTCAACGAAGCACCTCGCCGGCCTTCGCCGCTCCAGAGAGCGGGGCCGGGGCATCGACTTGGCCGTCAGGCTCGCACTGTCATTCTCACCCTGTCGCCAGCTCGCCCGCGGCTATTGCGTGCCGAGCCGGGCCGTCGTGCCCGCTCGCGCCGGCGCCGGCGCCTCGGCCTTCTTCTCGGTTGCCGGCTGCTGCGGCACGTACTCGGCCGCCTTGCAGGAGCAGCCCTGTACGAACTCCTTGCGGTAGCGCCAGGCCGATTTCAGGCTGGTGTAGGGCTGCTGGGTCCCCACCGATACCATCTGCTCGACCGCCCCGCCGGGGTTCTGGTGGTAGTAGAGCTCGGCGGGCGCCGCGCACTGCGACTGGCATTGATCGGCATCGCGCTGGAAGTGGTTGGGCAGGGTGGAGAAGCTCACCGGGAAGTAGTAGCCGTCGCACAGCCGCACGCAGAGTGTGCGGTAGGTGGCGAAGGGCAGGTTGCCGAACTGGTTGGGATTGCCGCGCGGGGTGTCGGTTTCCTCGCCCCACAGCGTGGAGAACGGGTTGCGGGCCGTATCGCGCCGGCGCGCTTCCTGGTTGTATTGCGGGCCGCAGTTGTTGCGGGCGAGCTCGCGGATGATGTCGTCCTGGAACGAGCGCCGATCGCCGATGCCCATGATCTGGCGGCGCTGCGCCTCGAGGTCGGCAATGCGCTGGCGCGTCGTCTCCACCTCGTTGGCGAGCTGGATGCACCGCGCCGTTCGACGCAGCGTGCGCGAGAACAGGAACTGGTCCCAGCAGTCGGCGCGGTTGAGCTGCAGCTGCGCCGTCTGGTAGCTGCGCTCGAGGTTGCGCATGTCGTTCTCGAGCTTGGGCAGCAGCTCGCGCCCCTGGTTGCCGCCCTGGGTCTCCGCCACCAGCCGCTGCTCCAGCTGCAGGCAGATGCTGCTCTGGCGCTGGCCGCCGTAGCCGGGGGGCTGACCGTAAGGCTGCGGCACCACGGCGCCGGGCGGCGGCTGGCCGGGCGGCAGATCGCCCGGCGGCGGCCGGTAGACGGGCTCGCGCGGCAGCGGGCGCGGCTCGGGCTGCGACCAGGGCCACCAGCTCCACCCCTGTGCCTGCGCATCGGCAACCGACAGGCCGAGCAGCGATGCCGCGCACAGGGCAAGCGCGGCAAGGCGCAGGGTTCGCTCTGTGGATGTGGCCTTGGGCATCGAAAATTCCGAAGTGCGCGAAAACGCGAGGCGACGCCGACTTCCCTTTGGAACTTTCCCCCGCGCGAGTATGGGAGCGTTGCCGTAGTGGGTCAATGCAGCGCAATTTGGGCAGTTATCTTCTCCACCGCCTTGACGCAGCTCGGGAAAGCGCGGATAAGGCCGCCATGCAGGCCACGCGCACACGAGCCGTAAATATTCGCTGCGGCATTATTGCAACGAGCTAGCGAAAGCTGGCGCGCGGCCGCTTCTTTGCCCACCCCCCGTGACAGAGAAACGCCCCGCCAGCGGCGAGGGGTGACATGACGCTCACGCTCTACAACACGCTGACGCGCCGGAAGGAGCCGTTCCGGCCGATCGATGCCGCCAACGTGCGCATGTACGTGTGCGGTCCGACCGTCTACGACTTCGCCCACATCGGCAACGCGCGCCCCGTCATCGTGTTCGACGTGCTGTTCCGGCTGCTGCGGCACGTCTATGGGGCCGAGCACGTCACGTACGTGCGCAACATCACCGACGTCGACGACAAGATCAACGCGCGGGCGGCGGAGGAGTATCCGGGACTGCCGCTGAACGAGGCGATCCGCCAGGTCACCGAGAAGACCGAGCGGCAGTTTCAGGAGGACATCGCGGCGCTGGGCGTGCTGCCGCCGACGGTCGAGCCGCGCGCGACGGAGCACATCGCCGAGATGAAGGCGCTGATCGAGGCGCTGGTGGCCAAGGGCAACGCCTATGTCGCCGAGGGGCACGTGCTGTTCGATGTGGCGTCGATGCCGGACTACGGGCGGCTCTCCAACCGCAGCCTCGAGGAGATGGAGGCGGGCGCGCGCGTCGAGGTGGCGCCCTACAAGAAGGGGCCCATGGACTTCGTGCTGTGGAAGCCCTCGAAGCCGGGCGAGCCGGCGTGGGCGTCGCCCTGCGGGATCGACACGGCGGGCCGGCCAGGGTGGCACATCGAGTGCTCGGCCATGGCGGAGAAGCATTTGGGGCCCGTATTCGACATCCACGGCGGCGGCATCGATCTCGTCTTCCCGCACCACGAGAACGAGATCGCGCAATCGCGCTGCGCGCACGGCTCGCCGGTGATGGCCAACTATTGGATGCACAACGGCTTCCTGCAGGTCGAGGGCGAGAAGATGAGCAAGTCCCTCGGCAATTTTGTGACGATCCGGGAGCTGCTGGAGACGTGGCCGGGCGAGGCGATCAAGCTCGCAATGCTGTCCAGCCAGTATCGGCAACCCATGAATTTCAGCGACAGGGGCTTGCAGGAGGCCCGTCGCACGCTCGACCATTGGTACGAGCTGACGGCGGAAGCGACCGATGCTGCCCCGTTGTGCGCCGATGTGCTGGAGGCACTCGAGGATGATCTCAACACGCCTCAGGCGATCGCGGCACTGCACGCGTTGCGCTCGGAAGCCGCCAAGGGGGCCAAGCCGGCGGCCGCATGCCTCAAGTCGTCGGCCCGGCTGATGGGGCTGCTGCAGTCGAGCCCGGCTGCGTGGAAGGGCTGGCGGCCGGCATCGCTCGCCATCGACGAGAACAAGATCGAGGCGCTGATCGCCGCCCGCAACGCGGCGCGCAAAGCCAAGAACTTCAAGGAGGCCGACCGCATCCGCGACGAGCTTGCGGGGATGGGCATTCAGCTCAAGGACGCCAAGGACCCCGCCACCGGCGAGATCAAGACGACGTGGGAGGTGAAGCGATGACTGCAGACGTGCGCCGAGCGCTTGAAGACTATGTTGCTGCTGTGCGCAGCCACTACGGAGCGCGACTTGTTGACATACTCATCTTCGGTAGTCGCGCTCGGGGTGATGCGCGGCCGGACAGCGACGCCGATGTAGCCGTAATCCTAGAGGATGGCGATTGGCGCTTCTGGACGGAAAAGATGCTTCTCGCGGGTCTCGCTTACGATGTTCTGTTGGAACACGACCTGTACATTCAGCCGTGGCCAATCCCGCGCTCGGGTTGGGATTCGCCGGCAACACATCCAAAGCAACGCTTCATCGAAACCATACGCAAGGATGCGCGACCGTTGGCGCAGGCAGCATGAGCGACTTCCTAACCGATGCGAGAACAGCATTGCAGTCTGCGAATCTCCTCCTGGGAGCGGGTGATACTCGTGGCGCCGTCAATCGCGCTTACTACGCGATGTTCGACGCAGCGCGAGCAGCCTTGGCCGCCATCGACCCTGAGCTCTTGAAGACAAAGACACATGCTTCAATCATCAGGCGTTTCGGCAAACACCTCGTCAAGGACCGGGACTTTGACCGCTCGCTGGGTCGCATATTCTCGCAAACAGAGGACGCGCGCCTCGCCGCAGACTACGAGCACGACCACATAGACGCGGTCACGGCGGGGGCAATCGTTGGCGGGGCCCAGAGGTTCGTAGCGGCGGTCGAGGAATTTCTCGCGCGGGGGAAGCCATGACCCCCGATCCCGACGTGCGGCCGCCGTTCTGGCGGCATCGCTACTACTACCTCGCGCTCAAGATCATCGTGCTTGTGGCCGCCGCCCTCGTGGCGTTGCGCCTCATCTCCTGGCTGGCGTCGTCATGAGCCGAGAGCGTCTCTACCTGTTCGATACCACCCTGCGCGCCCGTTCGCGCACAGGCGCCGCGGGCTTGGCATTTGCTACCCGCACGGAGCGCCGAGCACGAACAAACAAGAAATGCCGTCGCGCATGCGCCAAGGAGAACGCGCGTGGCTAAGGAGCGCCTCTACCTGTTCGACACCACCCTGCGCGCCGGTTCGCGCACAGGCGCCGCGGGCTTGGCATTTGCTACCCGCACGGAGCGCCGAGCACGAACAAACCAAAAATGCCGTCGCGCATGCGCCAAGGAGAACGCGCGTGGCTAAGGAGCGTCTCTATCTCTTCGATACCACCCTGCGCGACGGCGCGCAGACGACCGGCGTCGACTTCTCGCTGGAGGACAAGCGGCTGATCGCGCGCACGCTCGACGAGCTGGGCGTCGACTACATCGAGGGCGGCTATCCCGGCGCCAACGTCACCGACACGGAATTCTTCAGCGCCGATCCCGGGCTCGCGCACGCCACCTTTACGGCCTTCGGCATGACCAAGCGCGCGGGCCGCTCGCTCGCCAACGATCCGGGCTTCCAGGCCACCCTGCAGGCCAAGGCCGGCGCCGTCTGCCTGGTCGCCAAGGCCTGGGACTATCACGTGCGCGTGGCGCTCGGCATCTCCAACGAGGAGAACCTCGAAGGGATCGCGCAGTCGGTCGTGGCGATCGTGAAAGGCAGCCGCAAGGCAGCACGCGAGGCCATGATCGACTGCGAGCACTTCTTCGACGGCTTCAAGGCCAACCGCGCCTATGCGCTCAACGTCGCGACCACCGCCTACAAAGCTGGCGCACGCTGGGTGGTGCTGTGCGACACCAACGGCGGCACCCTGCCGCACGAGGTGGCCGACATCGTCGCCGAGGTGGTCCGCCACGTGCCGGGCACGCATCTGGGCATCCACACCCACAACGACACCGAGAACGCGGTGGCCAATACGCTGGCCGGCGTGCGCGCCGGCGTGCGGCAGATCCAGGGCGCGCTCAACGGGCTCGGCGAGCGCTGCGGCAATGCCAACCTCACCTCGCTGATCCCGACCCTGCTCCTGAAGCGCGAATTCGCCGATCGCTTCGAGACGCGGGTGACGCCGGAGCGGCTCATAAAGCTAACTCATGCCAGCCGCCTGCTCGACGAGGTCTTGAACCGCGCCCCGGCGCGGCAGGCACCCTACGTGGGCGAGGCGGCGTTCGCCACCAAGGCTGGCATCCACGCTAGCGCCATCCTGAAGGAGCCCGCGACCTACGAGCACATCGAGCCCGAGGCCGTCGGCAACCGCCGGCGCGTATTGGTGTCCGACCAGGCCGGCAAGTCGAACCTGGTCCACGAGTTGGAGCGGGTGGGCCTCAGGGTCGACAAGGACGACCCACGGCTCAGCCGTCTGCTCGAGACGGTGAAGGCGCGCGAGGCCGTCGGCTACGCCTACGAGGCGGCGGACGCCTCCTTCGAGCTGCTGGCGCGGCGGCTCATGGGCGAGGTGCCGGAATTCTTCCGGGTCGACAGCTTCCGCGTCATGGTCGAGAAGCGCCACAACGCCAAGGGTGACCTTGTCACAGTCTCGGAAGCCTCGGTGAAGGTCTACGTCGACGGCGATGCCGAGCCGCTGTGGTCGGTGGCGGAGGGCAACGGCCCGGTGAACGCGCTCGACCAGGCGCTGCGCAAGGACCTCGGCCGCTACCAGAAGCACATCCAGGACGTCGAGCTCGTCGACTACAAGGTGCGCATCCTCACCGCGGGCACGGAAGCCGTGACGCGCGTGCTGGTGGAGAGCCGCGACAAGGGCACGGGGGAACGTTGGTTCACGGTCGGCGTGTCGCCCAACATCGTCGACGCCAGCTTCGAGGCGCTGACGGATTCCATCACCTACAAGCTGCTTCGCGCCGGTGCTCAGGCCACGTAGCGTCATACCCGCCAAGCGAAGCGCTGAGCGGGTATCCGGCCGCAGGCTCATCGTTGGCGTTCTCGGCTGGATTCCCGCTGACGCTGCGCTTCGCGGGAATGACGTTGGCGCGCCGGCGTGAACCTCAGCGCAGGCGGCCGCTGGCGTGGGCGAGGAACAGATAGACGCGGCCGGCCTCGGAGACGAGGTGCTCGGCCACCGCGCGCGGGCTCTGCTGCTCGACGTCGCGCACGATGCGCTCGAAATCGGCGAGGAAGCGGTCGACGGTGCGGCGGAACTCCACGTCGCGGCCGTAGCGCTCGCTCACCTCGTCGAAGGCGGTGCGGCCCTCGGCCGTGTAGATCGAGCGCACCATGATGCCGCGCTGGCCGGCGCGGAACCGCGACCAGATGGCCGAGGCGGTGGTGGGATCGAGCGCGCGGGCGATGCTTTCGACGTCGAGCATGGGCGGGCGCGCGTGCCCCTCCTCGTCGCGGGAGGCGCGCGCAAGCAGATCGCCCAGCGACCAGCGCCCGCCGGTCTCGCCTGGGGCCTGCTGCAGCGGCTGCTGTCCGCCCGGCAGTTGCCCGGGATAGGTCGTCGCGAGCGCCGCCGGCCCAGCAGGCGGCGGCGGGGGAACCGGCGGGGTGACATCGCGCCGCTCGCGGGCGGACAGGGTCGAGAGCTGCTCCAGCGCGCGCAGCTGCTCGCTGAGCGCGGTGCGCATGGCGTCGGCGCTCTCGCGCGTGACGGCGGGAAGACGCTCGGCTTCCGCGCGCAGCCGCTCCTGCTCGGCCTGAATGCCGGCGGTGGTGCGCGCTGCCTGGGCCTGCAGGCCGTCGGAGGTCTCGTTGAAGGCGCGCAGCTGGTCGTTGAGGGCCGCCCGCATGGCGTCGGTGCTCTCGCGCGTGGCGAGCGGCAGGCGCTCGGCCTCGGCGCGCAGGCGCTCCTGCTCGGCCTGCAGGTTGGCCGCCGCGCGGGCCGCCTGCGTGCGCAGGTCCTCGGTGGTCTCGTTGAAGCGGTCGGCGATCGAGCCCAGGTGCTGGGACACCTCCTGCGACACGCCCGACACTCTGGCGCGCATGTCCTCGATGGCGCGCGTGGCTTGCGCGTCGGCGTTGGCGCGTAGGCGCTCCACCTCGGCCACCACCGCCTGGGATCGCGCGTCCGTCTGCTGGCGCAGGCGCTCGAAGTTGGAGACCACGGCTTGGGAGTGCTCGTCCGTCTGCGAGCGTAGCCGGTCGACCTCGGCAACGGCCGCCTGGGCGTGGGTGGCGGTGCCTTGGGCGAGCTGCTGGATCAGCTGGCGGGCGCGGGCCTCCGCACTCGCCAGCGAACCTTCCACGGAGGCCGAGTAGCCCCGCATCACCTGGTCGAGCTGGTCGGCCTTGCCGGACATGCGCTGCAGCGTGTCGCTCAGCTCGGCGTGGCGCTTCTGCAACGCCCGGTCCATGCGCGAGTTGGCCGATTCGAGCGAGCTCGCCGCATCGACGATCAGCCGGCCCTGGTTGTCGAACCTGTGCGTGACGGTCGACACCTGCTGCAGCAGGTTCTCCGACACGTTCTTCAGGAGATCGGCCTGGCCGGACAGGTTCTCGATCGCCTTGAGCGACTGGCGCGTGATGCTGTCGGAGGTGCGGCGCACCGCATCGATGCCCTGGATCAGCGATTCGTCGAGATTGTTGGCGTGGCGCCCCAGCGTGTCTGAGAGCGCGCGCACGTGGGTGTCCATGGCGGCGGTCAGCGCGCGCGCCTTCTCGCCCACCACGGTGTCGATGGCCACGGCAGTGCGGCTCAGCGTGTCGGTCAGGGACAGCACCTGGCCTTCCATGCCGGCGGTCAGCGCGCGACCCTTCTCGCCGACCACGGTGTCGATGGCGATCGTCGAGCGCAGCAGCGATTCGTCGAGATCGCCGGCCTGGCGCTCGAGAGTGGCGGTGAGCGCGCGCGCCCGCTCGCCCATCGCCGCGTCGATGGCAGTTGCGGAGCGCGTCATGGTGTCGTCGAACAGCGCCAGGCGCTCCGAGAAGGCGGCATCGAGCGCGCGGGTGCGCTCCACCAGCTGCTTGTCGAGCGCCTCGGCGCGGCTCGCCAGCGTCGCATCGAGCGCGACCGTGTAGTCGTCGAGCACGGCTTGCAGCTGCTGCGTGCGGTTGACGAGCGTGGTCTCGAGGCTGCCGCTGGCGGTGGCCAGCTGGTTCTCGAGCGCGATCAGGTTCTGCCCCGCGCCCTCGATGATCTTGGCGAGCTTGATCTGCTGCTGGGACAGCTTCTCGATCAGATTGGGAACCTCGCCGCCCATCGCCTTCAAGGTCTCGGCGACCTTGTCGGTGGTGCTCACCAGGGCGTGCCGCTCGCCGACCAGCTCCTGGATCAGGCCTTTGATCTTGTGCTCGTTCTCGTTGTAGGACTGCTCCAGTCCCGCCACCTCGTTGTGGACCAGCGCTTCGAGCTCGCCGGCGCGGCCCAGCGCGCGCGAGATCGCCTCGTTCATGAACGAGACCTGCCGGCGCACGGCCTGGCCCAGCGATGCCGCGGCCTGCTCGGCGGAGCGGTCCGGCTCGGCCAGGCGCACCGCCACCTCGGTCATGGCCGAGGACATGAGTTTCAGCTCCTGCGTGCGCCAGGCGAGCAGGGCGAGGAACCAAAAAAGCGCGATCGGCAGCAAGACGGTGGCCGCCGCCGCCGCCATCATCGGGCTGCCAACCGCGGTATCGGACGCGAGCAGCGCCCACAACAGCAGGACGCCGACGGCGAGCCAGGCGCCGGACGCTGCGGCCGCGACCAGGAAGGGCTGACGCGACGGCTTCTGCTGCAGCGCGAAGATCAGGCCGCCGATGGAGGGAGCATCGTCGTTGGCGGCAACGCGCGCCCGGGCCGGGCCGGCCGAGCGCCGCTTGGCGGCGCGCCGGCCGCTCGGTGCGGCGCCAGCGTCGGTGTCGGGATCGTTCCTGCCGGGCTTGAGGGTGCCGATGCCGGCCATGGGTGCGCTCTTAGGGGCGCTCTGGGGCTTGGGGCCGTCTTTCGGCATGGGCAGCGGGCTGTCCGCCATGTCGCGCGGCACCGGCGGCAGCCGTGGCGGCCCCGTGCGCTCGGCCGGAACAGCATCCGGCGCGCGCTCGGCGGCCTCGCGCTGCGTCTTTCCGTCTTGAGCCATTCCCCGTTCCAATTTCGGCGCCATGCCCCACGCCGAACCCCTTGGCCCCGACACATAGCGTATTTCCGCGTTGGGGCACAGGCGGCCAACGCGGAAAACTGGTGATCAGCCGACCTGCAAGTCGTTGGCGCCGCCCGAGGTCCCCGGCGCGCCATCCCGTCGCCGACCTTGCTAAGCAGGCAATGGGGCAAAACAAAGATTTGTGATGGGCGAGCCGATGGCCCCGAGGCGAAGACCGGCGATTTACCATCACGACTGGTCGTGGTGCCGGGTTAACGCGAGGTTATGCACTGCAAAGCATGATCCAATACTGAAATGCGGGGAACGAGTATTGCTTGCGGTCCGGCAGGGGACGCGCGAATCACTGAGTCGTTGGTGGGGAGGATCGCGCGTGGCGCGGAAATCGGCACACGTTAAGGCGGCTGTCGCATCCGACGGCAGCCCGGGCGAGGGGATCATGGCGGACGCCATCGATCGCGCCTATCTCGCCCGCTTCACCCTTGGCAATGCCGCGCTGGAGCGCGAGGTGCTCGGGCTGTTCGCCGCCCAGGTGCCGATCTACCTGACGCGCCTGCGCGAGGCGCCGACGGCCAGGGCCTGGAAGGAGGCCGCCCACACCATCAAGGGCTCCGCCGCCGCCATCGGCGCCTGGCGGCTCGCGCGCTTTGCCGAGATGGCGGAGAGGATCGACGTGGAGGCGACGACCGCGCGCGGGGAAGGCCATCGCGACGAGGTCGTCGCGGCGGTGGCCACCGCCATCGAGGACGCGTGCGGCTATATCGCACGCGTGCTGGGCGATGCCTGAGGCGTGCTGATCGGCCCGATTTGGCTTGCCCGACGGCCTGTCCGCCGACGCAGAGTCGCAGCAGCTTGAATTTGCGGGACCGGCCCGCTAACACTGCGCGCCCGTGACGAGCCCCGCCGGGCGGCCGGCCCGCGGCTGCGTCCGGCCCAGCGACATCCCCGACAGCACGAGCGGGCGGGAGCCCTGCCGGTCCATGGTCAAGATCACCTTCATCCAGCCGGACGGCAGCGCCCAGACCGTGGAGGCCGAGATCGGCATGACCGTCATGGAGACGGCCAAGAAGCACCTGCTCGACGGCATCGAGGCCGAGTGCGGCGGCGCCTGCGCCTGCGCCACCTGCCACGTCTATGTCGACGAGGCGTGGCGGGAGAAGACCGGCGGGCCGTCGGAGATGGAGGAGGACATGCTCGATTTCGCCTTCGACGTGCGCGAGTCGAGCCGCCTGTCCTGCCAGATCAAGGTGACCGAGGCCCTCGACGGCCTCGTCGTGCGCGTGCCCGAGAAGCAGTTCTGAGCAGCGTCCAACCGGCGAGGGCCCCCGTTGCCGCCGGAGGCTGACGTTTCGCACCGGCTCATCAATAGGTTTGCTCACGGACAGCTCTGCTTGACGCAGGTCAAACCATGAAATCTCAGTCCGGCACATCATCCACTCCGCGGCTGAAAGCTATCTTCAGCTTCGGGGTTCCTTCTCCACAGCAAGGGCCGATGCGCCTGTAACATATTGCCCGCCGTGCTGATGCCGAATGCCGCGCTGTCGAGGTCGCACCCAATCATCCATAGTCTGCGCGGGAGCATCGATCGGTGAGTGCGAGGAACGCTGCCTCCGGCCGCATGCGGCTTCCTCGCGTCAGCGGTTGGCGAAGGGGATGGTCTCCTGCGCTGCGGCTCGCGGCAACGGCGGGCCTCGTCCTCCTCCTGATGCCGTCAGTCCTCGCTGTTTACCCGCTGTTCATCCTGTCCCACATGCTGGTGTTCGCCATCGCCTGCCTGGCCGTGAATCTTCTCTACGGAACTGCCGGATCGCTCTCGTTCGGCCATGCCACCTATTTCGGCGTGGCAGCCTATACGGGCGCCTTTCTCTATCGGTTCACCCCCGTCAATTCGTTCGAGGTTTATCTGGCATCGGGTATTCTCTCGGCGACCGTCTTCGCCTCAGTTATTGGCTTCTTGTGTGCCCGTTCAACGAAGATATTCTTCACGCTGCTGACGCTCTCATTCTCCATGGTGGTGTACTCCCTCGTCATCGACGGGGCAGTGTTTCAGCTGATGGGCGGCATTGGATGGGCTCTCTACCTCCTCGGTGAAGGCTCGATGTATATTCCTCGGCTGACAATCCTTGGAGCCGAAGTCCCCGCCAGCGAGTTCATTGCGGTTTTCTATCGTATCATCGTGCTGGCGTTCGTCGCCTCTGCCCTGGTGCTATGGAGGATTGACGCCTCTCCGTTCGGGCAAGCTCTCAGGGCGATCCGCGACAACGAAATGCGCGCTGCCTTCATCGGCATTCCCGTGTGGCAGTACCGCTGGCGCGCGTTCATCATCTCCGGCGTGTTCATGGGTCTTGCCGGCGGGCTCTATGGGCAGTTGGCGCGCCAGATCACACCCGACCAGCTGCACTGGCTGTTCTCCGCCAAGCTGATCCTGGCGATCGTGCTGGGCGGCACGCGGCATTTCCTCGGACCGGTGCTGGGAGCGTTCGCCTTCGTGCTCCTCGATGAACTGGCGTCGCAGTGGAGTGTCGGGCGCCACATGATGTTTGGCGCATTGCTGATCATCGTCGTTTTTGCTTTTCCGCGCGGCATGGCCGGTGGGTTCGTTGCGGTGGTGCAGGCCGTCAAGAGGCAGCTGAGCGAACGAGCGCAGCCAAGGCGCTGCAGCTGACATCGGTCAGCTTCCGGCGTTCTGGACCAGCGGGTAGGCCGCGGGCTATATCGTTGGCCCGACGATGGGGCAGCGATGCGGGACGGAGAGCGTGGGCGCGAGATTGCGGGTGTTGGGGCTTCTGGCTACGGCGGCTTTGCTGGGCGCAGCGGCGCAGCCGGCCGCTGCACAGCAACGCTGGGCCGCCATCGACCCCAACAGCGAGGCGTCCTCGCCGGTGGCGTGGGGCGCGACCGAGGAGGAGGCGCGTCAGCGGGCCATGGAAGCCTGCAAGCGCGTGTCGAAGACGTGCGCCAACGGCCCGGCGAGCACCAATGACATGCGGGAGGTGTTCGCCCTCATGTGCTGTGAGCAGCCCAAGCTCGGCTGTGTGGCCGGGGCGGCAGCCGGTCGCCGCGAGGCCATGCGCAGCGCGCAGCGTATGCTGGCCGATGCCGGCTATTCCAATTGCTCGGTGCGGCACTATCTGTCGGCTGGGACCGGGAAAAGGCAGTGAGATGGGGGTCAGACCCCTTGCTTCGGCGCTGGCCGATCCAATCTCGAGGTAGAGGCAAGGGGTCTGACCCCGTGCCCGGACAAGGCAGCGATCATGGCCGCTGAAGGTGCAACGGGCGCGAGCCCTATCAATGGGCCGAGCGGAGGGCCGATCGAGACCGACGCCGTGATCGTCGGCGCAGGGCCCGTCGGCCTGTTTGCCGTGTTCGAGCTCGGCTTGCTCGACGTCAAGGCGCACGTTATCGACATCCTGGACAAGCCCGGCGGGCAGTGTGGCGAGCTCTATCCGGAGAAGCCGATCTACGACATCCCGGGCCTGCCGATCGTCACCGGACAGGAGCTGACCGACCGACTGCTGGCGCAGATCAAGCCCTTCAAGCCGGTGTTTCACCTGGGCCAGCGCGTCGATGCACTCGAGCGCATAGGCGACGGCCGGTTCCGGCTGGTCAGCGATACCGGCACGCAGTTTCTGGCCAAGGTGGTGATCGTGGCCGCCGGCGGCGGCTCGTTCACGCCCAAGCGCCCGCCGCTCGCCGGCATCGAGGCTTACGAGGGCAAGTCGGTGTTCTACTCGGTGCGGCGGATGGACGATTTCCGCGGCAAGGATGTGCTGATCGTCGGCGGCGGCGATTCGGCGCTCGATTGGACGCTGAGCCTGCAGCCCGTGGCCAAGTCGCTCACGCTGCTGCATCGCCGCGACGAGTTCCGCGGCGCCCCCAACTCGGTGGAGAGGATGCGCGCGCTGGTGGCCGAGCAGAAGATGGCGCTGAAGATCGGTCAGGTGACGACGCTGCACGGCGAGGGTGGCGCGCTCTCGGGCGCCACCATCCGCACCAAGGAGGGGGAGGCGCGGCTCGACTGCAACCGGCTGCTGCCGTTCTTCGGGCTCACCATGAAGCTCGGGCCCGTCGCCAACTGGGGGCTCAATCTCGACGAGAACTTGATTGCCGTCGATACGGAGAAGTTCCAGACCAGCGAGCCCGGCATTTTCGCCGTCGGCGATATCAACTCCTACCCGGGCAAGGTGAAGCTCATCTTGTGCGGCTTCCACGAGGCGGCGTTGATGGCGCACGCGGCCTACAAGGTCGTCTATCCGGGCAAGAAGCTCTTGTTCCAGTACACCACCTCGTCCTCCTCGCTGCAGAAGAAGCTGGGGGTGGCGTAGGCGCTTGCTACGGGGCGAGCACGCTGCAAGCCAAGGTCAGCGCTTCTTCGGGTCCTTGTCCTTGTCCGACCAGAACTTCTTGCTGTCGAAGGGCTCATCCGACATCTGCACGCCGCAGCCGAAGAAGCCGCAATTGGCAACCTGCTTGGCCTTGGGCAGGTTGGGGGTGTAGTCGCCGGCCAGGTAGCGCTGCAGGTCGGCCTTGATCTCGAGCCCTTTGCTGCTCGTGCAGTAGCCGGGGTCCGCCCCGATGCGGTCGGCCGTGCCCTTGTATGTGGTGTCGTAGCTGCGCTCGAGCTTGGCGAGCTGGTCGCCGGCGGCACCCTGGGTGCGCTCGTAGGCCAGATAGTTGACCTTGAGCTTGGCCGGATCGAAGTAGAAGGCGCAGCGCTTGGCCCGCGCCGAGGTCCAGGCGACGGCGACGGGTCGCGCCAGCGGGTCGTCGTTGGCGATGAGGCCGGGCGAGTCGGCTGCCGCCACGCTGCTGGTGGTGACGCCGCCACTGCCGCTGCAGCCGGCGTGCAGCGCCGTGGCGGCCAGCAGCAGCACCGGGGCCAGATAGTGCGCGAATCGATTCATGCCCGTTCCCCTTTTGCCCGCGCAGTGTGCCCGGAATGCGCGCAGCGTCAATCCCATGCTCTTCTGAGGTAAAATCTGGGCGGAATGGTGGGCCCGCCTATGCCGCGGAGCGCCCGCCTGTGGCCTCGATGCCGCGTTTGGCGCTCATGTAGGCGTCATGAGGCTTGCGAATGAATTTGAGCGCCGCCTTGCGGGAGGTATTCTTCGGGATGCCGCCGTAGACCGCGCGGGCAATTTCGACCACGTGCTCGCGCCTCAGGGTAGACGCAGCGAGTTCAGCGAGCGTCTGCTCGAAGGCTGGCGTACGCACATCCTTGTTCAGGCGCTCGATGAACGTCTTGACCAGTCCTTCTGGCGGCTCGAGTTTCAAGGCTCGTCTCAGCGCATCCAGCATGGACGCAAGACTGTTATTTTGGGCCGATTCGCGCCAGAGCAGTTCGATCAGTTTCAACAGCGAAGCGAGGTCGTCTGCCGCAGTCTTGGCCCGACCTGACTGCAGTATTCGCTCCAATGCTTTCAGGTGCACGACCGCATCCGCAACGGTCGGCTCTCCTGAGCAGCCGGACCCAGATGTCCCTGCCAATGGAAATGTCTTGGAGGCACGCTCGATCAAATCGGTCGTGGTCAGAGTGCCGAACTCGTTGAGGAACGCGGCGACCAAGCGCAGGGCTGCTGCAGGCGCGGCTGCGCCGGCTGCGTCCAAGCCGTCCGCGAAGGCGCCTATCGGACGTTCCGTCTGGCTGAGTTTCACCTGCGCACCCAACCCCTTCTCTTTGCGCCGAGCTTGTCGGCGACAGCGTCTCCTAGACTATCCACTTCTGTGCGCAGTTCCTCGTACGGTCTTGCGGTAGTGTCTGCCGCGTAGGCAATGCGATCGCCTGCACAATCACGGTACGGCGGCCGGTGGTGAATGATGCAGTCCCGGAAGATATCGGTATGAAGCCCCGACGCATCAATACCGCCTTGGAGTTCGTCTAGGAGACCGCTCAAGTCCCCGTGAGGTCGCGGCACTATAGTGCAAACCACGCCGACGGGCTTCAGGTGCGAACAGATGGCCCGGCTGCCACCGCCAAGCGGATCAAGCTTGTGAATGGCCACTTGGTTCAGGTAACGACCAACGGCATCGAACGATAGCCGATCGAGAATCGTCGGAACGAGGAGATCGGTTGAGGCGCACATGGCCTGGATGTGGGAGGTCGTCAACCGTGGCGGGGCATCTATGATAACAAGATCGAAATTGGCTTGGACTTGCGGGTCGAGCAAGGCTTCGGCGAGCAGATAACGCACGTCCTTGAGCGACCGTGGAGGATTGGGATCACGGAGCCTCAGGAGTCTTAGGAGCCTCGCTAGAAGGGCATAATCCGACAACGGCAACAGCCACTCGATAACCGTGCGATTCTCGGCCTGCGCCAGATCGTAGTAGGCGGGAATCGTTGCGATAGATAGCGGAGCGACCATACCATCCCGGGTGATCGGTTCGGCTTGCCCGACAATCTCTCCCTTACCAAGTTCCCCGCTGACAAGCCTGTTCGCTTTCGACGGTTGCCTGAATCGAAGTTGATCAGAGACCGTCATAGTAGACAGAGAAGCCTGGAAATCCTGATCAATCAGCAGGACCCGAAGTGGCTGATCTGTGTTTGGGTCTTGGCGCCGCTGTGTCCAGCGCATAGCGAAGTGTGCCGCGAGACTTGCCGACAGGGTCGTCTTGCCGACGCCGCCCTTGAGCGTCGCGATCATCATGATGGGGATGCTGGCTTGCATCCTCAGATCGTAGTTCGCTGGTCGAACGATGGCCGGCTTGAGCCAAAATCCTGGTCCCTCGACCCACAGGTCGTGCTCTTGCCGCCGCGCAACGGCAGCGAGCGCGGCCTCGGCGAAGCGGAGGGCCTGGAAGGCGCGATAGAGGCGCCGAAAGAGGTAATAGAGCAACGCAAGGAGTATCGGCGAAATGATGGTGGCGACGACCTTAACGACGAGCGAGCCCCACAACTCATAGAGGACTGACATACGCATACTCCCCACCACCGCCCAAACAAAGCAGTGTGCATGTGGTCAGAAGTCTGACCGACGAGCGTGGAAGCGTCTACCGCATCAGCTCCTTCATGGCCTTGTCGAGGCCTTCGAGCGTGAGGGGGTACATGCGGCCCGTGAGGCAATCGCGCAGGATCTTGACCGAGGGTGTCCAGCCCCAGTGCGTCTCGGGCACGGGGTTGAGCCAGACGCAGTGCTCGTAGATGTCGGTGACGCGCTTCATCCACAACGCGCCCGGCTCCTCGTTCATGTGCTCGACCGAGCCGCCGGCGACCGAAATTTCATAGGGGCTCATGGAGGCGTCGCCGACGAACACCACCTTGTAGTCGGCCGGGTACTTGTGCAGCACCTGCCAGGTCGGCGTGCGCTCGGTCCAGCGCCGCGCGTTGTCCTTCCACACGAACTCGTAGAGGCAGTTGTGGAAGTAGAAATATTCCAGGTGCTTGAACTCGGTCCGCGCGGCCGAGAACAGCTCCTCGGCTTGCTTGATGTGCCAGTCCATCGAGCCGCCGACGTCGAAGAACATCAAAACTTTGATGGTATTTCGGCGCTCGGGCCGCATGTGGATGTCGAGGTAGCCCTTGTGCGCGGTGCCCTTGATGGTGTTGTCGAGGTCGAGCTCGTCCGGCGCCCCCTCGCGGGCGAAGCGGCGCAGGCGGCGTAATGCGATCTTGATGTTGCGGGTGCCGAGCTCGACCTTGTCGTCGAGGTCCCTGTACTCGCGCTTGTCCCACACCTTGATGGCGCGGTTGTTGCGATTGGTCTTCTGCCCGATGCGCACGCCGGCGGGGTTGTAGCCCTCGGCCCCGTAGGGCGAGGTGCCGCCGGTGCCGATCCATTTCTTGCCGCCCTGGTGCCGGCCCTTCTGCTCCTCGAGGCGCTTCTTCAGCTCCTCCATGATCTTGTCCCAGCCGCCGAGCGCCTCGATCTTGGCCTTCTCTTCTTCGCTCAGGTAGAGCTGGGTGATGGCGCGCAGCCACTCCTCGGGGATCTGCGCCTCCAGCGCCTCGCGCATCAATTCGAGGCCCTTGAAGACGTGGCCGAACACCTGGTCGAACTTGTCGAGGTGGCGCTCGTCCTTCACCAGCGTGGCGCGCGAGAGATAGTAGAAGTGCTCGACGCTGCGGTCGGCGAGGTCGGCCTCCATCGCCTCCATCAGCGTGAGGTACTCCTTCAAGGTGACGGGCACCTTGGCGGCTTTCAGCTCATGGAAGAAGGTGGCGAACATGGGCGGAATGGAGTGACGGGGTCAGACCCCTTGGCGCAGCATTGGTGGAATGATCGCAGCGCTTTGGCAAGGGGTCTGACCCCGCCGCTCGCCGCTATTGCGAAATGACGCCCCTGCGCATGGCGGCCAGCACGGCCTGGATGCGCGTCGCAACCCCGAATTTGCGCTTGGCCCGCTCGACGTGGAAGTTCACGGTCTTGGCGGAGATGTCGAGGATGCGGCCGATCTCCCAGTCGGATTTGCCGGCGGCGATCCAGGTGAGCACTTGAGCTTCGCGGGGGGTTACGTGTGGCGTCGTCTCAGGGCCCTTGTCGGCTTCGTCGGCCTGCATCTGAACCCGGTCCCCCAACAGGTTGCTGGGGACAATTATGCTCGCATTGCGCGAAATATTGCCAGTGTTTGTGTGGAGACGGGTGAATCATTTGCAAACGGCGTGATCTGGGTTTTTTGGGGGAAACCAGCGGCGCGAGGTCCCCGATAGCCTCCTCCCGGATAGCCTCGCCTGCGTCTCGGCTTCCGGGATGACGCGCCTCGGCTTCGGGGATGACGGGTGGTGAGATGACGGGTCAGGTGGCCGGCGGCTTGGCTTGCGAGAACATCGGCCGCAGCGCTTCGCCCAGCACGTCGCGCACGCGCGGACGCCTCGCGGCGAGGAAGGGCAGGGGGCGGATCACGTCGATGGCGGCGATGCCGATGCGGGCGGTCAGCGCGCCGTTGAAGGTGCCCTCGCCCAGGCGGCGCGAGAGGCGGCGCAGGATGTCCTGGCCGACGAACTGCCCGAGGAGGTCGTCGGTGAGCGCAATGCCGCCGGTGGCGACGATGTGGGCGAACACCAGTTGCGCCAGCCTGAGCAGGCCGAAGAAGCCCGGCCGGCCGCCATAGAGCCCGGCCAGCGCGCGCAGCAGGCGCAGGTTCTCGATCAGCACATAGGTGACGGCGATGAACACCATCGGGCTGAGCGCCGTGACGGTGGCGACGCGCTTGGCGGAAGCGGTGATGAGGCGGCGCGCGCCCTGGTCGAGCGGGGCCACCATCTCGCGGTCGGCCAGCGCGAGGAGTTCGCCGGCATCGTGCACGTCGCGGGCATGCTCGCGGAACCGGCGCACGCGCCAGGCATGCTCCGGCCGGCGCGCGTAGAGGCCGGCGAGCCGCAGGGCCGCCTTGCGCTCGCGCTTGGCGTCGCGATCGGCCAGCGCGCGCTTGACGTCGGCACGGATGCGGTTGAGGCGGTTGAGGCGCGAGAAGCCGATCAGCTCGCGCAGGGCCAGCATCAGCGCGGCGAAGGCGGCGGTGAGGAGCAGCGCCAGCACGGTCCAGCCGACCCAGTCCTCGCGCACCAGCGCGGCGGAGACGAGCCGCGCGAACCAGGCGCCGGCACCCAGCAGCGCGGCACCGGCAAGCGCGGAGACGAGGAGCGTGCCCCAGCGCAGCCCCCGCTGCCCGAGATCGGCAAGTGTCGGGCGGGCGAGCGGCGCAGTTTCGGGAGGGCCCGTGCCGGCGGCCGCGGCGGCCGCCTCGTCGACGGGTTCGGTCTCCTCGACCAGAGCGGGGTCGCCAGGCTCGAAGGCGCGGGGCTTGCGAGGCTCGGGGGCGGCGCTCATGCGAGGCGGTCCCCGAGCAGGAACTCGATCGCCCGGTCGAGGCGGATGTGCGGCAGCGCCGGCTCCTCGCCGGAGGGCGTCTCGAGGCTCACGCGCGGCGGGCGGAAGCGCAGGAAGTGGACGCTGGCGTCGCTCGTGTCGGCAGAAGGGGCTGCCGGCACGAGCGTCAGCTCCGCCGGGTCCTCGGGCAGGTCGCCCGGGAACACCGCGGCTTCTGTGCGGCCGTCGTACAGCTTGGCCCCCAGGCGCTCGCCCGGCATCGGCACGGC
>Ga0209726_10002972_pt1 | contig 23949 bp, 23 predicted proteins | sample Subgrocontami54m_FD_187453 | JGI IMG/M metagenome (GOLD analysis project Ga0209726, IMG submission 187453) | Subsurface groundwater microbial communities from S. Glens Falls, New York, USA - GMW46 contaminated, 5.4 m (SPAdes) (version 3) | ecosystem: Environmental > Aquatic > Deep subsurface >... | reverse complement strand
CGAGCCAACCCTTTCTATCGGCTGTTTTCAGAAGGCAGATAATGCTATTAAATACTGTTTGGAAGCAGGAATTCCTTATGTCAGGCGGATTACCGGCGGAAGGGCTGTGCTGCATAGCGATGAGATTACATATTCAATAATTTGCGGCGAGGGAGAGCCATTATTTGAAGAGGGGATATCAGGGGCATACAGAATAATAAGTAGATGCCTGCTTACTGCATTAAGAGAAGTTGGAATTAATGCCGATATGCACACTTCCAGGGCCATAGAATATGGTTCTGAAAAAATTTCCTGCTTTCATTCTCCCTCCAGATATGAGATTATAATAGACAATAAAAAACTTATTGGAAGCGCACAGAGGCGGTTTAAAAGGGCGTTTATACAGCATGGTTCCATCCTTTTCGGAGTAGACAGGGATCTGATTGCGCAGTTGTTTGGAGAGGAGTCTCTGTCGATGATGGCATGGATTAAACTTTACAGCGATATAAAAAAAGATGAGTTTAAAGCTATTTTAATGGATAAGATTAGAAAGGGGTTGAACATAAACCTGACTGCCGGTAATATAAATAATAATGAAAAATATCTGAGAGAGAAACTGCTAAGTGTCAAAGGGTCAGAGTGTAAGAGAGTCAAAGAGTAAGAGTTTTTGCTAGGATACTTTGAAACTTTGATACTATGACACTGTTTTTATACTTATGGATGAGAAAAGTAAAATAATAGATAAGGCTCAAAAGTTACTGCAGAAAGGATACCTTGACAAGGCCATTGCCGAATACAAAAAGGTGGTCGAGAGGTATCCAAAAGACACGACTATTCGTTTGCGGGTAGGAGACCTTTATGTAAAGGTTGGCAAGAAGGATGAGGCCATAAAGGAATATGGCGAGGTGGCCAAAATACATACAAAGGGAGGATTCAACCTAAAGGCTATTGCTGTTTATAAGCAGATCCTTAAATTAGATGAAGGACAGTTGGAGATATATTTTAAGCTGTCAGACCTTTACACAAACCAAAGGCTGATAGCAGATGCTGTAGCGTCATTAAGTGTGCTGGTCAGTTTTTATGAAAAGAAGGGAAAGGCTGATGAGGCAATCGATGTTTTAAAAAAGATGATAACAGTTGACCCTCAAAATGTCGGGGTAAGGCTCAAACTTGCTGACTATTATAAGACGAAAGGGTTTATAAATGATGCGCTTGCAGAATATGTCGTGGCATTTAATAGTCTCCTTAAGGACGGCAAAATAGATAAGGCTGAAAAGCTTTACGAAGGGTTATATGCTGATAACAGGAAAAATATAAATATAATAGAAGGGCTTGTGGATGTGTACAGGATTAAGGGTGACAAAACCCATCTTATAAGATATTGGAAAGAACTTGCAAACCTGTATAAGGAAAAAGGCGAGGTTGAAAAGAGAAAAGAGATTTATAAGAAGATACTTGAGATTGCCCCGGAAGATAATGATGCCCTGAATGCCCTCGGCATAAAGCCGGCAGTAGAGGCGCCTGCTCAAAAACATGCGCCTCCGGAAGTCCGGGCAGAAGATGAGACAACAAAAGAACCCCTCATATTATGGCCTGAATTTACCAAAGACCTCTTTGAAGAGCCTCGGGAAAAACCTGAACAGATAGCAGCGCCTGCCCCCTTGAAAGAGGAACCTTTAATATCATGGGATGAAATGATAGAGGTAAGTGAGGAGGCGGGTGGAAAGGCTGCGCCCAGTGAGCCGGAGACCAGCGTCAGGCAGCCGGTTGAAGAGGCACCCGTTATAGACTTGTCCCCGAATGCTTCTATCGGGGAGATGCCGGAGATTCAGGCGGCTGAAATAACAGAAGAAGAACCTCTCATAGAGATGCCGGAGATTCACGCAGCAGAAACAAAAGAAGAGGCTCCGCTCATACCACCACCTATACCTTCTGAAGAAGATGCACGTGCAGAAGAGGTTGCAGGAGAAATAGCTCCGGAATACATTGAACCTGCGGAAGAACTGCCTCAAGTGGAAGAGGCAGAAGTTTTAGAGGCAGTTGAAGAAGTTGCGCCAAAGCATGGTTTAGAGGGATTGGGCCTGGAAGGGTTCTTGCCTGAGGGGGCAACTATAATGGGAGAGATGGAGTCCCAGCCTGATGAAGAGGGATATGTTGACCTTTCTTCAGAGTTAGGGCTGGAAGAGGCCCTGGATTTTTTGACTCTATCATGGGCGCCTGACGAAAAGGGTAAGGAGACCTTTACGGAATTTAAGCACGGCGTGGAAAAACAGTTGAGCAGAGAGGATACTGAAACCCATTATAACCTTGGCATCGCATATATGGAGATGGAACTCTTGGATGACGCCATGAGGGAATTCAAGATTGCCTTGAAAAACCCTGTATTTGAATTTGATTGTTATGCCCGGCTTGGTTTGAGCCTTAGGACAAAAGGAGACTACGAGGAGGCTATAGGCAATTTTTTAAAAGGGCTTAAAGTTAGCGGAAGGACAGATGAAGAGCGGAAAGGGATCATGTATGAACTTGGTCTGACTTACGAGGCCGCCGGCCTCACGCATGAGGCGTTGGAGGTCTTTACATCCGTATTCGAGATGGATAAAGGGTTTAGAGAGGTTTCTTATAAGATTCAGGAATTAAGAAAAAAGCCGGAAGAGGAAGTTGAGGCAGGGGCTATTCCATTAACAGACGATATGTTAGAGGTTGAACTCTTGTGACTCATAAGATTACACTATTTTCGCAAAGGCCGGTTTAGCCGGCCTTTTCTTTTTTGGGGTTTTTTGAATGATGAAGGCTGATGTAATCTATAGACTAAAGAACGACCCTGTCATCAGGGCAGTGTTTGATGCTGTGAGCAGCGCCGGTGTAAAGGCATACCTTGTAGGAGGGGCGCTGCGCAATCTTGTTTTATCAAGGCCATTAGGCTTTGATTATGATATTGCGTTGGACAGAAAGGTTATGGACATGGCCAATCTTCTTGGTACAAGGCTGAAAGGAAGTCCCTTTTTGCTTGATAAAGTGCATGGGTCTTATAGGATAACCGTAAAACAAGAGAGCGGCATATTTAATATTGACCTATCTCCATACAATGGGAAGGATATATTGGAAGATTTAAACAATAGAGACTTTACAATAAATGCCATGGCTGTTGATATAAACGCACTTTTTAGAAACAGGGATGTTGATTTGATAGATATTTTCAGCGGACAGACAGATGCAGAAAATAAAATAATAAGGGAGATTAAACCGGAGATATTTGATGATGACCCGTTGCGGCTGCTCCGGGCCGTAAGGCTTTCAGCACAATATGGCCTTATTATAGACAAGGAAACTGAAAGGCGCATAAAGACAAAGGCCGAACTCTTGACCGCATCTTCATGGGAAAGGATAAGGGATGAGTTTTTTTTCATACTTGAGTGTCCGCAGTCAGTTAATTATCTGAAAGGGCTTTATGAACTCTCTCTGCTTCACGAGATTATCCCTGAGATCAGAGGGTGGAATGATTTGGCAGGTTATAACCTCGCATATCATGCATTTAAGACATTGGAGCAGGGGGAAGGGTTGGTCAATAACCTAAAGGCCTTTGTGCCGGAATTTGCCGGCAGCATTGATAATTCTTTTCAAATGCTCATTGGCAATGTCTCTAAAAAGGGATTATTCAAGCTTGCGCTTTTTATCCATGACGCAGGCAAACCGGCAACGATAAAACAGGAAGGAGAGAGAATGAGGTTTATAGGTCATGAGGTGGAGGGTGAAGGCGCCGGCAAACGGATAGGAAGGCGGTTGAAATTAAGCAGAGCTGCCGTGGCATTCATTGCAAGGCTTATCAGAAACCATCACAGGGTTTTTAATCTGGCATCCCTTGAAATATTAACTGACCGTTCTAAGGCGCATCTATTCAGGGCTATGGGGGGCAGGGCTGCGGGGGACTCGGATGGGCTTTTTCTTCTACTGCTTTCACTTGCGGATGCCAGGGCTACCCGGGGCGGAGATGACCCTGAGTTCGTATCTTTTGTAAAAAGCCTCATTGATTTTTATTATAAGATTTATGCAGTAAAGAGGCCCCGGCCGATACTGAACGGAAATGAGGTGATGGAGATCTTTGGCGTTCCGGAGGGCGCTGTAGTGGGAAGGTTATTAAGAAAATTGGCAGAGGCTGAAGGCGGAGGTATTATAAAGAACAAGAGAGACGCTGTCAAATTTATAAAGAATTTAATGGAAGCGTCAAAAGACGAATAGAGGTTTTTTCTATTTTGTGCGAACAGCTTGAGTAATGCCAAAATGGTTGACTTCTTTTATCAGGTAGGATAGATTATTTTGAGAAAATAAATCTCTAACAAGGAGGGACTGGCTGCTGTTTTTCTGCATAAAAAAACGAGGCAAAAGGAGATAGCGAAATGGAAGAATTAAAGAGCACAAGGGCGGTAATTGAAACAAAATTTGGCAATATTGAGTTGAAGTTTTATCCGGATGTCGCGCCAAATCATGTGCAAAATTTTATAAAACTTTCCAAAGAAGGTTTTTACGACGGCGCCATATTTCACAGGGTTATACCGGGTTTTATGATTCAGGGGGGAGATCCTAACACAAAGGGGCCGAATAAAAATATTTATGGCACAGGCGGCCCTGGTTACAATGTGAAGGCTGAATTTAATAATATAAGCCATAAAAGAGGCATATTATCAATGGGGAGGTCGCAGCATCCAGACAGCGCAGGGTCTCAGTTTTTTATAGTTATTAAGGACTCTCAGTTTCTTGATAATGAGTATACCGTCTTCGGTGAGGTTGTGAATGGAATGGAAGCGGCGGATAAAATTGTCAATCTTCCGAGAGATTCAAGTGATCTTCCTAACGAGCGGGTGGAGATGAAGGTTAAGATAATTGAGCAACCGTTATGAAAAGAGTTTGGAAAATAAGTTTTGTATCCTTCTTTTTTTTATTGCAATGTGTCCTGCTTTTAGATATTGCTGCAAGCCAGAGCAATATCCTGGCAGTCGGCAGTTTTAATGGCTTGAAAGAAGGGACAGCGCCGACTGAATGGGCAATAAAGGAATGGAAGGGCAAGGCAGATGTCCAGGTTGTAAAGGACGAGGCAGGCCATGTTTTACGGCTAAGGAGCGAGAAAACATCCACTGCCTTATATAAGGAAATTGAGTTTAATATAAAAGATTATCCATTTCTTAACTGGCGCTGGAAGACAACAAAGATTCCCGCAGGCGGCGATGTGAGGAAAAAAGATACAGACGACCAGGCTGCCCAGATATATGTCGTATTTCCTAAGTTCCCGTCACAGATAAACAGCAGAATGCTTGGTTATATATGGGATACAAGCGCGCCTGTCGGAAGCAATGTTACAAGCGCAAAATTGTCTACAACGAAGTATATTGTTCTTAAGAGCGGTAAGGACGAGATTGGAAAATGGTTTTCAGAAAAGAGAAATGTTTACGAAGATTACAAAAGGCTTTTTAATGAGGAGCCGCCAAAGGTAGGAAGCATTGCCTTGATGATAGACTCTGATGACACAAAGACCAGCGCAGAGAGTTTTTTTGGAGATATATATTTTTCCAAAGAATAAATCCCGCGTTATGTCATAAGCATGTATGTATCCTTCATGTTTCCCTCAAGTTCTTCTAATGTCTCACCTTGTGTCATTATTTCAGGATGTTCAACGAGTTTACCACCCAGAATTTGTCACCTTTCCAATAAATCATTTTTAATTTTGTTTTTATTTTCTCGCCTCACACAACATTTCTCTGAATTATAATAGCACAAGTAGCAATTGTCGCACTATATTTTTGACATAACGACTAAGCTCACAGGAGGAGGCGCAACAGCGCCGACGTCCTGTGGAGCGCATTGTTATACGAATTATAGTTTTCATACCCTACCGCACCATCCAATGAATAGCCCAAGGATGTTTTTCTGTTTCACCTTTTGATGGCGGCTTATAAGGGAATGATGATCTGTTTTTTTCCAATACAGACCAAGCATAATCTGGTATTTCAAATGGCATCCATGAAGGGTCAAATACTTGCCCCGGTCTACACATTACACTAATGATCCCTCTAGAAATAAGTGGCGCTGCATAACCACCGTCACTGTCTGCCTGGAATGTTTTTTGGTTATGATAAAGGAGGTATCCAATTATTTCCCGATCCTTATCTGTCATGTAGGGAACAAAATCGCGGACTTCTTTAGCTTTTTGTCGTTTCAAGAACCATCGCTTAATTCGTTTGCTTGGCTCCAAGGTATTAACAAGTGCGTTACCGATAGCGGCGAGTGATAAAAAGCCGAAAATCAAACCGGCTATAGATGGGACTGCAACCCATAACGGACTGTCAGTTGTTGGAATAATACCTTGCTTGATCAGTACAACAATAATTATGCACGCCAAGGTTAGCGCTGTGGTTTGCCAGCCGTTAGCTTTTAGGATTTCTATCCATATAGTATCCGCTGGATTTATTGACATTTAATAAATACCTTTTGCCATAAAGGTGCTCATTTGGCTGTATTCGTATAACATTATGTTTTATGTCGCATGCTTATATTTGTGCAGATTATAGGAAAGGTTATGAGTCTGGTCAAGAGAAATATAACTCTTGCTATTCTTAACCCCTTGAAATTTAACCTGCCTGCCGTGCTTCACTTGGCGCAGGCAGGGAAGATTAATTTGTGCTTGATTATTATGCCGCATGCTATGTAATATTTAAATTAATTATATTGGGTGCATTTAAAGATCTCGTAGGTTGGGTTGAGCAAAGCTAAACCCAACAATTCATGGCTAAATCGTTGGGTTGAAAAACACAACCCAACCTACTTGCTGGATTTTTGATTCCATCCGAATTAAGCGAATGTCAGGCTGTACTGGAATAAATAAAATAAAAATAAAATTATGCCCTTAATCATCGGAACAGCAGGACATATTGACCACGGCAAGACCAGCCTTATAAAGGCGCTTACCGGCATGGATACCGACCGCCTGAAAGAGGAAAAGGAGCGCGGCATATCCATTGATTTGGGTTTTGCATACTTTGATTTGCCGGATGGGACAAGATGCGGGATTGTAGATGTGCCGGGCCACGAGAGATTTATAAAAACTATGCTCGCGGGTGCAACAGGCTTTGATATAGTATTATTTGTTGTTGCCGCTGACGACGGCATAATGCCTCAGACAAGAGAGCATCTTGATATCATGCACCTTCTTGGAGTGAGCAGCGGAATATTTGTAATTACAAAGAGTGATCTGGCGGATAAGGAGCGGATAGATAAGGTGCTGGCTGATATAAAAGAGTTGGCTCAAAATACCTGCCTCAAAGATTCGCCAGCGATTCCAGTTTCATCGGCCACCGGCGCCGGTATGAATAATCTTAAAATTCTCATAGCCAATGAAGCTAAAACAGTTTTGCCAAGGTCCGAAGGCGGTTTTTTCCGGCTTCCTATTGACCGCACATTTTCAATAAAGGGTTTTGGCGCTGTTGTTACAGGCACAGTTTTATCAGGGAATGTAAATAAAAATGCTGATGCTGTTATCATTTCAAAACGGGCAACTGCTCCTAAAAAAGTGAAAATAAGAGCCATGCAGAGCCACTTCAAAGAAGTAAGCGCAATAACCGCCGGGCAGAGGACTGCCATAAACTTAAGCGGTATATCTCATACAGACATTGAAAGGGGTAATATGCTCGTCTCTCCTGATATGGATATGATTACTGATGTAGCTGATGTATCCTTTGAACTTCTGAATTCAATAAAAAAACCAATAAAAAATTATTCAATCCTCAAGCTTTACCATATGACAGATGAAACTATGGCAAAGGTATCATTTGTCGGGGTGAATGAGGCTGGCCCCGGCGATAAGGTGTTTGGCCGGGTAAGGCTAAAAGAGCCGATGGCTATGATGAGGAACGACAGATTCATATTAAGAGACCCGGCCATAAATGCAACCGTAGGCGGGGGAAGGGCGCTTTTGCCGCACCCTGCAAATGTAGCCGCAACCTTTAGGTTGCGTGATAAACGCAGGCTAAAGCCTGCGGCTACCCAAGATAGACGGGGGCAATATCAAGTTTTAGATAGTCAGGATTTAAGCAAAATTTTAATATCTCTTTTGGCAGATAAAAGTGTTTTCAGTATAGACAGCCATACAATACGGCTTATGCTTAACATTTCTGAAAAGGGGCTTGAGGATCTTATAGCCTCTAACAAGGGGGAAGAAGAGATTGTCCTGATTGGCGGCAAATTAGTTTTGAAACAAAGGATTAATGAGGTGGAACAGGAGGTCATTCATATTATAAATAATTATCATAAGCAAATGCCCGGCGATATGGGGATTGAGGAAGATAATATGGCAAAGGCATTTAAAGGCGCTGTTCCTAAAGCAATTCTGCAGGTTGTATTGGGCGGCCTTATAAATTGTGGTAAGATTGCCAGAACCGGCAAGGTATTCAGCCTGCCGTCATACAGGCGCGTAACTCAGGGATTGGATAAGGAGATAGAGGATGCAATTTTATCGGTATTTTCCAGCAGGCATTTTGATCCGGTTAAAATGGACGAGGCTCTGCAATCCCATTCCTGTAAAAAAGAAGATATAAAAAAGGTATTTCAACTTCTCATCAAAAGAGGTATTGTTGTCAAGGTTACAGAAGACAGCTATATCTCTCAGGCTAAGTTGGATGAGGCTAAAGATAAGCTGATAAGATGGGTTGATGATAAAGGAAAAATAAAGGCCGCAGAGTTCCGTGATGTTCTCGGCTGCGGCAGAAAATTTGCCATAGAGCTTCTTGAATATTTTGACAAAGAAAAGATTACGCTCAGGAGCGGGGATTACAGGGTCTTGAGAAGGGCAGCGAGCAGCAAATAGTTGTTGATTATATTGTGGAGGATAAATTAAATGTCTCCAGGCCGTAAGATAAAACTTACAAGTTACGCATCCTGCGCGGGTTGAGCAGCCAAGATGGGGCATGAGGCCCTGGCGCAGGTTCTGCGCCATTTGCCGGAGATGACGGATAAAAATTTGTTGGTAGGCGCTCAACATGCCGACGACGCAGGTGTGTATAAACTGACGGATGAGTTGGCGGTTATCAACACCCTTGATTTTTTCCCGCCAATTATAGACGACCCTTATACATTCGGCCAGATAGCCGCGGCAAATGCCTTAAGCGATGTTTATGCAATGGGCGGAGCGCCAAGGCTTGCAATGAATATTGTTGCCTTTCCTGCCAACCTTGATTTGACCATACTTCAGGAAATAATCAACGGCAGCGCAGATAAACTTAAAGAGGCTGGTGTTCTTTTGATCGGCGGCCACTCCATAGAAGATAAAGAGATAAAATATGGCTTATCCATAACAGGCCTTGTGCATCCTCAAAAAGTTGTAACAAATGCCGGGGCTAAACCCGGAGATAAACTTATCCTGACAAAACCTATTGGTACCGGTGTTATAACAACGGCATTGAAAAGGGGAAAGATAAAACCTGATGAGGTTATGGATGTTATTCTTTCTATGAAGACTTTGAATGATAAATCTTCTGCTGTTATGCAGGAGGTTGGAGTAAATGCCTGCACAGATATTACAGGCTTCGGCCTCCTTGGCCATGCAATGGGAATGGCAGAGGCAAGCAGTGTCAGTATGACATTTAAGATAAAAGACATACCCTTCTTTCCAAAGGCGTTTCAATTTGTCAAAAAAAGCGCCAACCATCCAAAGATAATTAAATCAAACATGGAATATCTGTCTCCCAATGTAAAGATGTCAGATGAGATTACCTCTGAACAGGCGAATCTCTTATACGATCCGCAGACATCAGGAGGGCTTTTAATATCCGTGCCTTCAGAAAGACTAACTCAGTTGATTGATCGTCTTTCCGCTGCTAAAATTTTAGGAGCAGTAATCGGGGAGGTTGCGGAAAAGAGGACACCTGTTATTGTTGTTGAGTAAGGGGCAGTCTTTTGCTTTAAAGAGTCGTATCGTAAAATTGTCAGAAAAAGGAGTGAATATATGAAAAAAGAAATAACGTTTGTATCAGCAATGATTGTATTCGGGGCAGCTATTGGTATAGGTATTATATCTATTATAGTTGCAATTGCAGCGCCTGATCTTGTAAAAACACTTTTGACGTTTCAGGAAAAGGCTGATTTTGAGCTGATGCGGCGAAAGGCTGGCTGGATAATTGAACATATTTATTTTATCAAGTATCCGCTCCTCTGCATAGCAGTCTTTACCCTTATCTTGTTTCTCGTAAACTTGAACCCTCACGTAAAAAATAAGCTGAAGTTAAAATATCCTGGACTGAAATTTCTGGTTATTTTTCTGGGGCTTCTTGCCTGTTTCATTCTTCTGATATTTACCGGCGATAGAATTTCTAATTTGTTGAATTTTGATATTCAATCGCCGAACGCGGCAAATTTTCTTATTTTCTCATTTACCACAGGACTCTTATGGTTTATTGTTGGGGAGATGGGCTGGGCAGGCGATTTCTCATCATGGAAGATGGGTATCGCAGGAGGGGAGAATAGGCCTGTTGCGGCGTTTATTTTAGGAACTGTTGTCGGCAGCGCTGTCTACGGTCTGTCCTTTCTCTATAATTGGACATTCAATAAGTACTTCATACTGGTTTCAGAGGTCCTTGATCAGTCCGGCGAGACCTCGTATCTGGGATTCAAACTCATTGGATATGAATTGATGTTTACGACCGCTATTTTTTTTGGAATCATTGCAGGCATTATCGTTGCGCTTGCTCCGGTTTACAGGACATGCCAACAGAGATTTAAATGGCTTATATTGCCGGTTGCTCTCTCTACAGTTCTTGCGGTGGTCATTTTTGCCGTATACACGAATGCCGCAAAAAAATATGACCTTGGCAAAAAAGACCTTGCTCAGGCAGCAGGGGTGCCGGATAAGGCAATGGAGAGCCTGACCCTTGTTTTATTAAAACAGGATACGGCCACAGTGCAGGAGTGGCCTTTGCAGGCGCGTGGATCTGGTTTTGTTTCCATGAGTACTGTGGCAGCAACTGGAGAAAGCCTCAAGAGGATTGAAGACTACCTTGCTGAACATAAAGAGGGTTCGGTATTCACCTATGCTGCGCAGGATGCGCTCATAAGAGGACATCATGTGATGTGGAATTTAGAAAAAGGGGTTGAATATCAGTTTCGGTATGCGGATCAGGCATTGCTTCCTCGCATGGTGTTACTCTCCCGTCTCCGCTATCTTCCTGTGACTCCAAAAAATCTTGGCTATCTCAAGGCGCTTTCTGACGAGAGCAAGTGGTATGTGGGCAAGGATGCCTGTCTTAGGATTGCGGAGGCATTTATGCATTTTGGAATGACAAAAGAGGCCCAAGACTGGGTAAATAAGGGGAAAGAGCGCGGCGCGGATATGTCCAAGGCTGGATTTCTCAAGGATGAAGTTCTTACCCAGGGGAGGATAAAAGGGAGGGTTATTGTAAACGGAATGGCGAATGTCAGCACAAAAGTAGCGCTCATGCGTCAGGATTATAAAATCGATAAGATCGAGGACGGTGCGCTTATTCATAAACTTGTTGATGTCCAGGATATCGACAAAGACGGCAGTTTTACATTCAGAAATATAGGGAAGGGGGATTACTTGCTTATTATTGTAGCTGATAAGAATATCATCCCCTATGATATTGCGTCTAACAAATTAAAGGTAAAAAATCTCTCAGGTCCTGTAAAGATTGATATAAATAGGCCGACGATGGATTTAGGAACCGTGAACATAGTTACTCAATAGATATTTTTTGATGCAGCTTTTATTTGTTTTTACAAAACAAAGTTTATGACCGACAAATTTGACTGTATAATCATTGGCGCCGGGCCAGCAGGCATTGCCTGCGCCTACACTCTGGCAAAGGCAGGGCTGAATGTCATTGTTTTTGAAAGGGGCGAATATCCCGGCTCCAAAAATGTCTCAGGCGGAGTTCTGTATTCAAGCATCCTCAATAAACTTATCCCTGAATTTTGGAAAGATGCGCCTGTGGAAAGGCATGTGGCAAAGCGAAGATATTCCATACTCTCAAAGGATTCTGAGATGGCTGTGGAATTAAGCTTTGACAGTTTCAATAATCCTCCCTATAACAACAGCTTCACAGTATTGCGCTCAAAATTTGACAAGTGGTTTGCAAAAAAAGCAGAGGATGCAGGGACATTTGTATTGACTGAAACAGTGGTTGATGATTTCATCTTTGAGAATGGAAAGATTATCGGAGTTAAGGCAAGGAGGGAGGGTGGCGATGTTCTTGCAGATGTGGTTGTTTGCGCAGAAGGCGCAAATTCTCTCCTTGCAGAAAAGGCGGGCCTCAGGAAAAAACCTACAGACCATCAGATGATAACTGCTGCCAAAGAGGTCATAAGCCTTCCACGTGAGGTTATAGAAGATAGATTCAATCTTGAGAATGACGAAGGAATGACTATGGAATTTTTCGGCGATGCTGTTAAAGGGATGATAGGCTCCGGTTTTATCTATACCAATAAAGATTCTTTGTCGGTCGGTGTTGGTTGTCCGATTAGCGCTATGAAGAAAAATAATATGCGTCCCAATGATCTTCTTGATGCGTTCAAATCACATCCGGTGGTAAGAAAGTTTTTAAGGGGAGGGAAGACCGAAGAATTGTCCGCAAAGATGATCCCTGAATTGGGCTGCAAGAATCTCTCAAAATTTGTTGCCGATGGTTTACTCATTGCCGGAGATGCGGCAGGTTTGGTAAATCCGTCTCTTTATCGTGAAGGTTCCAATATGGCGATGGCGTCAGGCGTAATGGCGGCAGAGACGATTCTTGAGGCAAAGGGTAAATGTGATTTTTCAGAATCGGCGCTGAGCGGGTTTACAAAGAAATTAAATGACAGCTTTGTGATGAAGGATTTAAAAAGATATGGCGATACGCCGGAGAAGCTATCTGCAATGCCTCAGTTTTTCAAAGAATATCCTGATGCGATTCTAAAAATGGCAGAAGGATATTTCACAATATCAGACATGCCAAAAAAAGAAATGCAGAAACAGGCATGGTCTGTTTTTAAGGACAAGGTCTCTGTGTGGAAATTTTTATGGGATATGTATAAGGCAAAAGGGTCGATCCTTTGACAGGCTTTAGCAGATTTGGGAATTCGGGTAACAATAATTGACATAATGTAATACATGCTATACGATATATACAAGTTACACATAAGGGGGTTTTTGTATGCAGGCACAAATGATTGTAAGAATAGATGCAGAACTCAAAAATAGACTTGGCAGACTTGCCAAGTCTTCGGGAACGACCACAAGTCAAATGCTCAGGGAACTTATAGAGAACTATGTCGCGGAGCATGATATCGGGACTTATATCGATAACCTGTGGGACAGGGTCGGCAGCAAGCTGAAATCCAAAGGGGTGACGCAGGAGAAAATAAACAAGGCAATAAAGGAAGTTCGCAAAAGGAAGATATGAAGGTCGTAATAGACACAAACATCTTCGTCTCATCCTTTTTCGGGGGAAACCCAAGAAAGATAATCCAGTATTGGAAGGATGAAAACGTTACCCTTTGCCTTTCCAAAGAAATCCTTGACGAATATATAGAGGTCTTAAAAAGGCTTGGCCTTGATGAGGAAGAAGAGTTTGAAGAGCTGATTTCTTTGTTCGCCAAGGGCTTCAATATTATTTTTACAACGAAGACACCAAAGATCAACATCGTTAATGACCCCGATGACGACAAATTTATTGAATGTGCGGTTGCATTAAAGGCAAAAGTGGTAATAAGTGGAGATAAAGCATTAACAGCCGTAGGTGAATATATGGGGATTGAGATTGTAACACCGGCTCAGTTCGTAAAAGATTTTAAAGCGAAGATTGAAAGATAGCCACATTGCGCTATTCCATGAAAGGGCGGACATTGCCCGTCAAATGCGGAAACGATGGTTTGTAGGTTGGGTCAAGCGCAGTTGTAGGGTGGGCACAGCCCACCGGATAAAGAGGCGAGGGTAAACAAGTCAGCTATTTCTCAAACTAAGTGGGGGTATTTTCAATGAAAATAGTAAACGAACACATAAACAAGATTGTAGCAATCGGCAAACGGTATGGTGCTACCCGTCTGATACTGTTCGGAGGTGTGGTAGAAAGACCGGAGGACACAAGAGATGTTGATCTGGCATGCGATGGCATCCCAGGCTGGAAGCTTTATGAATTTGCAGCAAGACTTGAAGAGGAGCTGCATATTCCTCTTGATGTAATGCCGCTTAGCCCTCCAAGCCGTTTTACAAAATACATTGAGATGAAAGGCAAGGCGCTCATATGAATCTGAAAGACCTTCGCGAGGAAATTGCCATTGAGATTTATTATAAGGGGAATAAGGAAAACGAGGACAGGTAGAGGATATTGAAATATTACAGCAAATGACTTTTGACTATTAAAAAAGTTCCAACAACTGTGGAGATGATGATGAAAGAGTTGTGGGCTATGCCCACCGGATGGGGGAGATAGAAGAGATGGGGGGAGAGGTTTAGGTGAAGGATACAGGGGTTGGGATTGCGAGGGGGGAGGAAATAAATGAGTTCTGCACTTATTGATAGTAAATTATTTATAAAGCTTGAGCTTACGGGAACAATTGAGACAAATGAAAACTTTGGAAACAAACCAGAAAACAAAGCCCATTTTGCAACCGATCTTTTGCTATATGATCAAGTAATAATCCCAACACACGACTTTGGGATAATTCCAATTCTAATCAACTGGCTTGGCATTAAAACTTTTTTAGAGGCTATTGATACAAATTCATTATCATTTTTACATAGACATGGATTATTGGGCTATGCTGGCAATGGCAACGGAGTAAGTATCTTTATTGTTCAAGGAGAGCATCTTACATGGTGGCAAGAAGCCCTATTCAGGAAAAAGGAGGTTGCTTTAGAAGCACAATTAGCCAATGTATGCTCCTTCATAACTCCTTCTGAGAGAAATAACTTAATTGATAAAATAAGTACAAAGACAAAGATAGTAGAGTATCCGAATGATCTTTTTATTAAGAATGTTGCTAATGAAAGTTATTTGGACATATTAGGATCGGAAGAACTAAAGAAATTTGTAATAAACTTAACAGGAAAACCTATAATCGACTTAACCAGACTAGTTGAACCAAACCAATTAAAAACTCCGAGGAATGATGGTTTAATAAAAGATGCTGCCGACCTAGTATTGCAGATAGCGGAAATCAATTTTGAAATAATTATGTCTACTCAATCAGAAAATTCTGACATATTTACTTCAGAAGGTTCGGAACTTATTTTGAAAAACAAGCTGAATAGAGCCGGTATCAATAAAACCTATATTGAAGGTTTTTCTTCATTGCTTGATTTAAATAGGATCCCAAATATTGATAGCGCAATCTCTAAAGGGTTAATTACCTTATCTGATATTTGGGATATCAGACAAAAGAATACTTCAAAAGAATTTAGACGTTGGCTTAAAAGAGCCGACACAAAAGATACCAGAGAATTGGAAAGACTCTATAATGACTCATTAGGCATGAAGTCTCTAATTGAATCCTTGCCTCTCAAAACAGTTAGGTTCGTCATTACTACTGCTATCGGGGCTGTTGAGCCAATTAGTGGTTCCTTTATAGGCGCTGTAGATTCTTTTTTTGTAGATAAGTGGTTAAAGGGGTTTTCTCCAAAACTATTCATTGACCAGCTTAGTAAATTACCTCTTTAAGATATTCTATGGGAGGCTACTTAGTTTTTTAAAAAATTAGAGTAAAATCCTTTTTGACCATAGGAAAAATGAGGGACAGCAACCGTTTAAAAATAAGACTGATACTATAGAAACTCAATCAAGGAGTTATAAAGTATGCAGAACTTACTGGAAGAATTAATTCAACTGCTTTCAGAAGATGAGCGTCTTGTTTCTGAGGGGAAGCTCCTAAAAAAACAAATAGTTTCTATGGAAAAAGTAGGAAAAAGTAGGGGAAAAAGTAGGGAAAAAGTAGGGACATCCCAATAAAGGGCGAAAACTAACCGCACCTCTTAATCATTCACTCTGCCAAAATCGCTTGCGAAAGAAGTCTGCTGGCAGAGGAGAGGGTATAATCCAGTATAACTCAGGGCACTTCCCGGTTTACAAGGTGATGGCTATGGTTCAAGTGAGATGCACAAAGAAGGTGCAGGATGCTATGGGTTTAAGGCAGACAGACCTGAGCGGAATTAAGGAGACTGACAGCATCCTCGGCAACTGGTACGCCAACCTATTTACCGTTGACCGGAGAAAGACGCTTATTTTCATGAATGAAAGGACGCTGTTGTCTTTCATTGTTTACGGCATGCGAAAGGATAATATTACTGACTTTAAGGAATATTTTCACAGAGGCTTGAGGCAGTTGCTGATGATAGAGAACATCGGCAATGAAAAGACAGAAGAAATACTGGCGGAATATGAAACGGTGGAAATTACTAAGACAGATAGCCGCACTGTTTTGGGCAATCTAAACGATCTTGTGGACATATATAAATACTCCATACAGTATGATGGTGGTCTGAAGAAGTGTGATTTGACATCGATAATATGCCAGATGAACCGCACTCCGCAGAGAAACCTTGGGTGGAGCTATTCTGTTGATATATTGGCGGAACTGCTCAAAATGAACAGGCATTGAGCGGAAAAACGTGATACATCTATTCTTACACTTATGTTACGAGTGTTTATTCTATGAACCAATTTGAACAAACCTTACAACCTCTTGCACCCAAAACACTTGCGGAGAAACTCTTTCTTGTCAGGTTTAAGACTGATACAGAAAGCCATCTAAAGGTTGACCATGAGAAATGTAAAACGTGCAAAGATAAAAGCTGCATCTACATCTGTCCGGCGGATGTTTATAAAATGGATGAGAAGGAGAATATTACTATTTCCTATGAAGCCTGCCTTGAATGTGGCACTTGCAGGATTGCATGTGATTTTATAGAATGGAAAAATCCAAAGGGCGGGTATGGAGTGTGCTATAGGTATGGGTAAAATACCCGCAATAAAAAATAGGGCATGTTTAACAAGTCTTTTTTATAATAGGAAGTTGCAATTAAAATCTGTTAAGTCCTTGCTTTTCATTTTATGATATGTAAGATTTGATATATGAGGCAGGAGGTAAAAATGAGCGTATTTGAGATATTGAAAAAACATGAGGATATCATCAAGCATAAATATGGGGTCAAAAAAATAGGTGTCTTTGGTTCTTTCGCGCGAGGTGAGGAAGAAAAGGACAGTGATGTTGATATTCTTGTTGAGTTTAAAAACGGCTATGAGATCTTTGATAATTACATGGAACTTAAATTTTTCCTTGAAGATTTATTTGAACGAAAGGTGGATTTGGTAACAACCGAAGCTCTCAGACCTCAATTGAAAGAGGATATTCTAAAAGAAGTCAACTATGCGTAGAAGCTATATATTTTATCTTGAAGATATTCTGGCATCTGCAAGGAAGATCCAAGACTATGCCGGCAATTATTCTTTTGAAGATCTTATAAAAGATGAAATGAAAATAGATGCTACTGTCAGAAATTTTGAAATAATAGGAGAAGCAGCAAGTAAAATCCCTCAAGAGATAAGGGATAAATACCCATCCATCGAATGGAGAAAGATAGCCGATTTCAGAAATGTCCTGGCCCATGAATATTTTGGAATAAACTATAAGATTATGTGGGATATAATCAAAAACAAAATTCCTGATTTACAAAAAGGTATACAAGCTATGCTTGAAAAGGAAAAACCTGCACTATAATTCATTGCGCATAGTTTACTGCTTGCCTTAAAACTTTTTATGAATGACATCATCATAGCCAGCGCAGTCAGAACGCCTGTTGGGAGTTTTAACGGGGCATTGAGTAATATCCCTGCTACAGGGCTTGGCAGTATTGCCATAAACGGGGCAATAAGCGGGGCAGGCATTAAACCAGCAGATGTTGGTGAGGTCATTATGGGAAATGTCCTCAGCGCGGGTCTTGGTCAGGCGCCTGCAAGGCAGGCGGCTATTGGCGCTGGTCTGCCTTATGGGGTTAATTGTCTGGCAGTAAATAAGGTCTGCGGCTCAGGATTAAAGGCTGTGATGCTGGCGGCACAGGCAATTGCCCTTGGTGATGCAGATATAATCGTTGCCGGTGGCATGGAGAACATGAGCCGCGCTCCACACCTCCTTGAAAAGGCAAGGTTCGGTTATAGGATGGGGAATGGCGAGATTATTGACAGCATGATTAAAGACGGCCTGTGGGATGTTTATAATAACCTTCACATGGGTTCTTGCGCTGAGATTGTTGCTGAAAAATACAAAATCAGCAGGGAAGATCAGGATAGATACGGATTGCAGAGCTATAAGAGGGCAATAGATGCTCAGAAAGATGGTTGCTTCAATGATGAGATTATCCCGATAACGATTCCGGCTGGACCTGATAAATTTAAGAGTTTAACAATGGACGAGGAGCCCACAAGACACGACTTTGCTATACTTGCAGAGCTTTCTCCTGTTTTTAAAGAGGGCGGCGGTATAACAGCAGGGAATTCTTCAAAGATAAGCGACGGCGCAACAGCGGTTGTTGTGATGTCAGGGGATAAGGCAAAGGAGTTGGGCATACAACCGATAGCAAGGATTGTTGCATATTCTTCGCAGGGTGTTGAGCCGGAGATGTTCAGCATCGCGCCTGTCGGCGCAATTAAAAAAGTTTTAGAAAAGACAGGACTGAGTTTGAAGGATATTGACCTGTTTGAGATAAATGAGGCATTTGCAGCATCCATGCTTGCAGTTATAAAAGAGCTTGATTTAGATGAGACTAAGTTAAACATTCATGGAGGGGCCATTGCATTAGGACATCCGATTGGCGCAAGCGGCGCAAGAATTTTAACGACTCTGCTTTATGCCATGAAAAGGAAAAATGCAAAGAGAGGCATTGCGGCCATCTGCATTGGCGGCGGCGAGGCAGTGGCAATGCTGGTGGAGAGGATATAAAGATGGATATCAAAACCATCGGTATAATCGGCGCAGGCATAATGGGTTCCGGCATAAGTCAGGTTATGGCATTATCCGGCTTTGAAGTCATAATGATGGATGTGAAGGGAGAGTTTATCCGGAGGGGGCTTGAGAATATAAAGAAGGGCTTTGATAAGATGATTGAGAAGGAGAAGATAACCGCTGAAGAAAAAGAAAAAACCCTTGCAAGGATTTGCACTACCACCAGACTCGAAGACATGGCAAAGGTGGATTTTGTAATTGAGGCCGCATCCGAGATAGCGGAATTGAAAGTTGATATATTTAAAAGGCTTGATGCGGTCTGTCCTGAAAATGTTATTCTTTCTACAAACACCTCATCTATTCCCATCACCCGCATCGCCTCTGCAACAAAAAGGGAAGACAAGGTCATCGGCATGCATTTTATGAACCCTGCGCCTGTAATGAAGCTTGTGGAGATAATAAGAGGTACGATGACATCTGATAAAACATTTGCCGCAGTCAAAGGTCTTGCTGAAAAGATTGGCAAGATTCCTGTAGAATCAAGAGACCGCCCAGGTTTTATAGTGAATAGAATCCTTATGCCGATGATCAATGAAGCTGTTTTTGCATTTATGGAAGGGGTTGCATCTGCTGAAGATATTGATAAGGCAATGACCCTCGGCGCAAACCAGCCAATCGGGCCTCTGGCGCTGGCTGATTTAATTGGCCTCGATACAGCGCTTTCAATTATGGAAAGTATATACAGGGAGACCAGAGACCCAAAACACCGGCCATGTCCGCTGCTTAAAAGATATGTGGATACAGGGGAGTTGGGCAGGAAAACAGGGAAAGGGTTTTACAAATACGGCTAATATGAGAAAAACTATCGCCAGAAGATTGGCAGAATATGCCCACAGTTTACAATTTACTGACCTCCCCGATGAAGTTGTCCATGAAGTGAAAAGGAGACTGATAGATTCCATCGGCTGCGCCCTCGGCGCATTTAACAGCGAGCCTTTTAAAATTGCAAGGAAGATTGCCGGGACAGTAAAAGGGAACGTTGCTGTTCTTGGCGCAAATATCAAAACAACCCCTGACCTTGCAGCGTTCGCAAATGGCGTTGCCATACGCTATCTGGATTATAACGACACATATCTTTCAAAAGAGCCTGCCCATCCAAGCGATAATATATCTGCCTGCCTCGCTGTTGCAGAGGCTGAAAATAAAACAGGGAAGGATTTTATTACAGCTATTGTCCTTGCCTATGAAGTTCAGTGCAGGCTGTGCGATGCGGCATCTTTAAGGCAAAGAGGATGGGATCATGTTACATACGGAGCGTTTTCTTCTACCCTTGCAGCAGTCAAACTTATGGGTTTAAGTATTGAGAAAACCGTGCATGCGTTGGGTCTTGCAGGTGTTGCAAATATTGCGCTCAGGCAGACAAGGGTAGGTGAGCTTTCCATGTGGAAGGGGTGCGCCTTTGCCAATACAGTGAGAAATGCGGTATTTGCGGCCAATTTAGCAAGGTATGGTATGACAGGGCCTGCGCCAATATTTGAAGGTGAAAAGGGGTTTATGAAACAGGTTTCAGGGCCTTTTGAACTTAAAGAGCTTGGCGGCGGGAAAAGGAGGCCGTTCAAGATTCTGGACACATATATAAAATTTTATCCTGCTGAGTATCACAGCCAGAGCGCCATAGAGGCAGCTATTGAATTACGAAAGGAAATTGTAGGGCAGGGCTTTAGCCCTGCGGATGATACACAATCTATTGAGATAAGAACCTTTGACGCTGCTTATGAAATCATAGGCTCCGGCCAGGAAAAATGGAATCCAAAAACACGGGAGACCGCAGACCACAGCCTTCCATATTGTGCGGCTGTTGCCTTGATGGATGGAGATGTGGGCTTGAATCAGTTTTCGGAAAATCGAATAAAGGACTCAAAACTGCACAAACTGATTCAGAAGGTGAAGGTAATAAGAGACAAGGGACTGACCAATCAGTATCCTGAAGCAATGCCGAATCTTATCAAAATTACTATGAGAGACGGCGGACAATTTTCCAATAAAGTTACATATCCCAAAGGTCATCCAAAAAAACCTATGACAGACGATGAGGTGGAAGAAAAGTTCAGGACATTGGCAAAAGGCAATATTTCAGGGCAAAATATTGATAATTTGCTTGATGTTTTATGGAGAATAGAGGAAGTAAAGAATGTAAATAAATTCTTTTCAAGGAGGCTATGTTTGAGAAGCTAAGATTTTTTATTCCTGGTTTTATTTTCTGATTTCTGGTTTTTGTTTTTTCTCATCCCTTTTTGATAAAATTGCACAGCCATATTGTGTTCTTTTAAATTCCTGGAGAAATAATGAGAGCCGTCATTTTTTGAAACAAAGTATAGATAGATGTCAGGTGACGGATTGGTGGCCGCTTCAAGGCTTGCCCTTCCTGGGTTTGCAATTGGTCCGGGAGGCAGCCCGTAAATCTTATAGGTGTTATAAGCCGTTTTGGTTAAAAGGTCTTTTCTTGTAAGGTTTCCGTTAAAGCCATTTATCCCATAAATAACAGTTGGGTCGCTCTCAAGCTTCATACCTTTTTTAATCCTGTTATGAAAAACTGCGGAGATGAGTGGTCTCTCTCTGCCGTCGCCTGTCTCTTTTTCTATAATGGATGCTAATGTAATAATTTGCTTTTTTGACATCATTAAGCCGGAGGACTTCTTATGAGCTATTTCGGCATATACCGTATCAAACCTCTGCGCCATCTTCCTTATAATCTCCTCAGGTGTCATTCCTCTTGTAAATCTATATGTGTCTGGAAACAGGTAGCCTTCAACACTATCGCCGTCTATGCCCAGAGATGCTGCAAATATCCTGTCAAAGGCCTTTCCCAAAAATCCCGATTTTTCCGCAATATTTATATTATCCAGAAGCGTTGCAATATCTTTTATATTATAACCCTCTGGTATGGTAACGGCGTATTCCTTTACCTGCCCATTCACCATTCTATTCAGCACCTCTGATGGAAGGAGGGATGTTGTATATTCGTATTCCCCTGCCTTTATCTTTGTTATTGCCCCTTTGAATTTTGCAAGGTAGTAGAATTTGCCGGCATCTTTTATAATCCCTTCCTTTTCCAGTTCCCTGGCAACGATGCTGAAACTTGCCCCCTGTGGAATAACTATGGTTTTTACAGTTCCTTCTCTGTAAGGCGGTGTGTAAAGAAATGTATATATGTGGGTTAGAAAAAGGGAGACAACTGTTGATAGAATTAGGATAATTGATTCAATCTTCATTTGAAAGTATAGCTATACCCCGCACTTTAAGACTTTTAAAAAGTGCGGGGTATAATCTCAACTTTTATTAAGTTGCAGAGGGGCAGCTTGCGCACGGAGACTGCTTATCATCTTTTTTGCCTGCTCCGGTATCGCAGGGTTTATTTGCGGCATAATCGGTTTTATGCCAGCCTGAGCCTTTGAGCGCGAATGAGGATTGCGACATGATTTTTTCCACGTTTCCGTCTGAGCAGTGTATGCATTTTTTGATAGGTTTATCAGAAATCTTTTGCATTATTTCAAAGCGTCTGCCGCAGGATTTGCATTGATACTCATATATTGGCATTTTAAAAACCTCCTGAATAAATTTAAAATCACGGCTATATTATACTTATTATATGGTTAATTGTCAAAAACAATAAACAGGTTGCACGAATTTAACCGCCCAAAACACCGTGTTATTCAAATATCTTTTTAAAAAATCCCTTGCCTTCCTTTTGTTTCCTCGTCTGGATGAGCCTAAGTTCACTTTGCGCCTCGGACAGGTTCGGGTTTTTCTGCACAGCCTTATTAAAGGCAGTCTCTGCCTCTTCCAGTTTGCCGTCCACTCTATGAATGACGCCCAGGAAATAATATGCCCTGTCCTGTTTTGGATTTGATGCTATGCCATCCTGTATTAGTTCTTTTGCCTTTTTTACCTCTGCCGCATCCTTTGGCGAGAGATTAAAGATTGTCCAGCCCAAGTACGTCTTATATTCCCCCTCATTAGGATTCAGTTTGACAGTCCATTCAAAGGCCTCTCTGGCGCTCTTATAATCCTTTCTTGACAGGGCGACTTTGCCTTTTTGAAACTGAAGTTCTGCATTCATAATATTCGCCGCATCCTGATGTATATCCTGCTTTCCGCCGCTCTTTAAGGATTCTTCATAGGTTCTGCGGGCATTTTCATCCGAAAGTGTGGTGTATGCCGTATTGATAAGGGTAAATATATCCGAGGCAGCCGCCAGCACAGCCTGTATATTGTTGTGATATCTATCCGGATGATACTGCTTTGCCATCTTAAAATACGCCTTTTTAATACCGCCGTTATCTGCATCCTGGCCGATGCCGAGGATCTCAAATGAGTTGAGGGATTTCATCTGAAGGTATTTGCCGGTAAGCTCCTCTATTAAGGCGCTGTCTTCTGAAGACGGCCCCTCCAGGTTTTTTTCTTTTTCCCCATGTTTTAAGATAAGGATATCTGTTGCGAGCAGGGCATAAATAAACGGATAGATGTCTTCCTTTGAGATTGAGAGCCTTGCTTCTATTTCAGATAGTATTTCACCTAATTTTCTCTTTCCGTCTATGAGCGTCAGAACCCTTCTCTCCGCTGGAGTGGGCTGAAAATCCGCCAATGCGTATACGGTTTTATTTGAAAATGAAGCTGTCTGCTCCTTCTTCTCATCTATCTCCGCCTTGATTCTGTCAGCAGGGCAATACCCGCCCTTTAAGGCATGGAGGATGGCATAGGCAGGATGGATAGGATAAAGAAACATGTCTTTTGGCAGTTTTTCTATTGTCCAGTAATGGTATGTCCCGTTTACCCAGTTGAATGCGCTGAATAGTCTTTCCTTTGTCTGAATGTTTAATGCATCATTCAATTGATGCGGAGTTATATGCCCGTTGGATAACAACACCTCTCCCTGTTTCTTTTTTCCATTTAGCATTATTTCCAGGGATTTTTCATAAATATCCTGTGTAATTATCCCTT
>Ga0209726_10002969_pt1 | contig 23960 bp, 23 predicted proteins | sample Subgrocontami54m_FD_187453 | JGI IMG/M metagenome (GOLD analysis project Ga0209726, IMG submission 187453) | Subsurface groundwater microbial communities from S. Glens Falls, New York, USA - GMW46 contaminated, 5.4 m (SPAdes) (version 3) | ecosystem: Environmental > Aquatic > Deep subsurface >... | reverse complement strand
AAGCGTCGGCTGCTATATCCCCGGCGGGCGATACCCGCTTCCTTCAACGCTCCTGATGACCGCGATTCCCGCGCAGGTTGCTGGAGTGGAGCGCGTCGTGGTCGCGACGCCACGGGCTGTGCCGGAAATCCTGGCGGCGGCGGGCGAACTCGGTATCGAGGAAATTTACACCGTGGGAGGAGCGCCTGCGATTGCTGCTTTTGCCTATGGCACAAGGACGATTGCGCCGGTCTCCAAGATCGTAGGCCCCGGCAACGCCTATGTTGCGGCCGCCAAGCGGATGGTCTCGCGCGATGTCGCAATCGACTTTGTCGCCGGTCCCACAGAGGTGCTGCTAATCGCCGAAGATGGCGAGCCTCGGTGGCTCGCGGCGGATTTGCTGGCCCAGGCCGAGCACGACGTGGACTCGTCGGCCATATTGCTCACGACATCGGCGAAGCTCGCGCAAGCTATAGCTCGCGCGGTCTCCGAGCAGCTTCCATCACTGGGAGAGAACTGTCCGGCGGCAACGTCGCTCCGGAAAAACTGCGCTATCGTTGTGGTCGACGATCTCGACGAGGCAGTATCGCTCGCGAATCGTTTCGCTCCGGAACATCTTTCCGTGCCCGATGGCCTGGCGCTGAAGAAACTCCGTAACGCGGGGAGCATCTTCGTCGGACCTTATAGTCCGGAAGCGGCCGGCGATTATGCCAGCGGTCCGAATCACGTGTTGCCCACCGGAGGCATGGCCACGGTGCGCGGCGGACTTTCGGTCCTCGACTTCGTCAAAATCATCTCGGTGCAGCAACTGAGTGAGAACGGGCTGCGTCGCCTTGGTCCGAGCATCGTGACGCTCGCCCGTAGCGAGGGCCTGGAAGCCCATGCCCGCTCCGTCGAGATTCGTTTCAGTCCCTTAAATCCGAGCCGCGCCCTTCGCCCCATAGTCCGGGGCTACGGACGCCGGGGCGACCGTAAGGGAGCGGGAGCGGACTTGATTTTCGAAACGAGCAGGACGAGCAGGCGGAGGATGTAGAAGTGTCCAAGAACCCCCAAAACAAAACTCCTCTTAATCCGCGCCGATCGATTGAATCGATGCAGCCCTACCGTCCACCCTCTAGCGGTCGTGGGAAAAAGATGCGGCTGGACTTCAACGAAAACACCGTTGGCTGCTCGCCTCGCGTCCTGCAGCGGATGAAGAAGCTTACAGCGGCCGAGCTCGCCGTCTATCCCGAATATGAAGACGCGCTCCCCCGGTTTGCGGCTTATTTTGGCGTTCGGCGCGATCAGTTGACGCTCACCAACGGGACCGATGAAGCGATTCAACTCGTCGTTAATACCTATGTCAGCGCGGGCGATCCGGTGGTGGTGCTGAAGCCCTCGTATGCCATGTACCGCTTCTACGCTCAAATTGCAGGAGCGCGGGTCGTCGAGGTGGACTACCCGTCCGATCTCAGCTTTCCGCAAGAAAAGCTGCTGCGGGCCGCGAAGGCGCGGGCCAAGGCGATATTCGTCGCCAACCCTAACAATCCTACTGGGACGCTCGCCTCGCCCCGTCAGTTGAAAGAGCTGCTCGAATCGGCGCCGAAAGCCGTGGTGATGGTGGACGAAGCGTACTTCGAATTTTGCGGCCAGACGGCACTCCCGTGGATCAGGCGCTATCCGAATCTTTTCGTTTCCAGAACGTTTTCGAAGGCCTATGGATTGGCCGCCATGCGCTGCGGGTGCCTCTTTTCCGATGCGCGGAACATGGAAAGAATCCGCAAAGGACAGTCGCCATACAGTGTCAATACGGTGGCCGTCGCCTGCGCCCTGGAAGCGATCCGAGACACAGCGTACGTAAAGAAATATGCCTCGGAGGTCGTGCGTGCTCGGCGTATCTTATGCGACGAGCTGGACCGGCTGGGCTGGCCATATTTTCCGAGCGCGGCCAACTTTGTGCTGGTGAACTTTGGTTCCGCCGCGCAGCCCATACGCCGCCTGCTCGGCGAGCATAAGATTCTGGTGCGCGATCGCGGCTATGAGATACCCGGCTCGGTGCGCATCACCGTTGGCACCGTGGCGCAAACGCGCCAGCTCATTAGGGTCCTGCGAAACTTCGCCCGCGCGAGGTCCGTGAAATAAGCATGGGAACGAGATTGCTCATCTTCGACATGGACGGCGTCCTGGTGGACGTGACGGATTCCTATCGGCGGACGATCGCCGAGACGGTGAAGCTCTTCACCGGAACGGAAATCACCAACGGCGAGATTCAGGAATTGAAAAATCGCGGCCATTCGAACAACGACTGGGACCTGACACTGGAGATCGTCGAATCCCTGGGGCGGCGCACAACCAAAGAGCAAGTCATTGCGGAGTTCCAGAAGATCTATCTCGGGAATAACTACGACGGCCTCATTGCGCGTGAGCGCTGGCTGCCTCAGAATGGCCTCTTTGAAAGGCTCGCGCAGCGGTTCCGGTTTGCGATGTTCTCCGGAAGAGAGCGCTGGGAGGTCCTGCACACGCTCGGGAAATTTGCGCCCGGCGCGGTCTTCGATCCCATCGTGGGAATGGAAGACGTGAAACGGGAAAAGCCCGATCCCGAGGGCCTGCTGAAGATTGTGGAGCAGCTCGCGCCCGAGGAGGTTTTTTATATCGGCGACGTGATGGACGATTGCCTGGCGGCGCGCGCGGCTCGGGTATCGTTCATTGGTGTAGTTGGCGACGAAATTCCAATGCGTGCCAAGCTCGAATCGCTCTTCCGCGAGCAAGGGGCGCGGGCCGTGATCGCGAGCGTCAACGAACTGGAGAGCGTGCTGCCATGACCCAGAAAAAAGCCCAGAAAAGAGCAAAGACACGTACGCGCACTCGCACCGCCAAGGTCGAGCGAAACACTACCGAGACGCAAATCTCGGCCCGCCTGACGATCGAGGGAAAGGGGCGCTACAACGTCCGCACCGGCATCCGGTTTCTCGATCACATGCTGGAGCTGGTTACCAAGCACGGCGGCTTCGATCTGGAACTGCGCGCAACGGGCGATCTCGATATCGACCAGCATCACACGGTGGAAGATTGCGGCATCGTTCTGGGACAGTGCTTCCGCGAGGCTCTGGGCGACAAACGGGGAATCAATCGCGCCGGATATTTCGTGATGCCGCTCGATGAATCGCTCGCCGTCGCGGCGATTGATTTCTCGGGCCGGCCGTACTTAGTCTGCAACGCGCGTTTTGCGCAGCCCATGGTGGGCGATCTCCAGACGGAATTGGTCGAGGATTTTTTCCAGGGCTTCGCCACGCACGCCGGAGCCAACGTGCATTTGAGGCTGCTCTATGGCCGCTCCACGCATCACGGCGTAGAGGCGATCTTCAAGACGTTTGCGCGTGCATTGAAAATGGCCGTTTCGCTGGACAACCGCCTGAAGAAGGAGCTGCCCAGCACCAAGGGGTTGCTATGATCTCCGTCATCGATTACGGCGCGGGAAATTTGCGGTCGGTGGAAAATGCACTGAAGGAGTTGCAGGTCCCCTACGCGATCACCTCCCAGCCCGCCGATGTTGCAGGGGCTTCGGCGATCCTGCTGCCGGGCGTGGGGCACTTCGGGCAGATGATGCGGTCGCTCGACCGGCTGGGATTAATCTCCGTGTTGCGCGAGGCAATCGCGCGCGGAGTGCCCTATCTGGGAATCTGCCTCGGGATGCACGCGCTCTATGAAAGCAGCGAAGAGGCCCCGTCGCTACCCGGTCTCGGAATCCTGAGCGGGACGATCCGGCGCTTCCCGGAAGGGTTGAAGGTCCCTCACATGGGATGGAACCAGTTGGAGATCCAGCCGGGCTGCCGCATTTTCGACGGGATCGCTCCGTCGCCCTTCGTTTATTTTGCCCATTCCTATTATTTGCCCATGAACGGATCAACGTCCGGATCATCGTCCGGCGCATCATCCGGCGAAACGAAAGGCGGGAGGGCGTCGGCGCTGGCGGATTACGGATTCCGTTTCGTTGCGGCGATGGAAGAAAAAAATATCAGCGGGGTCCAGTTCCATCCGGAAAAATCCGGGGAGATTGGTTTGCGGATGCTGCGGAATTTTGTACAGGGTCGGTGAGAGGAATCCGAGCCGCGACCGGGAGGGAGCGGTCAAAGCTGGAGTTGAAACACATCACGCGGACCGCTCCCTCTCGGTCGCGGCTCGGTTGGAGTATAAATGTTAGCCAAGCGCGTGATCGCCTGTCTCGATGTGAAAGCGGGTCGGGTGGTCAAGGGAATCAACTTTGTTCAGTTGCGGGACGCCGGAGACCCAGCCGAGCTTGCCGCCGCATATAACCGCGAAGGCGTTGACGAAGTGGTCTTCCTCGACATCACGGCTTCGCACGAAGGGCGCGGGCTGATCGTCGAGACGGTGGCGCGGACCGCGCGTCAGGTCTTTATCCCGCTCGCCGTGGGAGGCGGCATTCGCACCGTGGCCGACGCCCGGAGCATCCTCACCTCGGGCGCCGACAAGATTTCCGTCAACACGGCGGCGGTCGAAAATCCGGAACTGCTCACGGCGCTCTCGGAGGAGTTCGGCGCACAGGCCGTGGTGCTTGCGATTGACGCCCGGCGCGAAGGCGATCACTGGCAGGTTTTTACTTACGGCGGACGCAAGCGGGAAAGCCTTTCCGCCGTCGAATGGGCGGTGAAAGGCGAGGAACTCGGCGCGGGAGAAATTCTGCTTACGTCGATGGACCGCGACGGCACGGAAAAAGGTTTTGATTGCGAGCTGACATGCGCCATTTCAAGCGCCGTTGGAATTCCCGTCATCGCGTCGGGCGGCGCCGGATCGCCCGAGCATTTCGCCGAGGTGCTCACGAAGGGACGTGCCGACGCGGCGCTGGCGGCCTCGATCTTTCATTACGGGAAGATCCGCGTCGGGGATCTGAAGGCGCATCTGAAGAGCCAGGGAATTCCGGTCCGGCTGTGAAAGTAGATTGAAACCATGCTGATTCCATGCATCGATTTAATGGGTGGCACCGCGGTGCAATTGGTGCGCGGACGCAAAAAGGCGCTGGAAGCGGACCCATTTGAAATGCTGCGGAAGTTTCGCGGGTTTCCGGCGATTCAGGTGATCGATCTCGACGCCGCCATCGGCACCGGAGATAATTCCCAGCTTCTCAAGCGGCTCTGCCAGCGCGCGCCGTGCCGCGTCGGTGGCGGCGTTCGAACCGTGGAACGGGTCAAGGAACTCGCAGAGATCGGGGCGCGGAAGATCATCATCGGGACCTCGGCGTTTCGCGAGGGCGAAATCAACCGCAAATTTCTTGCGGCGGCGAAGAAGGCAGCCGGAAAAAGACTTCTGATGATCGCCCTCGACACCAGCCGCGGCCGGATCGTAGTGCGAGGGTGGCGCAAGAGCACCGGCCTGCGCGCCGAGGACGTGATTCCGGCGCTCGAGCCCTATTGCTCCGGCTTTCTGTGCACCTATGTGGACAAGGAAGGGATGATGCAAGGGACCAGTCTGCGCTGGTTCCGGCGTCTGCGCAAAACGACGAAGCTCCCCATCACGGCGGCCGGCGGCATCACCACGATGGAAGAAGTCGAGGCGCTCGATCGAATGAAGATCGACGCGGCGGTGGGAATGGCGATCTATACGGGCAAATTGCCGCTGCATCGAAAAGAACCAAAGAGCCGCAGAGTTTGAAAAACGCAAACTCTGCGCTATCCGCTACCCGCTAGGCAACCACAAGGCCGGCGAAATGACACGAAAAGAAATCGCAGATTTTCTCCGTGCCCATACCCATAAGGCGGTTTTGGTCACATTTGATGACGGTGTCACCCAGTCCGTTACCATTCTGTCTGTCGATGATGAAGGATTTGTACACAGCGGTCCGCCCGGAGATGCCGAGATGTACTGGACACGGTTTGAGGGCGTGGAATCTCTTCAGGTTGAAAATGCAACGTAAAACACCACCACAAGACCCGGGAGGGAGCAGTTGCCAGGTTCCGGTTTTACGGGTATATTTAAAGATCAAGGTCTATACAAAGGAACTCGCATGAAAGCCGAAATTCATCCCGACTATCTGGAAGTGACCGTTTCCTGCGCCTGCGGGAGCACGTTCAAGACCCGTTCGACGCGCAAGGGCGACATCCGTCTAGAGATTTGCTCCAGTTGCCATCCGTTCTTCACGGGCAAGCAAAAGCTCGTGGACACGGCCGGGCGCGTGGAGCGGTTCCAGCGGAAATACGGCCGCAAGACCGCCGAAACGGCGCCGACCGCCGGCGCGTCATCCTAGAAGCTGCTGCTGCGGAGCAGGTCCCTGACCACGAAAAAAATGTGGTCCGCGCCCTGCTGCCTGCGGGCCTGAGCCGGAGCTGCTCCGAAAAAAAACTGCCGAGGGAGAAGCGGGGCGGTTTTTTCTTCTCCGCAGCGGATTCCGTTCGACGTGTGCCTTGACAAAGCCGACGTCGTTATAGAATGGGCTAACGCCCTCTCCTTACCATCCTGCGACCGGCACGACTAAAGTCGTGCCCTTACGGGCTCCGAGGAGGTTATGCATTAGCGCCTACCTTTGCGCCTGAAGCGGTTCCTTGGGTCCCTTGGTCCGGAACTGGATTCGCGCCAGCTTCGAGGTTCTCCAGTAAGGCGTCCAGACCTCGACCGTGTCCTTGCCATTGTCGACGGCGATGAAGCGCGTTTCCGTTCCGATGGTCGGCAACTGGAACGTGGTCCACTTCTCCGTCTTGGGATCGAACCGCGCCACGCGATCGGCGTTCATCAGGTTGATCCAGACCATTCCGTTCTTGTCCACGACCGTCGAATAGACGCCGGCATATCCTGGGCCGGGATACTGATAATAGTTCAGCACCTTGTTGGTCTTGATGTCGATCTTTACGAGGTTATCTCCCCACCAGTCGGCCACCCAGATGAAGTTGCCCCGCTTATCGGCCGAGAGCCTCCGCGGCGCTTGCGACGAGGGAGGGGTTGAGTTCCAGTCCGCTCCCGCGAATTGGAAGATCTCGCGATCGCGCGCCGTGTAGTTTTCCGCCCAACCGGGAACCGGTTGGAGCGTCACTTCCACGGACTTGCCGGTGCGAATATCGCTCTTGCCCAGCTTGTCGTAATTCATCTCCGCCCACCAGCAATTGCCCTCGGCATCAGCCGCGATCCCGTAGGTCCGTCCTTCGTTACCGGGGCTGAGCGATTTATATTCGGTGAACTTTTTGGTGGCGGGTTCAAACCGCGAGCATCCTTCGTCACCTGACGCCCAGACGTTGCCCTGGAGATCGAAGTCCAGCGTGCCGCCCACCCGCATCATGTTGCGGGGCGGCTCAAAATACTCCACCTTTTCCGTTTTGGTGTCGATTTTTCCCAGCCCTCCGTCGGCATTGAACCATGCGATTCCCTTGGGATCGATGGCGATGCCGTGGCTCCGCATGGCGAGTCCGCGCCGCCCGTCCAGTTTGAAATTCTTCACTTCGCCGGTCTTGGGATCGAGCCGGGAGACGGTGCGGACGGAGTTCGCCTGCGAGTCGGCGATCCACACAAATCCGTTCGGATCGACCTGCGCGTCATGCGGGCCGCGCGCCTCATAGGCCGAGGGCACGCCCTCCATCCAGTCGCTTCCGTCTTGCGTGACGTTATGATCGGTGTCCGCGTTGGAAGTGATGTCGTATTCCGTGATGACCACCTGAGCGGCTTCGCCGCGCGGGCGCGGATAGAGTTTGAACTTCACGGGCGAGGGGTCGGGACCTCGCATCTTCGCAAGATATTTCGCGAGTTCCCCTTTATAGGTGCGCAGCAGCGGCATGGGAGCCGTATCCTCGCGGGGCGGATCACCATAGATGCCGACCCGCTCCATGACGTTGATGATGCGCGTCCATCCTGCCTCGTCGAAGCGGTTTTGCAGAACGAAATTCGGCTGGTGGCATCCGGCGCAGTTGTTGCGGAAGAGCCCTTTCATGCGGCGGTTTTCGAAGCTATCCTCCGGGAGACTCGCGATCCATTCGGCCCCGGAAACTTGCCGCGCCAAATCGCTATAGGGCTTGAGCGTGAAGTCCTGGTGGACTTCGCCCGCGGCCTTTTGCTCGGCCCGCGCCGTCTCAAATCCCACAGCCTGGGCCCAGATGCGATAGTCGCCCGCCTCGAGCGCCGGAAAGAAATACTTCCCTTGCTCGTCCGAAAAAACCGAAGTCGTAATGGTGCGGTCCTGCCGGCGGACCGAAACCGTCACTCCTTCGAGCGGTTTCCCGTTCGCTCCCTTGATCGTGCCCGAGAAATTCGCCTCCGTCGAGGACGCGGCCTGCGCGGCAGGCAGGGTCGCCATCAGAACGAAAACCAAACCGGCGGCCGCGGAAAAAATCTTGTGTCGTGTCTCCATGACTCCTCCTTCAGAAGGTCATCGCAATGTTTTCAGGTAAGCGATCAGGTTGTCGATCTCTCCGGCCTGCAAGCCGTACTGGAAGCCGGGCATGCGGGGCGTGCCTTTGCGAACGATCTCGCGGGCACGTGCCTCCGTTTCGGGACTCTTCACCACCCCGTTCAACGGCGGTCCAAAGGCCTTGGCATCCGCCGGCCGCCCGAGCGGCGGCAGATGGCACAGCGAACACCGTTGCAAAAATATTTTCTTGCCCGCCAGCTCCGTTTTCGAAAGGACGGGACTGGATGAGCCTTTTTGTGCGGCGGAGACGAAAGCAACGCATGCCAATGCCAAACCAGCCGCGGTTACCAAACACGCAACAATCTTTCGCTTCATGAACCTGCTTCCCCTATCGGTACTGCCTTTGTCCTATTCAATTGAATTCTATAGCCAGGCGAGCGGTTGTCAACAGCTTTATTCCCATCGCCAATCCCCATCCCATATTGTCCCCGCCACCGAAAGGGTTCCCCGTCCCCTCCGCTCAACCCTGCGCCAGCCAACCGAAATGAGCCCGGCGCCATCCATACAAAATGCGGCTGGTGCTATGGTAAAATTCGGCGGCGGGATTTACAATAGCCGTTTGCAATCAGACAAAGAAACTCCTCTATGCTGGCAGCCACAGCGGATTCGACGGACGAATGACGGAAAAAGACAGCAAACGGATCGAGAGCGCATCGCCGGCAAAACCAGTGCGGCGCTTTGTGGTTGGGATCGCCGGCGCGACGGGAGCCATTTACGGCATCCGACTGTTGCAGTTTCTGAAGGCAACGCCGAATACGGAAACGCACCTGGTCATGTCGAAGGCGGGCGAGCGGACCATCACGTATGAAACCGACCTGACGATCAAGGACGTGCAGGCACTCGCCGACCATAACTACAACATCGCGGATATCGGCGCATCCATATCGAGCGGCTCGTTCCAGGTGGAAGGCATGATCATCGCACCCTGCTCGATGAAGACGCTTTCGGCCGTGGCTCACTCGTTTGGGACGGACCTGCTGAGCCGCGCCGCCGACGTGACGCTCAAGGAGCGGCGCCCGCTGGTGCTGATGGTCCGCGAGTCCCCTCTGCACCTGGGCCACCTGAGGCTGATGGTCGAGGCGGCCGAGATCGGCGCCACCATCGTTCCGCCGGTTCCGGCTTTCTACAATTTCCCCAAGACGCTCGATGACATCGTCAACCATACGGTGGGCCGCGTTCTGGACCTCTTCCACGTCGATTTGGAAATCGTCAAACGGTGGCACGGCATGAAGGCCTCGTCGAAGCCTTGAACCCCTTCCGCCTCGGGAGAGCGGACGGGAACCGAAGCGCAGAGGAGATTTTCTGAGTCGCTCTTAGCTGCGCGACACCGAGTGTTTCTTATCTTAAACATTACTGTTGTTCTCAGTGCCTCCGTGCCTCTGTGGCTAATTCTCCTCCGGCGCGTCTGAATATGCAGGTCGAATCCTCCCTCAACAACACGATCGACGGAATGGTTGTGAGCGGCGTGGGTCGCGGCTCGCAATTCCTGGCAGTCGCCTGGGTCCGCAGCGAATTGCGCCAAAAATTGGCGCTCGAACCCTTTCCCGGAACGCTCAACCTGCGCATCTCTCCCGATGTCTGGAACGGGCTTTACGAACGCCGCACGAGCTTTGTGCGGATCGCCGATCCCGCCTCCGACAGTTGCCCCGGCTACCTTCGGCGCGTAGTCTTGCAGGTGAGCGAAAAGATTTATTCGTCCGCCTACTTGATCTTACCCGAACTGACGATGTATAAGGACGTTCTGGAAATCATCGCCCCGGAGAGTCTGCGCGAGAAGCTCGGCCTGAAGGACGGCGACCGGGTGCGCGTCGGGGAATTTCAGGACTGAAACAAAAAGGCGGTGTCGATTATGGCTTCCCTTCCCTCTTCCAATCCTCCAACGGTCCAAATCCCGGACCCGTTCAACATTACGAATTACTTCATCGACCGCAACCTGGAGCTGGGCCGCGGCAGCCGCGTCGCCATCCTGGAAGACGGGCGGCAGTTCACTTACGCGCAGCTTGCCGAGCTGGTCAACCGCTCCGGAAACGGTTTTCGCTCGCTTGGCATCGATCCGGAAAGACGCATTCTGCTCGCCGTCCCGGACAGCGCGGAGTTTGTCGCCGCCTTCTTCGGAGCCGCCAAGATTGGCGCCGTGCCGATTCCCGTCAATACCGCTGCGAAACCCGAGGACTACCTTTATTTCCTGAACGACAGTGGCGCGCAGGTTTTTGTGATGCACGAAGAGCTTTGGCCTCAGCTCCGGGGACTGCTCTCGCAGGTTCCAACTCTCCGCCATGTCCTCATTGTACCAGCCGTGCCGCCGAAGTTGGCCGCGGCGGTCGAGCCGCCGCCGCCCGGCGCTTCATACAGTTTGCATCTGTTTGCGGACCTGATGGCCGAGTCTTCGTCGCAGCTCGAAGCCGAGAAGACTTCAAAGGACGACATCGCTTTCTTGCAATACACCTCCGGCTCGACCGGCGGTCCGAAAGGAGCCGTTCATCTTCAGCACGACATGCTGGTGGCGACCGAGCTGTTCGGCCGCGCGATCCTCGGCGTCCAGGAAGACGATATCTGCTTTTCCGCGAGCAAGCTCTTCTTCGCCTATGGACTTGGCAACGGCTCTTACTTTCCGTTTTCCGTGGGCGCACGCGCCGTCTACAATCCCCACCGGCCCAAGCCCGAGATTATTTTCGACTACATAGAAAAGTTCCGGCCCACGCTATTCTTCGGCGTCCCGACGCTCTACGCCGCGCTGCTCCAGGTGGAAGGGAAAAAAGATTTGAGCAGCATCCGCTATGCCGTCTCGGCGGGCGAAGCACTTCCGGCCGATCTCTATCAGCGCTTCCTCGATCGCTTCGGCGTTTCCATCCTCGATGGCATCGGCTCGACCGAGATGCTCCACATCTTCATCTCGAACCGCCCCGGCGATATCGAGCCGGGTTCTAGTGGCAAGATCGTTCCGGGCTACGAGGCCAAGATCGTCGACGATGAAGGCCGCGAACTGCCGCTGGGAGAAATTGGAAACCTGTGGGTCAAGGGCGATAGCGCCGCCGCCTTTTACTGGAAAAAGCACGATCGCTCGAAGCGCGTCATGGTAGGCGAATGGCTTGTCACCGGAGATAAATATACGGTGGACGAAAAAGGCCTCTTCACCTACTGCGGCCGCGCCGACGACATGCTGCGAGTCTCGGGCCAGTGGGTCTCGCCGGTGGAAGTGGAAAACGCGCTGGTCGGGCATCCCGGCGTGCTGGAGGCCGCCGTCGTGGGCCACCAGGATACGGACAGCCTCATCAAGCCGAAGGCATATATCGTCCTGAGCGGCGGCGCCAGCAATGTTTCGGAGGAGTCGCTTCGGAATTTTCTCCGTGGAAAACTCGCCGGCTACAAGTGCCCGCGCTGGTTTGAGTTCGTGAATGAGCTGCCCAAAACGCCGACGGGAAAGATCCAGCGGTTTAAGCTGCGGGGGCAGTGAGTCTCATCTCTGTGCCCTGGTAGCCACGGCGAGCGCTCTTTCTCGCCGTGGGTTTTTCATCGATTGCGGGTGAGCGACAAGGAGACATTAGTTATGCCAGCACCGTATCGTGCGGACCAAGTCGGAAGTTTTCTGCGGCCGGCCGAAATTCTCGAGGCTCGCGGAACTGTTGGTCCGGAGAAGCTTCGCGAAATCGAAGACCGCCACATCCTGCGCGTGCTCGCCAAGCAAAAGGAGCTGGGCTTTGAGATCTTCACCGACGGCGAGTTCCGGCGGAGCACTTTCATGAGCGACTTTACCGACGCCGTCGAGGGTTTCGACTTCGGCGACTCTGTCGCGCGCAAATGGCAGGCCGGCCAGCCGCAACCTGTTTCGGTCGCCCCTGTCACCGGCATCGTCACGAGCAAGCTTCGCGCCGTCAAGCGTCTGACGGGACATGAACTTCCCTTCTTGAAACATTACTCGCCCGGCGCCGTTAAAATGACGCTGCCGAGCGCCACCCAATTCCCCGCGATAACCTTCAAGTGGGGCGTCTCCGACAAAGTTTATAAGGACCATCTTGCGCTTCTGTGGGAGATCGTCGGAATCATGAAGACGGAAGTTGCGGCGCTGTCCTCCGAGGGCGTGAACTACATCCAGATCGATGCTCCGCGCTATAGCTACTACATGGACCCCAAATGGCGCGAATGGATTCGCACGGAAATGCGGATCGAGCCGGACGTCATGCTGGACGAATCGATTAAGGCCGATAATGCCTGCTTCGAAGCGGCGCGGCGTCCCGGCGTCACGCTGGCGATCCATCTTTGCCGCGGCAACAACCGCAGCCACTGGTACGCCGAAGGCGGCTACGACGCGATCGCCGAGAAGATGTTCACCACGCTCGATGTCGACCGCTTTCTGCTCGAATACGACGACGCACGCTCGGGAACCTTCGAGCCGTTGCGCTTTGTTCCTCGCGGGAAGACCGTGGTGCTGGGTCTGATCAGCAGCAAGCTGCCACAACTGGAAGACCCGGCGGTACTCCGCCGCCGCATCGAAGAAGCCGCGCGCTTTGTGCCGCTGGAAAACCTCGCGCTCAGCCCGCAATGCGGCTTTGCCTCCATGATGGAAGGGAATCTCTTAACGGAAGACGAGCAGTGGGCGAAGCTCCGGCTGGTGGCGGAGACGGCGCGCGGGGTGTGGGGATAAACTCGTAAATAGTAACTAGCTTGCGACGGGGATTTCGGGACTTTTCGAAGTTATGATGAACGCTTGTCGAATCGGAACGCCAAAGAAGATGCCGTCTCTTATTTCCACTTTTCCGTGTTCGACATGGAATTCCTTCGTCAACTCCTGCAAAGGGGGTTGACTCGGATCCACAACGACAATGCGAGAAAGATAGATCAGGTAGTCCGGACCGAGATGCGATTTGATCTCGGAAACGAAGTAATCGACAACTTCGTGCTTCTGATCCTGTGTAGTCCAAGGAGCTGAAACAATCAAGTCCCAGCGATCGGGAAGCACACCGCGGAGAAATAACGCATATAAGGTGAAGTCGCCCTTCTTACGCGCGATCTCGGCTTCCAGAGAGGCAAACTTGTCGATGATATGATTCATATTACCTGAAGCAAGCCTTCAGCCGCGTCAACATGGCCTTGGTGTCGTTTTTCTGAGCGGTCCCAATTACATTGTACCGGGATTCTGCACTCCAGTCTTCGAATTCGTTCCATCGGTTGAAGTGGTCCCGCTTTACCGTGCTCTCCTGGCCCGATAAGTGCAGCAGCACCTCCAAATCGTGCGTTTGAAAACTGCTGTAGGCGCTAAACTCGCCAGTCGTGCTCGGGAAATCCGGCCAATTGAGGGTGCGACAAATTCGTGACTTGAGAGCAACCTCGACGGCATAACCGCACAAGTACGTAGCCCCATCATACCTATTTGCCTGCAAGAGAGCCTTGGCATCGTCGAGGCGTGCCCGTGCGATCCTGTCGAGTTCTGCAACCGAAATCATGGAATGCGAATCACCCCCGCTCACATCTCCCGCACCGGCTCCCGCTTCTCATCTGGAACCGGCGCTCCATCGTCCTCGAAATTCGCAATTACCGGCGGCGGGAACTTCAGGCCGAACTCACTCCAGCGTTTGACGAGACGTTCATAAACTTCGCGCCGTATCCGCGAGCGCTTGGAAAATTGTTTCAGGTGCTTGTGATCTTTGCAGGCGTTGATGAGGGCCTTGGAGCCGTAGGGGCGTTCCTCGGGCGGGTTTTTCGTCGGATCGAGATACGTGGACCACGTATCGCGCAGCACGTCGATATCGGTGGCCGGATCGGAGCGTGTGGACATGGCCCAGAAGACCTGGTGGATGTCGGTCGGGTCGATGTCGTCGTCCACCACGATGATCCATTTCGCGTAGTAAGCGCCGGCGGGTGTTTGCGCCGCTAGGGCTGCCACTTGTGCGGCGTGTCCCGGATAGCGCTGCTCGATGGAGACGCAGGTGGCCCCGAATCCGCCGGCCGCTTCCGGAAACGACGAGACGCCCCGGATTCCGGGAACGCCCAGCTTTTCGAGATCAGCCCAGATGCGCGCCGCGCGGATAATGCTGAACAGCAGGCTCTGCTCGCAGGCCGGATAATCCGCCATCAGGGCGCAGGTGAGGATGGGGTTGTTGCGGTACCGAATGCACTTCACGTCGATGATGGGCGTCGAAGCCTCCGGCCGCCCGTAGTAGCCGGTGAACTCCCCGAAGGGTCCTTCCATCGCGATGTTTCCGGGACGCATCTCGCCTTCGATAATTATCTCGGCGGCGGCGGGAAGCAGAAGCCCGGTAACAGGGCTCTTGAAGACTTCGACCGGCGCTCCCGCCAGCCCTCCGGCGTAATCGTATTCCGACTCCGTTTTCGGCAGAGTCTGGGTGCTGACGGTGAACAGCAGCGGATCGGGACCGTAGACGCTCGCGACCGGAAATGGAAGGCCGCGCTCCCAGTAGCGCTCGGCTTGGAGGCGCGCGTCCTTGCCCGGCGACCAGTAGGCGAACAGCTCGCGAGGGCTTTTCACCATCTCGCGATAGGTGCCGATGTTGTGGTGGCCATCGTCGAGATCGCGCGTGATGAAGAGGTCCCAGGTGCCCAGATACCGCCCTCCGTCGAGCGGCCACATCTTGGGCGCGGGGAAGATGGTGATGTCGCACTGGTCGCCGAGCACCACGTTTTCATTGACGGGCGCGCTCGCGGAAGGGACCTCGACGGGAGGAATCTTATTTCGGAAGCTCTCGCGAACCATGCTAATGAGTTCGGTGAGGGACTTGCCCGGAGGGAAGCCGAACGCCGCCGCCACGCGCTCCTTGCTGGTCCCGAAGAGATTGTGCAGGGTGCGGAAACCCGGCGGCGAGTCCTTGATTTTCTCAAAGAGCAGCGCCGGAGCGCCCTCGCGCTGTCCAACCATGTAATTGAGGGCCGAGGATTCCTCGTCCCAATCGAGCTCGCGCGAAATCACGGCAAGCTCCCCCAACTCTTCTACTTGTTTCAACCAGCCGCGCAAGTCGCGCATGAGACCTCCACTGTTCTGAGCAAACTAGGCAATTCCCAATCGCTGCTTGACCTCGTCTAATGAAATCGTCGCTTTCTGCCTGGCCCGAGACTCCAGTAATTTCATTAGCTGCTTGTTCTGTCTCGTCAATTCGATCTCCCTGTTGAAATCGTATTCCGACCGCATCGTGTCGTCGTCTAAATGTCGCTTGCGTCCGCTTTGTTTGGCCTTCATCGTATATTTACCTAGCTTGGATCAAGAGAGCTTCCCCACCTCCAACCCATACGCCTGGGCCAGGACGACGACCGGGTGGATCGCCTTCTTTCCGGCGCCCTGCTGAATCTGAATGGCAGAGAGCGGGCAGTCGGTGACGCAACAGCAGTTTTCTTCGGCTTTCATGAATTTGAATAGCGGTTCGCCTACTTTCATCGACTCTTCGAAGTATTCCTTCTTGACGCTCCAGGCGCCGTCGTGGCCGCTGCAATGCTGGAGTCGATCTACTTCCGTGCCGGGAATCAGCTTCAGCAGTTCCGCCGCCTTGAAGCCGATTTTCTGCGCCATGATGTGGCAGGGCTGGTGGTAGCGGACCTTGCCGATGTTGTTCTGGAAGCCGAGGTCGAGCTTGCCGGCTTCGTGCAGCATCACCAGGTATTCGGAAAGATCGTAGGTGTTCTTGGCAACGAGCTTTGCATCCTCGGTAGGGACGTAGTCCGGGTAGTCGTGCTTGAGCATGTAGCTGCAACTGGCGCTCGGGACCACGATCTTGTATCCCTGGCGTACGGCCTCGCTTAGCGTGGCGACGTTTGCTTTCATCTTCCCGATGGCGCGGTCGAGGAACCCGCCGTCAATGAGCGGAAGCCCGCAGCACTGCTGTTTCGGAACGTAGCACTCGACTCCGTTCTTTTCGAGCACCGCAACGGCGGCTTTGCCGATGTCCGGCTCGTTGTAATTGACGGTGCAGGTGTAGAACAAAACTACTTTCTCGACCGGAACGGACCCACGGCGAGAAGAACGTTCGCCGTGGCTACCATTGTTCTTGGCCGTGCGGCGGGAGTGCTTGCGGTACCATTTCGCGAAGGTCTGGGAATGAAACTCCGGCAGCAAGCGGTCGCGGTGGACACCCAAATATTTTTCCAGCACTTCTCGAATGAGCCCGTTGCGGTTGGCCCAGTTAGTCAGGCCCGCGGCATAGCTTGAAAGCGTTCCGACCAGGTCCGTCTCCCCGAAGATCCGGTCCGCGAACTTGGTCCCCTCGCGTTGCTTCCGGACAAGCTGGTAGCGGATCAGCGTGCGCGGGAAGTCGATGTCGAGCGGGTGCGGAGGAATGTAGGGGCAGATGGGATCGCAGATCTTGCACTGCCAGCAGAGGTCCACCGTGTCGTTGATCGCCTTGTCGGAAAGTTCCTCGACCTCGCCGAAAACGCCGGCGGCGTCATCGGTCACTTCGAACAATTTCACGAACGACGGGCAGAGCGTGTAGCAGACGCGGCAGCCGTGGCAGACGTCGAAGACCCGAATCATTTCCTTGCGGATCGCTTCCGGATCCCAAAATTCTTTGGACTGGAGATCGAAGTTCATGAAACGCAATTCCTTCCTTCCGACTTGCGGCCAGCAACGGAAGCGTGTTCCTTGTGGGATTTGCTCAGACGCGACTGGACGGCCCAACCACAGCCCCGCTTCGGCCATCCCGCGCGGCGGGAGCATAATCGAGGCCGGCTCTGCGGAGCTAATGCCGGGCCGTCCTCCGCTGAGGCAGAGTTGGCATAGCGGTTATCAGAGCGCGAAGCGCATTATTGACGGCCTGCTGAGTAGAAAACACTTTCGATACGTCCGGGTCCAGAACGACAATGACCGTATCTTTGTCTACCCGGCCCGCAAATCGGTTCGGCTGCGCCTTTCTGTAGTCGAACCTATATTCAGGGAGCAATTCGTCTTCCGCTTCCTTGCTGCGTTTAAGCCCTTGCGTTTTCCTCATAGTCTTTCCGTTCAGCGGGATTCGTTCGCCGCGCACTGATTATTCGGATGCGGTTCGAACGTTCCACAAAGCAGACCAGCAGCAGGCGATGGAGGATTGAATGGCCAACGATGAATTCCCGGCGCTCACCCACAGAATGTAAGTCGTCACCAAAGACGCGTGCTAACGGATCGTGAAACACCGTCCGGGCTTCCTCGAAACTGACGCCGTGCTTCCCACGGTTGCGCTCGTTCTTCCCCCAATCCCACTCAAAGTCCACAGGTCAAGTATAGCCCTGCTCGCCGGAACCTTCCAAGATCGCTATGGGTGTCTTTATTGCTGGGGAACCGGAAGAGTTTCGCTCGCGCGCACTGCCTCGACGGCGGAGAGCGCCCGAATGTCGCCCTTGGCGTTGCCTCCGAGCAGCGCCGCGCGGACGAACCGGCTGATTTCGGCGGCCACTTCTTCGGCGGCGAGCGGACCTTGGGAGGAAAACCATCCGGCGGTGGAGGTGCACATGGTCAGGATACAATTACGCACCACGCTCAGCTCGGAGATTTGGAAGACGCCTTTGCGGCGTCCGCGCTTCAGGATGGCGTCGAACAGCCGCTCGTACTCCCGGCGCAGCTTCAGGATGGTACGGAGATTGTCCGGCTCCAGAAACCGCAGCTCGCTGTGGCTAACTGAGGCTTCCTCGCGCTTGCTGGTGTGATAGAGAACGTGCCAGCGGATGGCTCGGTCAAGCTGCGTTTCGGGATCGCCCTCGGAGGCGGCAATTTCGCGCAGCCCCGCGAGCAGCTCTTCGACCGTCGCGTGCATGACGTCGAAGAGGATGTGCTGCTTGCTGGGGAAGTGGTAGTAAAGGCTGGCGGCTTTGATCTGAAGGCTCGCGGCGATCTCCCGCATGGTCATGCCGGAGTAGCCGGAGCGGAACAGGAGCGCGCAGCCCGCCCGTCGAATCTGGTCGAGACGCGATTCGGGGCCGGCGGGGACAGGAACCGGCTCCGAGCGTGGCGTCGGATTGGTTGGCGCGGGATTGGACACGGCGGGGCGGGCGGGCAGCAGCGTTCCCGCCGCCGCCGCGTCGCTCAGCCGCATGGTGTTGCCCATAAATTCGATCGTCCTGACTTAACCGCTCCCTCGCGGTCGCGGCTCTGTTTGATGCGTGCTGCCCATGACCGTCCTTACAGGTAGCGCCGGTCCTTCAGCGGGTCCGGCTCCTTGATGCCGAACTGTTCGATGATCTTCACGGCCTCGGCGCGATACTGCGTCCGGGCCTGCTCGTTGGTGCGCTTCTTGATGCCCCAGTGCATGTACTGCTCGCTGCGCTTGGAGCCGGTGACGCCGAACATGTCGAGGCAGCGGGGATACATCCGGTCGAGCGACTTCTGAACCTCCGCTTTGCCTTCCTCCGTCTTGCAAAGGTTGTCGAGGATGCGGATGCCGTGCGCGATGTGCTGCTTTTCTTCCTTCAGGATCTGCGGGATGATGCGCGACACCGGGAGATAGGAGCATTCGGAAAAATCTTCCAGGTGATATCCGCCGACGCGGTCGATGAAGGTGCCAAAGCATCCCATGTCGGCCCAGGTTACGAGCGGATCGCGGAAGATCTCGAGCATGCGCTGCTCGCGGCGGTGCTTGATCTGCTCGGAGACATCGACGTTCAGCTCCGCCAGGACCTTCACGAACTTGCGGTGATGGTCGATCTCCTCGGCGGCGGTCTTGGCGAGCATCATCTGGTCCTCGGCGGTGGGGGCGTTGAGAATCCAGCTTTCGACATAGAGGTGCGGCCCGCCCAGCTCGCTGTCGGACTGGATGGTCATGACCTTGATCAGCAGGTCTTTATACTCCTGCGGCATCTTGGCGAAATCCTTAGCTTCAATCTTATCGGTAAACATTCCGTCTTCTCCTTAAAGGTTTTTGGGGTTACTTCTTCGATCGAGATTTCTTTTTGGCCGGCGCCGGTGAACCATCGGGCGAAACGATTTCCCACTTTTCCTTGAAGCGCACTCCGGCGGACTTCAGCAGGTTGTGAACCGGGCAGCGCTCGGCCGTGGTCTTGCGGAGCCGGGCCAGGCGGCTGTCCGATTCCGGGGTCGTAACGCTGGCTTCCACGTGCATCACTCGAATTGCCTTGGGAACCTTCTCCAGCCCGTAAATGCCGCGCGGGTCGAATTCGGCCCAGATGGTGAACTCCCAGTGGCGCAGGTCGAACTCCATGGTCTTGGCGACAAAGTTGCCAACCACGTTAAGCGAGCCGGCATAGGCCGCCAAGAGCGCTTCCAGCGGCATCAGCCCCCGGTTGGAGCCGCCCATGATTTCGGGCATGTCGAGACGAATGGACTTTTCATCGTGCATCTGCCGGTCGCCCGATTGAGCGACGATGCGATGCGGTGTCTCCATGGTGGCCACAATGCGCAGCCCGGTCTGAGGAACTTTCCGAATACGTACCATTTATTCCTTCTTTCTCCCTTCCCTGACGAACGTTAGGTAGATTGAATTTTAGCGGTACGGCGAGCGCTTGTCAAGAGAAAGTAGACCTTTTTAGTCAAGAATTTTGGAGCGGCTTGGTAAGAATATGAATCTAAGGGAGTAATCTGTTTCTTGCGGGCAATTTTGGTGGGAGGGGCGGAAAGCACGGCCTTCTTTTTCCAGGTTCCGATACGGATCGAAATGTCTAATGCAGGGTACGAGCGAAACTGTTGTTGTTCCCCTAGATACCTGGCTATATCATGATCCAGGGCACTTGGCGCGAAGTCCGTTCGGAGATGGATTCCATGTCTGCGTTGTGCCAAGGTTGTATTGGGTGAGCTTACGACAGGAGGCGGCTCGATGGTTTCATTGCGAACGGGCGTAATTTTCCTGGCGGCTCTCTTGGCGGTCACGTCCGCTCCGGCGCAACAGCAAGGGAAAAGCCGGGTCTACACGAACGACGACATCGAGCGGTCAGCACCGGCTCCTTCAGGGCCGGCCCCTTCGTCGCCTGCCCCGGAGCAAAGAAACCCCTTACTTGGCTCCGGGCGAGTAGCGACCGCGGAACCGGCGGCATCGCGAGATTCGCTGCTCTCAACGGCCGATTCCGTCCTCGCGGAAATGAGTCAGCTCACGGGTTTGGGCATCCGGTCGCCCTTGAGAAAGCGCGTCGTGAACCGCGAAGAAATGCGAAAGGTGCTCGAAGACATCATACGCGCCGAATATACGCCCCAGATGATCCACGTGCAGGAAGCAACCCTCAAAGCGTTCGGGATTGTGACGCCGGAGTTCGACCTGAAGCAGTTCATGATTAGCTTTTTCAGCGAGCAGGCTGCCGGGCTCTACGACGCGCGCTCGAAGACCATGTATCTGGCCGACTGGGTGGAGGGGGAAATGCAAGGGATGGTGCTGCGGCATGAGCTGACGCATGCGCTCCAGGATCAGAACTTCGACCTCGACCGTTTCCTGCGGGCGGACATCTCGAATGACGACGCCACGGCGGCGCGGCAGGCGGTAACCGAAGGATATGCAACCGCGGCGATGTTTCAGGGACTACTGGGAGGGATCGACCTCTCGGCCCTCTCCTCGCTCGGTTCCTCGCTAGGTTCCATCATCGATCTGGGAGCGCAACTACAGATGACGGAAATGCGCGCCTTTCTGAACGCTCCTTTCGCTTTGCGATTTCAGGCGCTCTTTCCATACACCCAAGGTGCCGGCTTCATACAGCAAGGTCTGGCCCAAGGTGGATGGGCGGGGCTGAATAACGTCTTTCGGAACCCGCCGAAGACGACGCGGGAAATCTTCAACCCGGAGCTTTATTTCGGCAGAAATACAGCCGGCAATGTCGCCGTCACGCCGAATTTACCGCATCCCAAGCCGCTTTCGAGCCTCTCGGACTTGCATTTTGTTACGGAAAACACCATGGGCGAACTCGGCTATTACTCGCTCGTCGGACAGTTCGTCTCGGAAGAGGAAGCCGCACACGTGGGGACGGGTCTTCTCGGGGACCGCTATCTGGTTTATGAAAATCCAGCGGCTCGCCGCTACGCTCTGGTGGGCGTGACACGCTGGACCAGCCCGGAGGCGGCATTCCTATTTTTCCGCCGCTATCTATCCATCGTCAACAAGAAATACCAGGAGATTACTCCCGATCGCCGTTCCACCTCCGACGAGTTCATCGGTTCGTCGAAAGCCGGAGCGGTGCTATTGCTGCGCAAGGGCAACGAATGCGTGTGGGCCGAAGGAGTGCCGGCGGGGCAAACCGATGCCATGCTCGACTACTTGAGGTCCATCCAGTAGCGATCCGCGCTGCGTGCCCGAAGCCACTTCCTGTTGCTGTTTTCCGTTTTTCGTTCTACTGTTCCTTCTTCTCCGTTCCCTATGCTGAACATAGCACTCGATGCCACCTATGCCGCCGATCCCTCGCCGACCGGGATCGGGGTTTATTCGCAGCGGCTGATTGCTACGCTGGGAGCCGCGCCGCCATTTCAGGACGATCCGGAATACCGCCTGCTGCTTTGTTTTCGTCCCGGGCCTTATTTGCGAGCGCGCGGAATGGATTGGCCGCCGGGAGCGTCGCTTTCTCCGCTCTTCGAATTCTGGCCCCGGCCCGGCCAGGCGCGGCTGTTCCACGGACTAAATCAGCGGCTTCCGGGAACTCGGTACCCGGCTCGCGTCGTAACGATACACGACCTCTTTGCGCTGACCTCGCGAGAATATTCGAAGCCCGGATTCCAGCGGCATTTCTCCGACGTTCTTCGCAAAACCATTGCGCGCGCCGACCGGATCATTGCGGTGTCGGATGCCACGCGGCAGCGGCTGCTCGATCACTCCGAAGCGAGTGACGAGAAGATTCGCGTAGTGCATCACGGCGTGGACCCGCCGTGCGTCCCCCCGCAGGCCGCGCAGGATGCCTTCCGGGAGCGCGAGCTGGGACTCCAGCCCGGAGAAAAATTCTTCCTAAACGTGGGTACGATTCAGACCCGGAAAAACGTCTCGAACATCGTCCTCGCCCTTCAGCGGTTGCCTGAGTATCGATTGGTTCTCGCGGGCGGCGACGGATACGGCGCGGAAGAAACCCATCGCCTGATCGAGCGGAAGGGTCTCGCCGGACGCGTCATCCGAATGGGGCACACGCCGATGGACCAGTTGCCGCTGCTCTACTCGACGGCTTGCGCATTGGTCTTTCCATCGCTCGAAGAAGGCTTTGGGTTTCCCATTCTGGAGGCGATGAGCTACGGCCTGCCCGTCATCACTTCGAACTGCTCGTCGATGCCGGAGGTGGCGGGCGACGCGGCGCTGCTGGTCGATCCGCTCGATGTGGCTGCGATCGGCGAGGCCATGCGCCGCCTGGCGCAGGACGACGCACTGGCCGGGGAGCAACGCCAGAAGGGACGGCTGCGGGCCGGTTTATTTTCCTGGGAGAAATGCGCGCGGGAGACTTGGGAGGTTTATCGGGAGGTCTTATCGGAGCCGCGACCGTAAGGGAGCGGACACCGAGATCCAACTCAACCCGCAACCGCTCCCTTGCGGTCGCGGCTCTGATTGGACTCACACCCGCTGCCTTAGGCCGGCCATTACGAATCCGAAGAGGACGGCGAGGATGACGAGCGTCCGCATCACCCTCCAGAAGGCGATCGATTCGCTGGTCAGCGAGGGGATGTCGGAGACAATGGTTCCGAAGAGGATTCCGGCGCCCAGGCCGCCCAGGTGCGCGGCATTGTCGATTCCAGGCGCGATGAAACCATAGATCAATCCATAAATGGCCCAGCGCACATACATGCTCTTAATCGAATCTCCGAGGCTGGTGCGATTGCGCTGGCCATAGGCGATCATCGCCCCGATCAGTCCGAATAGAGAACCCGACGCGCCGATGCTGACCGTGCCGGGACGCCAGAGATAGCTGAGCACGAATCCCGCCGCGCCCGTTACCACATAGAGCACGATATATTTGTGAGAGCCGTAGACCTGTTCGACCGCCGGTCCCAGGTCGAACAGGACCCAGGAGTTGAAGGCCAGGTGCAGAAGGCCGCCGTGCAAAAAGATGGGTGTGAGAAAACGCCACCAGTCTCCCGTGGCGATGAACGGCCCGTACTTGGCTCCCAGCCGCACCAGCGTTAAGTTATCAATGGAGCCAAAGAGCGACCCGAGGTCGAATCCGCCCGGTCGGCTGCGCGCCGAGGCCGCCAGCGACAAACCGAACAACAGCAGGTTCACCGTCACGATCACCGAGGTGTAGCGCGCCTGTTCCGGCACCACGCGGGAGAGCACGCGGTCGGCGCCTCCGCGCGGAGCGCCTGAGGTCTTCTCGCCGCAGAAGGGGCAGACATTTGCGTTGCGTTCCACCAGCGCGCGGCATGCCGGACACATCTTTTGTTTATAGGTGACGGACTTGAAGAAGTTGCGGAGCCTTTCCAGCCGCTCCTCCACATTCTGGCCGTAGCGGTTGATTTTCCACTTCATTCTGGGAGATAAAACCATAGGACCCGCTCTTCCTGTACGACTTCCGTTGTTAACATATTATATACCGTGTTGGGTCCGATGGTTGCTTTTGAGTTTTGCGGTGCCACAGCAGGCTATAATCGAACCTGTCCCCCCGCGCGGCGAAGCCTGCCCAGGCCGCCTCTCTGGCGCTTTCTTTATGTTCACTCGAAAATTATTCTTGGGATTGGCAGTGGTCTCCTTTTTTTGCACCGCGTGCGGGAGGAGACGGCAGG
>Ga0209726_10002957_pt1 | contig 24022 bp, 25 predicted proteins | sample Subgrocontami54m_FD_187453 | JGI IMG/M metagenome (GOLD analysis project Ga0209726, IMG submission 187453) | Subsurface groundwater microbial communities from S. Glens Falls, New York, USA - GMW46 contaminated, 5.4 m (SPAdes) (version 3) | ecosystem: Environmental > Aquatic > Deep subsurface >... | reverse complement strand
CGAGCCCGGTCGACGTCCTGCGCCGCGATGAGACCGCGGCGGAAGAGCTCGTCGTTGCGCGAGAACTCCCGCTGGGTCATCTCACGGGTTGCCTCGGCGCTCGCGAGGCCAGCGCGCGCGTCCTCAATCTCCTCTTTGCGGGCGCCCGCCCTGAGATCGCGGAGCGTCGCCTGCGCCGAACGGAGCGCTGCCTCCTGGCGCCTGACCTCCGCCGCCAGCTCGGCGTCGTCGAGGCGCACCAGCAGCTGCCCGCGCGTGACGGCCTCCCCCTCCTTCACGAGGCGCTCCACGATGCGCCCTGCGATCTTGACGCTCACGTCCACCTGGGTCGCCTCCACGGTGCCCGTGAGGGAGACCGGCTTGGACCCGCCCCCGCCCAGGTGGCGCCCGGCCCAGGTCGCGGCGGCGGAGAGAAGAACCAGGAGGAGGAGGCCCGCGGCCCCTTTGGCCCAGCGGGAGCGCATGGCCTTCACTTGCCCGCGGCAGCGGGCGGCGCGCCGGGCAACAGGACGCCGACGGTGCGGCGGTCGGTCTGGAAGTAGGCGCGGGCCGCGCGCTGGAGATCAGCCGCCGTCACCTGGCGGATCAGGGGCACGAAGGCCTCGCTGTTCCGCCACGAGCCCGCCAGCTCGAAGCGGGCCAGGCTCGCGGCCCGCGAGTAGACCGAGTCCTGGCGCCAGACGAAGCCCGACTCGATCTGGTTCTTGGCGCGCTCGAGCTCCTCCTCGGGCACGGTCTCGCTCTTGACGCGCTCGATCTCCGCCATGATGGCCTGCTCGAGCGCCTCGGGCGTCTGCCCGGGGAGCGGCGTGCCCGAGAACCAGAACAGGTTGGGGTCGTGCGAGAGGTAGGCGTAGTCGCCGCCTATCGAGAGCGCCACCCGCCGGTCGTATACCAGCCTCCGGTACAGCCGCGAGGCCCGCCCCTCCTGGAGGATCGTCGACAGCAGCTCGAGCGCCGGGGCGTCCTTGGAGGTGTAGTTCGGCACGTGGAAGCCGATGTACACGATGGGCGCGCGCGCGTCCGCCTTGTAGACGACGACGCGCCGCTCGGCCAGCTGGGGCGGCTCGATCGCATCCATGGGCGGCGGCGCGGGGCCGCGCGGGATGCGGCCGAAGGTCTCGCGCGCCCGGGAGATCACGCGGCGCGTGTCCACGTCGCCCGCCACCACGAGGAGGGCGTTGTTCGGCTGGTAGTGGCGGTTGTAGAAGGCGCGAAGCTCGGGCGGGTTGATCCGCTGGATGTCGGTCATCCACCCGATCACGGGCCAGCCGTACGGGTGCGCCTTGTACGCCGCGGCGAGAAACTCTTCCGAGAGGTACCCGTCAGGGTCGTCCTCAGTGCGCGTGCGCCGCTCCTCCGCCACCACCTGCCGCTCCGAATCGATCTCCTTCGGGTCGAGGAGGAGGTTGCGCATGCGGTCGGCCTCGAGGCCCAGGACGAGGTCGACCCGGTCGGCGGCGATGTTGACGTAGTAGGACGTCACGTCGTGGGAGGTGAAGGCGTTGTCCTGGCCGCCGTTTCCCTCCACCAAGCGCGCGAACTGGCCTTTCCCATGGGTCGGCGTCCCTTTGAACATCATGTGCTCGAGGAAATGCGCGAGCCCGGTCGCCCCCGGGATCTCGTTCCGCGACCCGACCTTGTACCAGGTCTGGATCGTGGCGATGGGATTCCGGTGGTCCTCCAGGATCAAGAGGCGGAGGCCGTTGTCGAGCACGACCTCGGTGACGGGAGGCGCCTGCGCGCCATGGGCGAGGGACACGACCAGACACGTCACGGCGAGCGCGCAGGCGTTCAGCGCGTGTCGAAAGGGCATGGATCGATTATGCTACGGGCCCCTGCGCCCGGCAACCTTGGCGCCGGCCGTGCGAACCTTCACGCGGAGGTGTCCGATGACCATCGTCTACCTCGCCCTGGCGGCGACGCTCGAGGTGTCGGGCGACTTCCTGATGCGCGTAGGACTGGGCGGACGGCGCTCCAGCCTGGTCGCGGGCGCCTGCGCCCTGGCCGCCTACGGCCTCCTCGTCAACCAGCCCGCGCTCGGCTTCGGCCGGACGTTGGGCCTCTACATCGCCGTCTTCTTCGTCGTGAGCCAGGCCGTGGCCTTCTGGGCCTTGGGTGAGCGCCCGTCGCCGTCGCTCTGGCTGGGCGGCGCCCTCATCGTGCTGGGCGGCCTGGTGATCCACGTGGGCCGCCCGTAGTCGCCAGACGTCGGGCCGTCGAGAACACATGCCGCAGCATCGGGCGCGTGAGCTTACCCGTGAAGGTGTTCTGCTGGCTCGGATGGAAGCAGCCGAGGAGGACGAGGCCATCGGGCATCGCCGAGCGGGCGGCGTGGCCGAAGCGCGGCAGCGGGCGCGGCAATGGCAGCCCTGCCGACCGCCGCGCGCGGAGATAGGCGTCCCAGCCGATCTTGCCGAGGGCGACCACCACCCGCACGTCGCGGAGCAGCGCCAACTCCTCGAGCAGGTACGGTTGGCAGCGGAGCATCTCGCCGGGCAGCGGCTTGTTCGCCGGCGGCGCGCAGCGGAGCGCCGCCGTGATGTAGGCGCCGCGGAGCCCGAGCCCGTCGCCGGCGTGGGTCGACTCCGGCTGATTGGCGAAGCCCGCCTCGTAGAGCGCGCGAAAGAGCCAGTCCCCGCTCCTGTCTCCCGTGAACATGCGGCCCGTGCGGTTGCCGCCGTGGGCGGCCGGTGCCAAACCCACGATGAGGACGCGCGCGTGAGGATCGCCGAAAGCCGGCAGCGGCCGCGCCCAGTAGGTCTGCCCGCGATAGCGCCGCGGCGGGTCGGCGGCGGCGGCTTCGCGGTGCCTCACCAGCCGCGGGCAGAGGCGGCAGCGGACGATGCGACGGGTCAGCGCGGCGAGCTTCACGTTGTCCTCGGCGGTGACTTCGCGGACAATCACGCCATGATCCCAGCCGCCGGGAGACACCCGCTCTCTATCTGAACCTGGCGGCGAAGGCCGCGCCGTCTCCTGCCAGCCACTCCGTCACCGAGGCGAAGCCGTAGCGGAGCGCGGCGCGGCTCGCCTCGAAGCCCATGGAGGGGCCCCCGAGCGACGAGACCCTGGACCCGGGCTGGACCAGGTAGATCTCAACCTCTGGCCGCCGCAGTCGGATCTCGCGCAGCCCGAGGTCGAGGATGTTCACGCTCGTGATGTGCCCCGCCTGCTCCATGATGGCGTAGAGGCCGCGGGATCGGACGTCGGGCTCCTCGGCGCTGCCGATGCGGAGCGGCACCGCCGGGTTGAGCACGACCACGCAGGTGGCGCCGTGCTCGACGGCCAGGTCGGCGTGGCCGGTATGGCCGACATCTCCGTCCACGTAGTCGCGCCCGCCGATCTTGTACGGCTCGAAGAAGCCCGGGATGGCGGAGGAGGCCGCAATCGCCTCCGAGACCGGTACGTCTAAGAGGTCGCCCGCGCCGAAGACCACGCGCTCGGCGCGGTCGAGGTCGATGGCCGGGACCAGCAGCGGACGGTGACACTCGCGAAAGCTGTTGGGCATCCCCTTGGCGGCGAAGGCCTCGCGCATGAACCGCTCGAGCGGGGCGATCGAGAAGAAGCCGGCAGGCATGTCGGCGCCGCTCCGCGCGAGCAGGTCAGGCCACTCGAGCCGGAAGTCCGTCACGGCCTTCTTTCCCACGGCCCAGACGAACTGAGCGAGGTTCCGCGCCGCGTTGGAGAAGGCGCCTTTGTGATAGACCGAACCGCGCTGGAAGTTGAGCGGATCGTCTCGCTCCTCGTCGAGGATCTCGTAGAGATCCCGCGGTCGGATGCCGTTGGCCATGAGCGAGCTCACGACCGATCCCGAGCTGGAGCCGACGTAGAGGTCGAACTGGTTGGCGCGGAAGCTCGGGAGGGCGTCGTCAAGCGCGGCGAGCACGCCGACCTCGTACATGCCGCCGATCACCCCGCCCCCAGCCAGCACCAGGGCGCGCTTCGCGGAGCCGCGGCGCCACGGCAGCCGCCGACGCAGCGACCTCAGGATATTAGGCCTCAACACGACTGGGGCCTCAACACGGGCTGGACCTCACCACCTGATCAGCGTCGCCCCCCAGGAGAAGCCGGTGCCGAAGGCGACCAGCATGACGAGGTCGCCCTCCTTCATCCGCCCGCCCATGACGGCCTCGTGCAGGCAGATGGGCACCGAGGCGCCGGCCGTGTTGCCGTAGCGCTGAATGTTGTTGAGCATCCGCGACTCGGAAATCTTAAACGACGGGGCCACCGACTCGACGATGCGCAGGTTGGCCTGGTGGAAGATGAAGAGGTCGATGTCGTCGGCCAGGAGACCGTTGGCGTCGAGGCACTCCTGCACCACCTCGCGCACGCGCCTGACCGCATGCACGAACACCGCGCGGCCGTTCATCCGCGGCCGCGTCCGGCCGTCGTCGATCTTCTTCTTCGACACCGGCGGGAAGGTGGACGACCCGCAGATCTCCCCCATCAGCGCGTCGATGGCGCTGCCGTCGGAGTGGAGGTGGTGCGAGATCAGCCCGCGCGGCTCCGCGCCCGCTGCCTCGTGGGCCTCGAGCACCGCGGCGCCGGCGCCGTCGGCGAAGAGCACGGCCATGTCCCGTCCCGCGTCCGTGTAGTCGAAGGCCGAGGACAGCAGCTCGGCGCCGATCACCAGCACCTTCTTATACATCCCGCCCCGGATGAACTGGTCGGCCAGCGACAACCCGTAGACGAAGCCCGCGCAGCCCTGGGCCAGGTTGAACACGGGCGTCGACGTCAGGCCGAGCTTGCCCTGGGTGACGCAGCCCGTCGCGGGATAGGCGAGGTCCGGCAGCGTGGAGGACTCGACGATGCAGTCGAGGTCCTCCGGGGTGAGCCCGGCGTGCTTGAGCGCCATGCGCGAGGCCTCGACGGCCAGGTCCGAGACCGTCAACGACGAGTCGATGTTGCCGTCGAAACCGCGGTCCTTGACATCGCGCATGTAGGCGGTCTTGTCGGGCGCCTCGGCGAGACGGAGGAGCATCCGGTAGGTGTCGGGCGAGACACGTCGCTCGCTGATGCCCGTGCGCTGGACGATCCACTCGTCGCTCGTGCTCATGCAGCGCGAGAGCAGGTGATTGTCGACGATACAGTCCGGCACGGCCATGCCGGTGCCCGTGATCCGCGACCTCGTCGGCATCACCGGCCCTGGAACTTGGGCGTGCGCTTTTCGAGAAACGCGCGGACACCCTCGGCGTGGTCTTCGGAGGTAATCGCGTTGGACTGCCCGAAGGCTTCGCCCTCGAGCGCGGCGGCCAAGTCAACCGTCGCCGCGCGATTGAGGAGCGACTTGGCCAGCGTCGCGGCCAGGGGTGGACCCGCCGCGATCTTCGCTGCCAGCGCGCGGGTCGCGCTCTCGAGCTCCGCGGCCGGCACCACGCGGTTGACGAGTCCGATCCTGAGCGCCTCGGCGGCGTCGATGATCTCGGCCGTCAGCACCAGCTCCTTGGCCTTGGCCAGCCCGACCAGGCGCTGGAGGAGCCAGGTGCCGCCGCCGTCCGGAACGAGCCCGATCTTGAGAAAGACCTCGCCGAACTTCGCGCGATCGGAGGCGACGATCATGTCGCAGCCGAGCGCGATGTTGCACCCGGCACCGACCGCGAAGCCGTCCACCATGGCGATCGTCGGCTTGGAGAAGTTGAACAGGCGCAGCACGAAGCGGTTGAGCGACTCCACGCGCGCCCTGCCCTCGGCCGCCGTGTGCTTCTTCTGCATGCTCTTGACGTCGCCGCCGGCCGAGAAGTGGCCGCCCGCTCCCGTGAGAAGCACCACGCGCACGGTGGGGTCGCGCTCGATCTCGTCGAGCGCCCCCAGCATCTCCTCCCGCATCGTGAGGTCCAGCGCGTTCCGCGCCTCCGGGCGGTTCATCGTGATCGTCGCGATGCCGTCCGCGCGGCCCACGAGCAGCGCCTGGTAGCCCATCGTCCTACCTCCCCCCCGCCACGGGCTGGAGCAGGCTACGCACCCGGGGCCGACCCGCCACGTTGATCGTCAAGGACAGCCCCGCTCCCAGCAGCAAGAGCCCGCACGACACCGCGAACGCGAGCCCATAACCGCCGGAAAGATCGAAGAGGAAGCCCGCGAGCCAGGCGCCGAGCGCCGCGCCCATCTGGTGGATCAGGAAGATGAGCCCGAAGATCGAGCCCACCGAGAAGCGGCCGAAGATGTCGGCGGAGAGCGCCGAGGTCATGGCGAGGCTGCCGGCCATGCCGAGCCCACCGATGGACGCCACCACCATAAGCGCGACGGGCTCCTGGACGAGGAAGAGCATGCTGAAGGCGGCCACGCGAATGAGATAGACGAAGGCGAGCATGGGCTTGCGGCCGTAGCGGTCGGAGAGGATGCCGAGCAGCATGCCGCCGCCGATGCTCGTCATGCCCAGGAGCCCGATGGCCGACGAGGCCGCCATGGCGTGAAAGCCGTGGTCGGTCAGCATGGGGACGCCATGGGCCGAGAGCAGGCTCATCGAGAAACCGCAGGAGAAGAGCCCGCCGCCCATCTGCCAGAAGGACGGCGTCCGCAGCGCGTCGCCCGTGGCGGTGCGCTCGACGACCGGCGCCGCGCCAGGGCCGGCGGGCTCGGGCGCCTTGCCGTCCGGATGCAGCCCCATGTCTTCGGGCGCATCGCGAAGTACCCACAGCGTCAGCGGCAGCGTGATGAAGAGCGAGGCCACCCCGAGGATCATGTAGCTCACGCGCCAACCGTAGCGGAGGATGCACCACATGACCATGGGCACGAGCAGCGAGATGCCCGCCATGGACGCGACAGACAGCAGGCTCACGGCCGTCCCGCGCCGCTTCATGAACCAGCGGGCGATCGTCGCTGAGGCAACCACGTGGCCCGTCGCCGCGAGCCCGAGCGCCGCCAAGACGCCGTAGTAGAGCCCGAACTCCCAGAGCGACGTCATGGTGCCCGTCAGCACGAGTGAGGCGGCCATCACCACGGCGCCCAACGAGCACACGACCCGCGAGCCCCACCGGTCCACGAGCGGCCCGATCACCGGCATGAAGGCGCCGTACAGGAAGAGCGAGAGCGAGATCACCAGCGAGAAGCTGCCGCGGTCGAGGCCGAGGTCGTCGACCACGGGCTTCAGGAAGGGGCCGACGGCGAAGCGGATGCCGGTGGAGACGAAGATGATGAGCGAGAAGGCCGCCGCCACCCACCAGCCGTAGAAGACCCGCGCCGGCGCGGCTCCTTCGCGATACGCCATGACTTGGTCACTATACTCCCGCATGTTACGATTTTGCCATGCCTTTCACGGACTCGACGTGAGACTGCGGCTCGGCGCCCTGCTCCTCGTCCTTGTCATGGAGGGGTGCGCGGCCACCGCCACCAGCAACGGCGCCGCGCGCAAGCCGCCCCTGCCGCTCGGCGAGCTCCTGCTGGTCGGCTTCGGGGGCACTCAGGTCGAGGGCAACGAGGAAATTCGCGCGCTCGTCTGCGACGTCAAGGTGGGCGGCCTCATCCTCTTCGAGCGCGACGCGCGCACGGGCGAGGCGCGCAACATCACGGGTCCCGGGCAGGTACGCCGGCTCACCGCGGATCTCCAGGCGCTGGCGCGGGAGTGCGCAGGCCGCCCGCTGCTCATCGCCGCGGACAACGAGGGCGGCCTCGTCATGAGGCTCTCCACGCGGGTCGGCTATCTCCCGACGCCGCCTCCGCAGGCGCTCGGGGAGGCCGGCGATCTCGCCGCCACCGAGCTCGAGTCCCGGCGCATGGGCGCCACCCTTCGCGAGGCCGGCATCAACTGGAACCTCGCCCCCGTCGTGGACGTGGCGGTCAACCCGCTCAACCCGGCGGTGGTCACGCTCGGCCGCACCTTCGGGTCCGATCCCCAGCAGGTCATCGCGCACGCCCGCGCGTTCATCCAGGGCATGCACGGCGCGGGCGTCCTGACTTCCCTCAAGCACTTCCCGGGTCACGGCTCGAGCCGGACGGACTCGCACCACGGCTTCGTGGACGTGACGGACACGGCCGACCTCAGGGTCGAGCTCGATCCCTACCGAGCCCTCATCAAGGAAGGGCTCGCCGACAGCGTCATGACCGCCCACGTCTTCAACCGCGGCATCGACTTCTACTACCCCGCAACGCTGTCGCGCTTCGCGATCGGGCGCTATCTCCGCGGCAAGCTCGGCTACCAGGGGCTCGTGGTCTCGGACGATCTGCTGATGGGCGCGATCCGCCAGCGCTACGGCCTCGAGGATGCCTCCGTGCTCGCGCTCCAGGCCACGGTGGACATGCTGCTGATCTCGCAGAACCAGGGCAAGGTCGAGCGCGGCGCGGCCGAGCGGGTCATCGCCGGCATCCGCCAAGCGCTCCGTGACGGCCGCCTCTCCCCGAAGGCGCTCGCCGTGTCGATCGAGCGGATCCGAGCGCTGCGCAACCGGATCGCGCAGTAGCTCGTGGCAGCGCGAGAGAGGAGATGCGGACCGGCGCAGATCTAGCGGGAAGAGTACTGCTTCTCGTAGTAGGCGCGGAACGCGCCGGACTTGATGGGCTTCCACCAGGCCTCGTGGTCCCGGTACCACGCGACGGTCGCCTCGAGGGCGGCGCCGAACGCATGCGCCGGCTTCCAGCCGAGCGCCGCCACCTTTCTCGAGTCGAGCGCGTAGCGCCGGTCGTGGCCCGGCCGATCCTTCACCGGAGTGATCAGGCTCTCCGGCTTGCCCAGGAGATGCAGGACCTGCCTGGTCAGCACCACGTTCTCGACCTCGTTGCTGCCGCCGATATTGTAGATCTCGCCGTCCTTGCCCTTGCGGAGCACGACATCGATGGCCGCGCAGTTGTCCAGAACGTAGAGCCAGTCGCGCACGTTCTTGCCGTCGCCGTAGAGCGGCAGCGGCGTGTCCTCGAGCGCATTGGTGATGAAGAGTGGAATGACCTTCTCCGGGTATTGGTAGGGGCCGAAGTTATTGCTGCTCCGCGTGACGACCACGGGCAGCCTGTGGGTCGTCCAGTAGGCGCGGGCCAGGAGATCGGCCGCGGCCTTGGAGGCCGAGTAGGGATTGGACGGGTTCAGCGGATCGAGCTCGCGCGCGGCGCCCCTGGCGATGCTGCCGTATACCTCGTCGGTGCCGACGGCGACGAAGCGCTGGATCTTCCACTCTCGCGCCGCTTCGAGGAGGGTGAAGGTGCCGCTGACGTTCGTCGTCAGGAACTCGCCGGCGCCCGCGTTCGAGCGGTCCACGTGCGTCTCGGCGGCACAGTGCACCACCGCGTCCACGCCCTCCATGGCTTCGCGCACGACGACACTGTCGCAGATATCGCCGCGGACGAAGCGGTAGCGCGGGTCCTTCTCGAGATCGCGGAGGTTCTCCAGATTGCCCGCGTAGGTGAGCTTGTCGAGATTGACCACCGAGTCCTCGGGATGGCTCTCGAGGATGTGCCGCACGAAGTTGGAGCCGATGAAACCGGCCCCGCCGGTCACGAGTATCTTCACGGGGACCTATCCTTTGACGACGTCCCAGACGTCCGCGCCGGCGAAGTCCCAGGGCAGTCGGCCCTCGTCGCACTCCGCCGCTGCCGCCTGGAACTGCGCGTCCACGAAGTAGATGATGCGCCCGCGCGAAGCGGCGATGTTCTTGACGCCGTGGGCAACGCCCGGAGGGATTCGCACCAGGCGCGAGGCGCCGTCGCCCATGGGCAGCCGCCGTGCGACGCTCGAAGTCGGCGACCCGGCCCGAACGTCGACCAGCACCAGGAGCATCTTGTCGCCGGGCGGGATGAACCACACGTCGGTCTGGCGGCGGTGAACGTGGAAGGCCTTGATGACCCCGGGGTCCATCTCGCTGTAGTTGATCTGCTTGACCTCGAAGCCCGGGAAGGCGGCGTGGATACCCGCGCCGAGCCGCCCCAGCTCGGTGAGGCTCCCGCCATCGTCGCTGAAGCGCTTCAGCTCGACGATCTCCAGGCCCTGGATGGCGGGCTGCGCTCCGTAGTCCTGGACCGAGAAAGCGCGCTGGGCCTCGTCGTTCAGCCGCATCAGACGAGACCACCGGAGAGGATGAATCCTTTCATCGCGCCGCCGATTATAGCAGTCCTGACCGGGCTTGGACAGGCAGGACCGACTTGTGCCTTGATCCGGCCGGGATTTGCTACTCTTAGCGCATGCCCACGACGGCCATGCATTGCAAGAAAGGGATCATCCTGGCAGGCGGCTCGGGAACGCGGCTCTATCCCATTACGCGGGCGGTCAGCAAGCAGCTCTTGCCGATCTACGACAAGCCCATGGTCTACTACCCGCTCTCGACGCTCATGCTGGCGGGCATCCGTGACGTGCTGCTCATCTCGACACCGGAAGACATCGGCGGCTTCGAGCGACTGCTGGAGGACGGAAGCCGCATCGGCATCTCGATCCGGTTTGCCGTGCAGCCCAAGCCCGAGGGACTCGCGCAGGCTTTTCTCATCGGCCGCGAATTCGTGGGGAAGGACCACGTCGCGCTCGTGCTGGGGGACAACCTGTTCTATGGGGGCGGCCTTCAAGGCATGCTGACCCGCGCCGCGGGCCGGAACAGCGGAGCCACGGTGTTCGCCTACCCGGTGAAATCACCCGAGCGTTATGGCGTCGTCGAGCTCGACGCCCAGGGCCGCGCGCTGTCGCTTGAGGAAAAACCGGCCCGGCCCAGATCGCGTCTCGCCGTGACGGGCCTGTACTTCTACGACAACCAGGTGCTCGACATCGCCGCGGGCCTCAAACCTTCGGCGCGCGGAGAGCTCGAGATCACCGACGTCAACCGCGAGTATCTTGTCCGAGGACAATTGCACGTGGAATGCTTCCCGCGCGGCTTCGCGTGGCTCGACACGGGGACGCACGAGTCCCTCTTGCAGGCGTCGACCTTCATCGAAACGATCGAGCTTCGCCAGGGTCTCAAGGTCGCCTGCATCGAAGAGGTGGCCTACCACAAAGGCTTCATCACGGCGGCGCAGCTCGAGGCCACCGCCCGGAGCCTGCCGAACGCGTACGGGCAATACCTCTTGGAGTTGCTGAAGGGCTAGCGGGACCCGCCGAGGGAGCGGAGGAAGGCCTCGACCTCCGCGCGGCCGGGCAGCGAGTCCTGCGCTCCACGCTTCGTACACGCGAGCGCGGCGGCGGCGTTGGCGAGGGGAATCGCCTGCTCGAGGGTGCCACCCGCCGCCAACCCCACCGCCAGCGCCCCGTTGAAGGCATCCCCGGCGGCCGTCGTGTCCACCGCCTCCACGGGGAAGGCCGGGAAGTGCGCGGCGCCGGCGCCGCAGGCCAGCGCGCCCCTCTCGCCGAGCGTCACCAGGACGGCTCCCGCCCCCAAGGCGAGCAGCCGGCCCGCCGCCTCGCGCGCCGATTCGAGCGAGTCCACGACCAGGCCCGTGAGATGTGCCGCCTCGTGCTCGTTGGGGGTGAGAAAGTCCACGAGGGCGAGGATCTCGGGATCGAGCGGCCGGACCGGGGCGGGATTGAGGATGGTCGTGACGCCATGGCGCCGCGCTTCCCCGAGAGCCCAGCGGACCACCGCCAGCGGCGTCTCGAGCTGGCACGCGACCACGTCCGCCCACGCGATGCTCGCGGCGTAGGGCGCGACCATCTCCACGGTCAGCCGGTGATTGGCGCCGGGCGCGACCGCGATCTGGTTGTGGCCCTGCGCGTCGACCATGATGAGCGCGGTGCCGGTTGCGGCCTCCCGCGACGCCGAGAGACCGTCAACGCCGATGCCGGCAGCCGCCAGACTCTCCCTGATGCGCCTGCCGTCGGCATCGTCCCCCACGCAGCCGATCATCCTTACCTCGCCGCCCAGTCGCCGCGCCGCCACCGCCTGGTTGGCGCCCTTGCCGCCCAGGTTGACGAGCAGCGTGCCGCCTGACACCGTCTCGCCTGGAGACGGCAGGCGCGGCAGCGCCACGGTGTAGTCCACGTTCGCCGAGCCGATCACGCAGACGCGCGGCACACCCGCTCCAGGAAGAGCCGCAGGAAGCGCGGGGCGTCTACGTCCAGGGCGGCGCGGCACGTGGGCGCGGGCCTGTCGCGGTGCGGCCGCCTGTCCGCCACGGTCATGCCGCGCGTCAGAAAGCCCTGGCACTCGACGGCGACGTGGAGGGGCTCGAGGGTGACGAGGCTCGGGTCCACGGCCACGCCCACGGCCAGTGGGTCGTGGAGCGCCATGGCTCCGTCCCCTCGCCGCGTCTCGAAGTCAAAACCGTGGGCGGTGAAGTCCCCGACGAACCGCGCCGTGGCGCCGCCGTGGCGCGCAAGCGAGGCGGCGAGCTCGGCCCTTGTCAGCACCACCCGGCGCGTCACGTCAAGGGGTACCAGCTCGATCGGCAGCCCCGAGGCCAGAAGCGCCGCCGCAGCCTCGGGGTCGACATGGATGTTGAACTCGGCGACCGGCGTGACATTGCCCGCCACGGCCACGGCGCCGCCCATCACGACGATCCGCGCGGCCTGGGCCAGGCGCGCAGGGTCACGCCGAAGCGCCAGGGCGACATTGGTCAACGGCCCCAGGGCGACGACCACGAGGCGCCCCGCGAACCGATCCGCAGTCTCGAGAATCAGATCGGCGCCGTCGAGCATCTCAAGGGTACGCGATCGCTCGGGGTACCGGGGCCGTCCGTCGGGCTCCAGGCAGCGCCCGACGTTCCCGAGACCGTCGTCGCCGTGGACATGGGCCGCCGTGATGAGAGGGCCGGCGAGAGGGGCGGCAGCGCCCCGCGCCACACGCGGGCGGCGCCCGGGGCGCGCCACATCCCAGGGCCGTGCGACATCAAGAATGCGGAAGACGTTGGCGGTGGCGAGGTCGACTTCGACATTGCCCGCCACCGTGGTGATGGCCTCCACGGACACCTCGGGCGAGCCGAGAGCCAGGAGGATGGCGAGCGCGTCGTCGATGCCGGGATCGGTGTCGATGAGGATGGGAGTGGTCAATTGACAGCCCGGGTGCGGCTCCGTATCATAAGCACCGGCGGTCATCACATCGAGCGAAGGAGGATCGGATGAACATCGTGATCACGTATTGCGGGGAGTGAAACTTCCTCCCCCAGGCCTCCAGTTTGCAGGCCGCCATCAAGACCAAGTACGGCATCACCGCCGAACTCAAGGAAGCGGCGGGCGGCGTTTTCTTCGTGGACATCGACAGCAAGCGCGTCTGGGACAACCTGGTCACCTACCGGTTCCCCGAGGATGCGGAGGTCTTCGCCGAGATCGACAGGCTCACGACGTAGCAGCCTCGCGCTCCAGCGATTCCCTGAACGCCGGGTGGGCGACGCGGCACAGCTCCCGCGCCCTCCCGGCGTCGCTTTTTCCGCGGAGCGACGCCGTCCCCCACTCGGTCACCACGTAGTCCGCGAGGAAGCGCGGCGTCGTCACCCGCGCCCCCGCCGGCAGCCGCGCCACGATCCGCGAGACCTTGCCCTGACGGCCCGTGGACGGCAGCGCGATGACCGACCGGCCGCCCGCCGCCTGGCGCGCCCCGAGGACGAAATCGAAGTGCCCGCCGATGCCCGTGACCTGCCGGCCCTCCACGCTCTCGGCATTGACCTGGCCCAGGAGATCTACCTCGATGGCGGAGTTGACCGAGACGAAGTCGCCGAGGGTCCCGACCACCTGCGGGTCGTGCACGATATCGGACGGCTCCATGTTGAGCATCGGATTGTCGTGGGCCCAGCGGAAGAGCCGGTCTGTGCCCATGATCTCGCAGACGTCCATGCGCCCGCGGTGGAGCCGCTTCCGGGAGTTGTTGATCACACCCGATTCGATCAGCGGCAGCATCTGGTCCACCAGCAGCGAGTGCACGCCGAGGTCGCGTTTCCCCGCGAGCGCCTCCATCACGGCCTGGGGAATCGAGCCCACCCCCACCTGCACAGTGGATCCGTCGGGGACGAGAACTGCGACCTGTTCAGCAATCTTTCGCTCTACGTTGCCGACGGCAGTGGGCGGGTACTCCGCCAGCGGGTGCTCGGCCTCCGCCCAGCACTCGATCTGGGAGCGGTGTAGGAATGCGTTCCCGAGCGTTCTGGGCATTCGCGGATTGACCTGGGCAATCACCAGCGGGGCGCGCCGGGCCGCGGTGAGCGAGTAGCTGACGGAGACGCCGAGCGAGAGATAGCCCGCGCGGTCAGGGGACGCGCAGTGGACGACCACGGCGTCGGGCGCCCACGCGCCCCCCTCCGCGAAGACGCTGACCGTGTCGTAGTAGCGGATCGGTATGAAGTCGACGTCTCCGCGCTCCTGCGCGTCCGCCAGCTTCGGGGAGTGATGCCAGGTGGCGAAGCGGAGCTTGCCCGCGTAGGCGGGCGCCGCGAAGGGATAGTCGTCGAGGCGCAGCCCTCCCATCAGCGTCAGCGGAGCGAGACGATCCGCCTGGCGCAGGATCTCCGCGAGCAGCGCGGCCGGGTCGCCGCAGCCGGCCGGCAGCAGGACCTTCATACCGGGGCGGAGGCGACCCACGGCATCGGCCAGCGCGGCCTTCTCGAAGGGGCGGGACATGAGGCGCGGGTAGTATAATCGCGCCCGGACAACGCGCACAATCCGAGAGACCCGAGAGAGACCCGAGGAGACCCCTATGGCCAAGCTCGTGCAGTCGGTCAATCCGCCCAGCCTCGCCAAGCCCGTCGGCTACTCCCACGGGATCGAGGTCCAGGGCGGCAAGACGCTCTACGTCGCCGGGCAGGTCGCCCTCGACAAGGACGGCAAGCTCGTCGGGCCGGGCGACATCGTGGCGCAGTTCAGGCAGATCTGCCAGAACCTGAAAGCCGTGCTGCTGGCGCGCGCGGGCCGCCTCAACGACATCGTGAAGCTCACCATCTTCGTCCTCGACAAGTCGGCGTACAAGGCGCGCGCCAAGGACATCGGCCCCGTCTACCGCGAGTTCTTCGGCCGGCACTACCCCGCAATGACGTTCATCGAGGTCAAGGGACTCTACGACGACGACCAGGGCTGCCTCATCGAGATCGAAGCCGTGGCCGTGGTGGACTGAGGAGGCCCGCCATGCCCATCCCGCGCCAGTGGGTCACCACGGCCTTCACGTTCGACGGCTACCGGATCGCCGCCAGCCGTGGTGTGGTCCGGGGCATCACGGTGCGCTCCCGCAACATCGTCGCCAACATCGGCGCCACGATCCAGACGCTCTTCGGCGGCAACATCACGCTGTACACGGAGCTGTGCGAGCGGGCGCGCGAGGAAGCCTTCCAGTTCATGCTCGAGCACGCCGCGGCCGCGGGCGCCAACGCCATCATCGGCATGCGCTACGACGCCAACGACGTGGCGCCGGGCGTGACCGAGGTTCTGGCGTACGGCACGGCGGTCGTCCTCGAGCCTCCGCCGCCCCCGCGGTAGATGCTGCGGACCAAGCGCGTCTACGACAAGCCTGAGCGGGCCGACGGGACGCGGGTGCTCGTGATGCGGCTCTGGCCGCGCGGCATCAAGAAGAGCGTCGTCGATCTCTGGCTCAAGGACCTTGGCGCTGACATCGCCAACCTCCGCGCCTTCAAGGCAGGAAGCATCGGCTGGCCCGAGATGCGGCGGCGCTACGTGGCCGGCCTCAAGCGCGAGCCGGCCGCCTCCGCGCTCGGGCGCCTTCGGGCGATGGCGAAGCGGGGCCGCGTCACCGTCCTCTGCTCCTGCGAGGACGAGAAGCGCTGCCACCGGAGCCTGCTCCGCGCCGCGCTCGGGATCGTCCTGGCGATAGGCATCCTCGTAGCGCCGGCGGCGGCCGAGCACGAGGTCCAGTTCCGCTACACGGTCCTTGGCTACGTCAAGGACGCCGGGGACAAGCCGCGCAAGGGAGTCGGGCTCGAGGTCACCCGCCTGAAGACGGGCCTGGCCTACAACGGCGAGACCGACGCTGCCGGGCTCTACGTCATCGTCACCCGCCTGGCCGACGAGAGCCGCGGCGAGGAGCTGCTGGTCCGCGTGGGACCGGCCAGCCTGCGGATCGCCGCCCGCCTCGACCCGGCCGACCACAAGAGCGAGCGGGGCACGCGGGTGGACTTCACGGGCGGCCGGGCAACCGAGCGGCCGGATCTCTTCGCCGCGACCCTCAAGGAATTCCTGAGCAAGTGATGGACAAGCCCGACCCGTTCTATGCCCTGGTGAGGATGGTCGGGCGCTTCTGGGTGTGGTTTCTCTTCCGGTCCGTGGACGTGCGCAACGCGGCCGGCGTGCCGCACCGGGGCCCGGTGCTCCTGTGCATCAATCACCCAAATAATTTCATCGACTCGCTGCTCGTGGGAGCGGTCGTCGACCGAAAGGTCCACTACCTGACGACGGCGGCACTGTTCAGGAACCCGATCATGGCGCGCTTCCTCAAGGCCGTCGGCGCCATCCCCGTCTACCGCCGCCAGGACGACCCCGACAAGATGGACAAGAACGTGGGGACGTTCGACGCCTGCGTCACCACGCTCGCCGCCGGCGGCCTCATCGGCATCTATCCCGAGGGCACGACCCACGCCGAGTCCCGCGTCCAACGGATCAAGACCGGGGCGGCGCGCATCGCCCTCGACTACGAGTCGCGGCGGCGGAAGGGCGCCCCCGGGGAGCCCCTCGTTCTGATCCCGACGGGCCTCGCCTTCGACGCCCGGAAGTCGTTCGGGGGGAGGGTGCGCGTCGCGTTCGGCGAGCCGCTGGCGCTGGCGGCCTATCTCGATCTCTACGCCCAGGACCCGATGAAGGCCGTCGACGAGCTGACCACGGCCATCCAGTGGACCATGGAGGCGCAGATCGTCCATGTCGAACGGCTCGACCACGCCACGCTGGTCCGCGAGGTCGAGGGCCTCTACCGCGATCAGCTCGTGGTCGAGCTCCAGGAGGAGCGGGGGTTCTCCACGGGCCGGATCGACACCGTGCGCCTCTCCCGCTCCATCGCGGACGCCGCGGCCTACTTCGAGACGCACGCGCCGGAGCGGCTCGAGGAGCTCCGCCGGCACATCGAGCGCTACCGCGCCACGCTGGCGACCTACGCGATCAAGGACCAGACCGTGCGCGAGCGCCTCGTTCGCCGGCCGGCGCGACGGCGCCTCCAGCGCGGGTGGAAGGCCGCCGTCGGGCTGCCGGTCTTCGCCTACGGGGCGCTGACCAGCGGGCTGCCGTACCTCGTGCCGCGCTGGATCGCCCGGCGCACGGCGACCAAGGAAACCAACTACGCCACGACACGGCTCCTCGTCAGCGTGCTCGCCCTGCCGCTGTTCTGGGGCTTCGAGACGTGGCTCGTCTGGCGCGTCGGAGGCGCGCTCTGGGCGCTCGGCTTTCTCCTCTCCCTTCCGGTGACCAGCATCCTCGCATACCATTACCTGAGAGGCCTCGGCGGCTTCCGGGCTCAGCTGGGCTTCGGGCTCCTCGCGCTGACGCGCCACCAGACGGCCACGCGGGTCCTCGCCGAGCGCCGGCAGATCATCGCGCTGCTCGAGCGGGCGAAGAACGACTACCTCGCCGCTACGAAAGGATCGAGCTTTTGAGCATCCACCTCCTCGAAGAGATCTCGAGCCCGGCGCTCGACGCGCTGCCGCGTGAGAGCACCGTCGTCATCCTGACCGCGAGCCCGCTCGAGACCCACGGCCCTCACCTTCCCCTCGGCGTCGACGCCTACACGGGGCGTTACTTCGCCCAGGCCATCGCCGAGCGCGTGGTGGCCGAGCGTCCGGGCTGGCACGCCGTGCTGGCGCCGACGCTCCACCTCGGCACCTTCGCCTTCGAGACCGTCGGCACGGTCACCATGCGCCAGCGCGTGGTGCGGGACCTGCTCGTGGACTACGGCAGCGCGCTCGCTCGCGCAGGGTTCCGCCACCTGCTGATCTCGAACGGCCACGGGGGACCTGGGCACCTGGTCGCGCTCGAAGAGGCCTCGACCATCGTCTCGCGCCGCTACGGGGTGACCATGACGTCGGTAACGGGCTACCTCGCCTGGGGGCTCATGTCGGGGCGCTACGTGCCCAAGTTCGAGGCCGCGCTGGGCCGGCCCATCACCGACGAGGAGCGGGAGGCCTTCTCGGAGGACGCGCACGGCGGCTGGTGGGAAACCTCGATGATGCTCCTGCTGCGGCCCGACCTGGTCGGTGACGGCTGGCGAGACCTGCCCGCCGCCCGCTACTCCATGGCGAACCGGCTCATCCCCAACTATCCGGTGAGGAACGGCGGGCAAGGGTACGTAGGCCATCCCGCGTTGGCCGACCCGGAGTTCGCCAAGGCGACGCTGACCGTCCTCATGGACGAGGCGATGGATCTCGTGCACGGCCTCCTGGACGGGCGCCTCCGGCCCTCGCGCGGCCGCTCGCCGTTCTTCGCCATGCCCTTCTTCCGCACAAACTTCTGGCCCGTCGCTGCCGGTGTCGGGGCCGTCGCCCTCGCGTTGCTGTTCTCGAAGAAGAAGACCCAAGGAGGCAAGACATGAAAGCGTACGTGCTCATCGAAACCGCGGCCGGCAAGACCAAGCAGGTCAAGAAGGCGCTCGCGAAAATCAAGAGCCCGCGCGCCAGCGTATCGGCGATGGACGCCGTCACCGGCCCCTACGACTTCATCGCCGTCGTCGAGGGCCAGACCCTCGACGCGATCGGCAGTCTCGTCACCGACGCCATCGGCATCATCGACGGCGTCACCCGCACGACGACGTGCGTCGCCGTGACCGTGGGGTAGCAGGGCCCCCGGCGAGGGGGGCCTCAGCGCGACCGCGGGCATCGTGCGGCGTCTCGTGGACGAGCGTGTCCACGGCTACGGCCGGTTGCTCTCGGACGCCTGAGGGGTCGCCAGCGCGGCGAGCGCGCGGTCGCAGCGCGCGGCGAGCCGGCTCATCTCGAGCCGTCCGGACGCCTCGCAGGCGAACGCAAGATGCTCACGCGCCTCCGCGACCCTTCCGCGGTCCGCAGCGATCTCGGCGAGCACGAAGTGCGTCCACGCTTCGTTGCCCCGCTCGCCCAGGCGCACGGCGAAATCGAGGGCGCTCTGCGCGGTGGTCGCGGCCTCGTCGAGCCGGCCCACGCAGCGCAGGGCCTCGGCGAGCGTGCGCACCCAGAGCGCGCGGGTCACGAACGCGCCGGCCGCTTCCTGAAGAGCGATCGCCTCGCGGAGAAGCGGCACGGCTTCCCCAGCACGGCCGGCAGCCGTGTACGCCTCCCCGAGCGGGGTCAGCGCGCGCATCGTCTGCCCGGCGAACTTGTGCTCACGGCAAACCGCTACGGCGGGCTCCAGCACCCGGATCGCGCCGGGCGTGTCGCCGGCCTCCAGGAGCAGGCGGCCGCGCATGATCGCGAGCGGGACCGTGCTGTAGAGATGATTCGCCGCGCTCGCTACCGCCTCGCCGCGTCCCAAGAGGTCGTCGGCGGCGACAACGTCTCCCAGATCCGAAAGGCACTCGGCAGCGAGCGCGCACGCCCCGGAAAAGGGAAGTCCCGACAGCCCGAACCGCTCCGTCTCCCGACCGCCGTCCAAGGCGGTGATGATCCACCGGAAGTGCTGGAGCGCGGTCCGAAGCTCGCCGCGGGCATGACGGCAGCCGCCGGCGTAATAGTGGCCCGTCACCTGCAGGCCGAGATCACCGCGGCGCGCGCCGGTCTCCAGGCAACGCTCGCTGTACTGGATCCCCTGTTCGTACTCGCCCTTGGCCCAGTGGTACTGGACGAAGAACGAGTAGACGACGTCAAGCCGCTCGGTCTCGTCGTGCAGGGCGGCGAGCTGCTCGACCTCCCGGAAGACCGCGTGGAGCCGATCGAGGTGCCCACCCCGCCAGAGCGGTGCGCGGAGGGCGAAGCGGACGTCGATCGCCTCACGCGCCGACTCGCGAGTGACCGGTCCGTGCGTGAGGGTCTCCAGCGCACGCTCGTAGTAGGCGACGGCCTCGGCGTCGGCACAGAGCGCCGCCGCGCGATCGCCGGCCTGGCGGGTGTACTGTGCGGCCTTGGCCCAGACTTCGCCGCGTGCGGCGTGATTGGCGAGGCGTTCGACCTGCTCGGCCAGCCGATCGCCGTGGCGGCTCTCGATCACCTCGACCATCCGAGCATGAAGCCCACGACGCCGGTCGAGCAACATGCCGCCGTACGTGACCTCGTGCGTGAGCGCGTGCTTGAACGTGTACTCCAGCTCGGGAAACAGTGCGGACTCGTAGAGGAACTCGGCGGCCTGGAGGTGGGCGAGCCCTCGACGCAGATCCTCCTCGGATAACTTGGCAATGGCGAGTAAGTAGGCGAATGGCACGTCCTTGCCGACGACCGAGGCCGTCTGGAGGAGCTGCTTGTCCTGGGGATCCAATCGGTCGATCCGCGAGGCCAGGATGGCCTGGACCGTCGAGGGGACGCGGATCGTGTCCAGGGGCCGCGCGAGTCGATAGGCCCCACGCTCTCCTACCAGGGCGTTGATCTCCACGAGCGTCCGCACGCTCTCCTCGAGGAAGAGCGGATTGCCGCCGGTCCTGGCGATGAGGATCGGCATGAGGGGCTCGACCGTGGGGTCCGTTCCGAGCAGCGCCAGGAGCAGCTCGTCGGCGCTCTCTGGAGGGAGGGCGTCCAGTCGGAGCTGGGTGTAGTAGGTCTTGCTCCCCCACCCATGCTGGTACTCCGGCCGGTAGTTCACGAGAAGGAGGAACCTCGCGGTGGGGAGACTGTCGATGAGACCGTCCAGCAGGGCTTCGGTCTCCCCGTCGATCCAGTGGAGGTCCTCGAAGATCACGAGGAGCGGCTGCATCTGGCTCTCGCGGAGCAGGAGGCGCTTGACGGCGTCCAGGGTCCGGCGGCGGCGCTGCGGCGGATCGAGCGCGTGCCACTGGGCGTCCTCGGTGGGCACGTCCAGGAGCGCCAGCAGCGCGGGCAGCGTCGGCTCCAGCGTCCGGTCGAGCGTCAGGAGCTTGCCCGTGACCTTCTCCCGAATCTCCCGGTGGGTTTCCCGTTCGTGCACCTTGAAGTAGGCCTTGAGGAGATCGATGACCGGCAGGTAGGTGGTGGCCTTGCCGTAGGAAACCGAGCTCGATTCCAGGATCACCCAGTCCTGTGTCCGGTGGGAGTGGGTGAACTCATAAAACAGGCGCGACTTGCCCACCCCGGGTTCGCCGACGGCCGCCACGAGCTGACCGTGCCCCGCCCTCGCCTGTTCGACCGCTTTCCGGAGCTGCTCGACCTCGGTATCGCGGCCCACGAAGCGGGTGAGCCCCCGTGCGGCAGCGGCCTGAAGACGCGATCGCACCGCGCCCGCCCCGGTGGCCTCGTAGACCTCGACGGGCTCGCTGAGTCCCTTCACCGGTACGGGGCCGAGCGGCTTGACCTCGACGTAGCCTTCGGCCAGCCGCAGCGTCGCCCCTGTCAGTCGGATGCTTCCTGGATTTGCAAGCTGCTCCATCCGCGCGGCCAGGTGCGTGGTCTGCCCCACGGCCGTGTAGTCCATGCGCAGATCGCTGCCGATGGACCGGACGACGACGTCACCGGAGTTGAGCCCGACACGAATCTGCACCTCGATGCCGTGGGAGCGGCGGACTGCCTCTGAGTACCGCTGCGCCGATTCCTGCATCCGGAGCGCGGCGTAGCAGGCTCGGACCGCGTGGTCCTCGTGGGCCAACGGCGCGCCGAAGAGCGCCATGATCCCGTCGCCCATCACCTGGTTGACCGTGCCTTCGTAGCGGTGAACGGCCTCCATCATGAGCTGGAGCACGGGGTCCAGCAGCGTCCGGGCATCCTCGGGATCGCGGTCGGCAAGCAGTTCCATCGAGCCCTTCAGGTCGGCGAAGAGGACCGTGACCTGCTTCCGCTCACCTTCCAGCGTGCTCTTGGAGGTCAGGATCTTTTCGGCGAGATGCTTGGGGGTGTAGGACTGGGGGGAGGTGTAGCGCCGCTGATCGGTAGCATCAGTCTTCACCGGAGCGCCGCACTTGTTGCAGAAGCGCGACGCTGACGGAAGGCCCACGCCGCACGACAGGCACGTCAGGCCGAGGGGCGCTCCGCAGCCGAGGCAGAAGTTCGACTCCGGTGGGTTGTCATGCTGGCAGCGGGAACACGGCATGCTGAAGCCTCCCAGCGCGCACGCTGGCGACGGTCGCGAAAGGTGCGGCGAGCTTAGCCCCCGGGACTGAAGCGGTCAAGCCGTGTGTTGGGCGCTTGACGTGAGGACCAGGGGGGTATCGTCTCGCTTCGCCCACTCGGCCATGGACGCATCGCCGCGCTCAGACCAATCGAGCGGCAGGGCGGTTTTAGTGGTGGGTGATGGTCACGCCCTCGGTCAGCGAACGGTGAACCGGGCAGCGTGAGGCGATCTCTGCCAGGCGCTGACGCTGCTCGTCGCTGAGGTTACCTCCCAGCAGCAGCTCCAGCTCGATGCTGTTGATCTTGCCCTCGCCCGCGTCTCGCTTGAGGCGCGTCTCGATCCGGTCGAGCGTCCAGCCCTTGCGTTCGGCGTACAGCCGAACCGTGAGCACCGTTCAGGCGCCGAGGGCCGCCAGCACCGCCTCCGTGGGCGTCGGGCCCGTGTCCTCGCCGCCCTTGTCCACGGGTTCGTCGATCAGCAGCCGGTGCGGGCCGATCCGCGCTTCGGTCTTCAGATTGCCGAGCCAGGACACCTCGACCGGTCGTGCCATGTCATCCCCCTGTGCTAGACTTCGCGGGTCATGCGCGTGCTCGTGATGGGCGGCACCGAGTTCATCAGCCTGCACCTGGTGCGCGAGCTGCTTTCGCGCGGGCACGAGGTCACCGTCTTCAACCGCGGCAAGCGCGCAGCACGCCTGCCGGCGGGCGTCATCACGATCGCCGGCGACCGCAAGGACCACGCGGGCCTCCGCCAGCGCCTCGAGGGGCGCCGCTTCGAGGGCGTCTTCGACATCACGTACGCGCCGACTCTCGGGGAGGATGTCGCCGCGCTCGTGGCCGCCATCGAAGGGCAGCCGCACGTCATTTTCATCTCCACGGGGCGAGTGTACGACCACAGCCTGCCCATTCCCTACTCGGAAGAAACACCGCGCGGCTTCTACTGGGGCGACTACGCCCGTCACAAGATCGCCTCCGAGGACCTGCTCTTCGAGCGCCACCGGACGGGCGGCGGGCCGGTCAGCATCGTGCGGCCGACCCACGTCATGGGCCCGCTCAATACGCGCGACAATGAAACTTTCTTCATGGACAGGATTCACCGGGGCCGCCCGGTGCTGGTGCCGGGGCACGGCGGGTGGCTGCGGCAATTCGGCCACGTGGAAGACCTCGCGCACGCGATGGCGGCCATGCTCGGGAATCCCAAGGCCTACGGCCATGCCTACAACGTCATGGGCGAGGACACGGTGACCCAGGTCGGCTTCGTCGAGCTGATCGCCGGCGTCATGAAGAAGCCCGTCACCTTCCGCCACTTCGACGCGGCGCTGCTCAAGAGCTTCGACAAGCCAGGGCCCGTCTTCGGCCAGAACCTCGTCTACGACTGCCACGCGGTCCACACCACGACCAAGCTCCGCCAGGAACTGGGCATCCTGCCGCGCTACACCCTTCACGAAGCCCTCGCCCATACCTGGGCGTGGTACCAGCGCGAGAACCTCCTTGACCGGCCGGTAGACTTCACCTTCGAGGACGCGATCCTCGCCAAGATCGGCGCGTGACCGCCCGCTCCATCCTCGTCTACCACCCCGAGCCCGGCGAGGCCCAGGCCTACGCCGGGCTGATCAAGCAGGCCAAGCCGCCCTTCACGGTCACGGTCTGCGCCATGCCCGCCGAAGCCCTCCCGCACATCAGCGACGCCGAGATCCTCTACGCGTGGAACTTTCCCCGCGAGCTCCTGCCCCGGGCGACCAGGCTGCGGTGGGCGCAGAGCATGGGCGCCGGAGTCGAGCGCTTGATGGTCCCGGAGCTGCCCCGCCGGGTGAAGGTGACGCGCGTCGCGGGCATCTTCGGTCCCTGGATGGCCGAGTACGTACTGGGCTGGTGCCTCTGGCTCACCCAGCGCACCGAGCTGTTCCGCGCCCAGCAGCGTGAGCGGCGCTGGCGGCAGGCGGACCCGCTACGCCTCCACGGGGCGACGCTGTGCGTGATCGGCCTGGGCGACATCGGGTGCACCATCGCGCGCGCGGCTCGCGCCTTCGGCATGCGGGTCGTGGGCGCCAGCCGGAGCGGCAGGAAA
>Ga0209726_10002942_pt1 | contig 24102 bp, 25 predicted proteins | sample Subgrocontami54m_FD_187453 | JGI IMG/M metagenome (GOLD analysis project Ga0209726, IMG submission 187453) | Subsurface groundwater microbial communities from S. Glens Falls, New York, USA - GMW46 contaminated, 5.4 m (SPAdes) (version 3) | ecosystem: Environmental > Aquatic > Deep subsurface >... | reverse complement strand
GCAGCCGCCCTGCCGCATCGCGAGAAAAGCCACGCGATCACACTCGCCACCGTGATCGACGGCGGCAGCGTCGCCGGCCTGGCCGCCGTCAAGGAGCACCTCGCGCAATATCCGCGCGATGCCATGGTGCTGGCCCCGTGCACCGGCGTGTTCGGCCTGATCGGCTTCTCCGGCCGGCCGGGGCGCGAGGCCGAGCTGCTGGCACTCCTCGATCCGCTGGCCGATGCCTACGGCGAGGACTGGTGGTTCACCAGCGCGCATGCCTTCGCGCAGGTCGAATGCGGCAACATCGACCGCGCCCTTGCAACCATCGAGCGCTCGCTCGCTGCAAATCCGCGCAATGCCCACGGCGCCCACATCCGCGCCCACGTCTATTACGAGGGCGGCGAGCGGGCGGCCGGCCTCGCCTATCTGGAGGACTGGTGGAAGGACTATCCGAAAGCGAGCCTGCTGCATTGCCATATCAGCTGGCACATCGCGCTCTGGCGCATGGAGCTCGGCCGCACGCAAGAAGCCTGGGCCTTCTATCGCGCGCACCTGCGTCCCGGCGCCTCCACCGGGCCGCCGCTCAACACGCTGACCGACTCCGCCTCGTTCCTGTTCCGGGCCGAGATGGCGGGGGCCCAGCGCGACCCGGAGTTGTGGCGCGAGCTCAGCACCTACGCCACGCAGTGCTTCCCCGCGCCCGGCATCGCCTTCGCCGACGTGCACGGGGCGCTGGCGCATGCGCTTGCCGGCAACGGCGAGGCGCTGGCCAAGATCGTCGAGCGCCCCAAGGGCCCGGCCGCCGACGTGGTGGCGCCGCTGGCGCGGGCCTTCGCTGCCTTCAGCCGGGAAGATTGGACCGAGGCCAGCGCACAATTTTCGGGGATCCTGGCGGCGCATGAGCGGGTCGGCGGCAGCCGCGCCCAGCGCGACCTCATCGAGTATGCGCTGGCCGTGTGCCTGCTGCGCTCGGGCCGCATCGAGGAGGCCCGCCAGCTGCTGCAGACGCGGCGGGCGCACAGCGGCGCCGGCGCCTGGCCGATCCGCGGCATTTGATTGCTTGCAGGTTGGCTCAACCCAGCCTGCGCCGGGCGCGACGCGCCGATCAGCGCACCATCGCGGCCGACCGATCCTGCGGCGGCCGATGCGCGGGCACCGGGGCGGGCACCGGCGGCGGCAGGCGGCGCAGCAGCTCGTCGAGCCGCGGATAGAAGTACTCGCCGGGATAGCCGACGATGCGGCCCACTTCCCGTCCGTTATCGGTCACGACGAACGTCGGCGTGGCGCGCACGGGGCTCGCCAGCTCGACGCCGGCGATCCGCTGGTCGGCGATGTGCATGCGCCGCAGCGGCGCCCGCTGGCCCTCGGCAGTATTGGGGTAGGACTCGCCGATCTCGACGTGCCAGCGCCGGCACCAGCTGCAGTAGGAGTCCTCGAACATCACCAGCTCGGCTGCACGCAGGCTGGCGGCGTTCGCAACCAGACCAACGACCATCAGCAAGACGCAAACAACAAGCTTGCGGGCCATTTTTCCCTCGTGGCAAGGCGAGGCGCGCGATCGGCGCTCCGCCATCGCCCCCCGGCGACACGACACCTTCCCAACACACTGGGACGGTCCTGTGACGCTGTCGCCTCAATCAGGCCCCATTCCATACACTGTGCGTATTGAAACTTCCTTGACGCTTCGCACCCGTCTTCTTGCGCACGCCCGTGCCCATATCGAGGTTCTCGATGCGAAGGTTCTCGAGCCGGCTCTGAATGCGCTCACAGGTGCGCGCCCATTCCTGCTTGGTCATATGCGTGGCCGCGTCCCACAGCTGCATGCACTCGGCGATGTTCTCCTTGGCGGTCTTCTTCGCCTCCTGCGTGCTTTCGGCCGAGGTAGCGGCCGGGGCCGGCGACTTCGGTGGGGCGGGCGCGGCGGCCTTGGGCGCGGCCGGAGCCGATACCGCTGGTGGGGAGGCGGTCTGCGCGAGCGCGGCGTCCGCACCCAGGACCAGCGTCAGCGACGCAACGATAGCCATACGCATGAACGGGCCTCCACCAAAGCTTGCCATTTCCACCGGGCGGCACCTGGCGAGCATAGCATCTCCCAGGCTCGCGCCCGCACCGTAGCCGGATGCCACTATTTCAAAGCATGGTAAAGAATCGACGCAAGCCGCCGTCTCTGTTAACTCAAGCGTCCGCGTCATCGCAGCGTCGACCCCGGGAGATGTCAAGCATGAAGGCGATGTTGAGCCGGCGCATCGGTGGCCCCGAAACGCTCGCTCTGGAGGAGCTGCCCGATCCGCGGCCGGGGCCCGGCGAGGTGCTGCTCGCCATCAAGGCTTGCGGCGTCAACTATCCCGACCTGCTCATCATCGAGGACCGCTACCAGTTCAAGCCGCCGCGGCCGTTCGCCCCTGGCGGCGAGGTCGCGGGCGTCATCGAGGCGGTGGGGCCGGGCGTGACGCAATTCAAGCCGGGCGACCGCGTCATCGGCTCCTCGATTGCCGGCGGCATGGCCGAGAAGCTGGTGCTGCAGGCCGACCAGTGCATCGCCATGCCGGCCGCCATGCCGTTCGACGAGGCGAGCGCGCTGGTGCTGACCTACGGCACCACCATCTACGCGCTGAAAGACCGCGGCAAGCTCGAGCGCGGCGAGACGCTTCTGGTGCTGGGTGCCGCCGGTGGCGTCGGCGTGTCGGCGCTCGAGCTCGGCAAGGCCTACGGCGCCCGCGTGATCGCCGCCGTCTCCTCCGAGGAGAAGCTGGCGTTCGCGAAGCAGCACGGCGCCGACGACGGCGTCGTCTACCCGCCGGGGCCGTTCGACAAGGCCGGGGCCAAGGCGCTGGCCGACCTCTTCAAGAAGGCCTGCGGCGAGAACGGTGCCAACGTCATCTACGATCCCGTGGGCGGCGACTACTCGGAAGCCGCGCTGCGCTCCATCGCCTGGGAGGGGCGGCACCTGGTGGTGGGCTTCCCGGCCGGCATCCCCAAGCTGCCGCTCAACCTCACGCTGCTCAAGTCCTGCCAGGTGGTCGGCGTGTTTTGGGGCGCCTTCAGCCGACGCGACCCCAAGGGCAACGCCGCCAACATCGCCGAGCTGATGCAGCTCTACGCCAAGGGGGCGATCAAGCCGGTGGTGTCCGAGCGCTTTCCGCTCGCCAGGGCCAACGAGGCGATCGCCCGGCTGGCGGCGCGCAAAGCCATGGGCAAGATCGTCGTGACCATGCAATGAGGGCGCGCCCCATGCCGGCAGGCCAGACGCGCTGGTGGTGGATCCGTCACGCTCCCGTCCCCGACGGTGGCCGCATCTACGGCCAGAGCGATCTCGACTGCGACTGCACGGATGCCGAGATCTTTGCGGTGCTGGCGCGCGAGCTGCCGCAGGGCGCGGTGTGGCTCACCAGCAATCTGGCGCGCACGCGCCAGACGGCGGCGGCGATCCTGGCAGCGGCCGAGGGCGGGCGTCACAGCGGCATTGCGCCGCTGGCAATTCCGGATTTAGCCGAGCAGCACCTGGGCGACTGGCAGGGCATGGAGCGAAAACCGTTCTATGCCGCGCGCAAGGTCGGCACGCACACGCTGTGGTTCGCGCCGGCGCACGAGCGACCGCCGGGCGGCGAGAGCTTCGCCGAGCTCATCGAGCGCGTTCATCCCGTGATCGGGCGCCTCAACGAGGAGCACCGCGGCCGCGACATCGTCGCCGTCACCCACGGCGGCACCATCCGCGCGGCGCTGGCCCTCGCCCTCGGTCTCGAGCCGCAGGCGGCGCTCGGCTTTTTGGTCGAGAACTGCTCGCTGACCCGCCTCGACTACCTGAGCCCCGAAGGCAGCGCGGCCCTCTGGCGCGTTGCCGCCGTCAACCACCGCCCGTGGTCGAAGTCGACCACGCTCGACGCCGTCGGCAACCCGGTCGCCGCCGACAAGGCTTGAGAGCAGGAACCGGGCCTCATTTGAACACGAGAGCGAACGAAGCTCGTTCGCTTAGGCACTAGCCCGTTTCAAAATTCACCATCCATTTTCGCCCCTGGCGCAAGTGTTCGAGAAGCTCATCCGAAATCCGGAAGCTGACGGTTGATGGACTCTTATCAATGATCTCCAGCGGAACCTCGTGTCCCGCGAGTCTCACCGTCAGCGCATTGGAACGTACGGGCTCATCGAACCATATTCTCATTGCCTGATTACGGAGTATCTCGGCTTGCCTGATATTGCGCATCATGTTCCTGCTGGCGCTCAGTTTGTCACCTTCCAATGCTATTTGCAGGAACCCGACGAGCTCACGGCTGCGACCTCGCCACCATCTCAGCAGCGACGGACCCGCATCGATCCACACTATGTAAGAGATGAGCACCATTGCCAGCGACGCCCAGAGCATCTCTCTCGTGACGCCTGTCACAAGCCGACCAAGTATGCCGCCGTACTCGCTGATGAATTCGAAATACCTGGCCGGCAGAAGTGCGATGGCCAGCGCTCCCGATACGGAAATAGCTATCGCCCAGGAAGTTCTTGCAATTCTCCATATCCGTTCTCGCATGGCGTCAATTCTGCATTGAGACATGGCTGCGCGTCGAGCGTGGCATGGACTGTTTTCCACATGTTCCGGCCTTGCATCGCTCAATCCGGTTTCTTACATGACTGACGGGTCAGTCAGTCGTATCCCATGGACCACGGCGGCATGGCAAAGGCACAGCAGCGGACATGGCCGCGGGGCGGGCGGTCGCACAAGGCGCCCAAGTCGGCGGGAGCCGCCGCCAAGCTCTCTGCGCGCCCGGCTGAGGCCAACGTCGCCAAGGCTGCGCCCAAGCCGTCGGCCGCCAAAGCGGCACCCCGCACGCGAAAAATTGCCCCCGAGGCGCGCCGGCAGACGATCCTCACGGCCGCGCTCTCCGTCTTCGCCGAACGCGGCTTTGAGGCGGCCCGGCTCGACGACGTGGCGGGCCGCGCCGGGGTCGCCAAGGGCACGCTCTACCTCTACTTCCGCGACAAGGAGGCGCTGTTCGAGGCGCTGGTGCGCAATGCCGTCTCGCCGATCATCGATGAGGTCGGCAAGGTCGCGGCTCTACCCGACATCCCCGCCGAGAAAGCGCTCGAGGCCTTTTTCACCCTGTTCGAGAACGAAGTGCTGGGCACCGAGCGCAAGTTGCTGCTGCGCCTCATCATCGCCGAGGGCCCGCGCTTTCCGGCGATCGCCCAGTTCTATTACCGCGAGGTCGTCTCGCGCGGGCTTGCCCTGATGCGCGCTCTCGCCGAGCGGGCGGCGAAGAACGGCGAGTTCGCCAGCGATGCCGCCGCCCGCTTCCCCCAGCTCATCGTCGCCCCGCTGCTGCTGGCCGTCATTTGGGACGGCCTGTTCGGCAAGATCGATCCCCTCGACGTCGGCGGTCTCCTGCGTGCCCACCGCGAGGCGCTCACGGGCAAGACCCGGAAAGGCTCGTCATGACCTCGATGAAAACGCGCGTGCTGGCCTTGAGCGCCGTGGTGGCGATCGGCGCCGCCATTGCTGCCTTCGCCTACGTGCGCAACGGGTCCCCGCAACTCGAGTTCCAGGGCTGGATCGAGGCCTATTTCATCTTCGTGAGCCCGGACGAGGCCGGCCGCGTCGAGACTCTGTCCGTGCGCGAGGGTGACACGGTCACGCCCGGCGCGCCGCTGTTTGCCCTCGATGCCGCCCTGCAACGGGCGGCGGTGGCGGAGAACGAGGCCGAGGTGGCGAATGCGAAGATAACGTTCGCGCGCGCCCAGGAGCTGCTCAAGAAGGCCGTCGGCTCGCAGAAGGCGTTCGACGATGCGCAAGCGGCGCTGCGCACCGCGGAGGCCCGCCTCAACTCCTCGCGCACGCGGCTCGAGCGCCGCCACCTTGCGAGCCCGGTCGCCGGCACCGTGCAGGAGGTCTATTTCCGCCAGGGCGAGATGGTGCAGTCCGGCCGGCCGATCGTGTCGCTGCTGCCGCCGGGCAATACCCGCGTGCGCTTCTTCGTGCCGCAGGCAACGCTGCCGCGCCTGCACATCGGCGATGCGCTCGCCATCCACTGCGACGGCTGCGCGCCGGACCTCGTGGCGCGCGTCAACTTCATCTCGGCGCAGGCCGAGTTCACCCCGCCTGTCATCTACAGCCAGGAGGAGCGCGCGCGCCTGGTGTTCCGCATCGAGGCGATCCCGGAGCGGCCCGAGGACCTGCGCGTGGGCCAGCCGGTGTCCGTGTCCCTGCAGCCGTCCACTGGTGTAACCCATGCCCGGCGATAGCGCCGAGAACGGCGACATCGCCGTCGAGGTCGAAGGGCTCACCAAGTCGTTCGGCGGGCGGGTCGTCGTGCGCAACCTCTCCATGCGCGTGAAGCGCGGCCAGATCTACGGCTTCCTCGGCCCCAACGGCTCCGGCAAGACCACCACCTTGCGCATGCTGTGCGGGCTACTCACGCCCGACAGCGGCCGGGGCACGGCGCTCGGCTACGACATCCGCACGCGAAGCGATGAGATCAAACGCCACGTCGGCTACATGACGCAGCGCTTCAGCCTCTACCAGGATCTGTCGATCCAGGAAAACCTGGAGTTCGTGGCGCGGGTCTACGGCCTCGACGATCCGAGCCGGCAGGCGCGGGGCGCGATCGAGCGGCTGGGGCTCCACGGGCGCGAGCGTCAGCTCGCCGGCGAGCTTTCCGGCGGCTGGAAGCAGCGCCTGGCACTCGGCGCCTGCATCCTGCCGGCGCCCGAGCTGCTGCTGCTCGACGAGCCGACCGCCGGCGTCGATCCCAAGGCGCGCCGCGAGTTCTGGGGCGAGATCCACAAGCTCGCCGCCGACGGCATGACGGTGCTGGTGTCGACCCATTACATGGACGAGGCCGAGCGCTGCCACGAGATCGCCTACATCGCCTACGGCGAGCTGCTGGCGCAGGGCACCATCGAGGAGGTGATCGCGAGCTCGCACCTGCGCACCTATACGGTGAGCGGCCCGAACCTGCAGTCGCTCGCCGAGAAGCTGCTCGGCATTCCCGGCATCGACATGGTGGCGCCGTTCGGCACCAGCCTGCACGTCGCCGGCCGCGATCCCGCCGCCCTCGACAAGGCGGTTGCGGGCTTCCGCAATCAACCCGAGCTGCACTGGAGCGTCTCGCAGCCCTCGCTGGAGGACGTGTTCATAAGCCTGATGGCGCGCACGCAGGACAACTTCCGATGATCTCCCTTGCAGCGCTCCAGCGGTCCGGCGCGGTGTCGCGCACGGGGGCGATGTTCATCAAGGAGTTCGTGCAGCTCAGGCGCGACCGGCTGACGTTTGCCACCATGATCTTCATCCCGGTCGTGCAGCTCCTGCTGTTCGGCTACGCCATCAACACCACCCCGCGCCACTTGCCCACCGCCGTGTTGATGCACGAGGAGAGCGACCTGGCTCGCTCGGTGCTGGCCGCGCTCAGCAACACCTCCTACTTCGCGGTGACGCGGCTCGCCCACTCCGAGGCCGAGATGGACCATTGGATGCGCTCGGGCGCCGTGCTGTTCGGCGTCGAGATCCCGGCCGGCTTCGAGCGCGGCGTGCGCCGCGGCGACCGGCCGGCGCTGCTGGTGGCGGCTGACGCCAGCGACCCGGTGGCCGCCGGCACCGCGCTCGGTGCGCTCGAGGGCGTCGTCAAGTCGGCGCTCGTCCGCGACCGCGGCCTGCCGGACACCATCCAATCGGTGCCGGCCTTCGAGATCCGCCAGCACCGCCGCTACAATCCCGCCGCCGTGACGAGCCTCAACATCGTGCCGGGCCTGCTCGGCACCATCCTCACCATGACCATGCTGATCTTCACCGCGCTGTCCGTGACGCGCGAGGTCGAGCGCGGCACCATGGAGAGCCTGCTGTCGATGCCGATAATGCCGCTCGAGATCATGCTGGGCAAGATCGCGCCCTACATCTTCATCGGCTTCCTGCAGGCGACGCTGATCCTGACCTTCGCCGTGTTCCTGTTCCATGTGCCGGTCGAGGGCAGCGTGCTCCTGCTGGCTCTCCTCAGCACGCTCTTCATCGCCACCAACCTGTCGATCGGCTACACCTTCTCCACCATCGCCCAGAACCAGCTGCAGGCGGTGCAGATGTCGTTCATGTTCTTCCTGCCCAACATCCTGCTCTCGGGCTTCATGTTCCCGTTCGCCGGCATGCCGGGCTGGGCGCAGGCGATCGGCGAGGCCCTGCCGCTCACGCATTACATCCGCATCGTGCGCGGCATCATGCTCAAGGGCGCAACCCTCTACGACCTGCACATCGAGGCCCTGGCCCTGGTCGGCCTGATGCTGATCGCCATGACCTTGGCCGTGCGCCGCTTCCGTCGGACGCTGGATTAACCAGAAATACGATCAAAACCGCGCGCGTCCCGCGGTACGCGCAGCCCGACCTCAAATCTCCGCAAATTCATGCTTATCAAAAACGGCGAAATGGATTTTCATATCTTTGATTATGAAGTTCCTCTACGGTGCATTTGGTTGGAGGAAATCCGTCCCCGCCCGGCACCCGAAAGGGCCAAGACAATGAAAATGAACGATCGCGCAAATGGGTTTTTATGGGGCTTTGCCGTCGCCGCGGTTGTGGTGCCGATTGGGCTCAGCAAAGGGTTCGGTTGGTACACGGGCGGTCAAGCCAACACCTTTGCCCGGCAAGAGGCAAATCTCGCGGTCGTCAAGGCTCTCCTGCCAATGTGCGTTGCCAATTTTCAGAAGACGCCCGATTCTCCGGTAAAGCTGGCTGAGCTCAAGAAAATCAGCAGCCCCTGGGCGCGTGAGACGTTTGTCAGGGAAAACAAGTGGGCCGCTATTGGCGCCGAGCAGGACACCGGTGTAATCGATGCATGTGCCGAGGCGCTCTACAAGCTGTAATATAATTCTTCGCCGTAACCACGTTCACGCTGCATTGCGCGTGTGCTCGAAGGTATCGCCGAGCAGGCGCTCGATTTCGCCCGCGCCAATGGGCGGGCTGAAGTAGTAGCCCTGCGCCTGCGCGCAGCCGAACGAACGCACCATCTGCAGCTGCTCGACGTTCTCGATGCCTTCGGCAACGGTCGCCATACCGAGGCTCCCGCCGAGCCCGACGATGGTCTCGACGATCGCCCGCGACTGGGCGCTGCGGTCGATGTCGGCAATGAACCCGCGGTCGATCTTGATCTTGTCGAAGGGGAAGCTGCGCAAGTAGCTCAGCGAGCAATAGCCGGTGCCGAAATCGTCCATGACGATGCGCACGCCGAGCTGGCGCAGCTGATGCAGGGTGGCAAGCGTGCTCTGGATGTCCTGCAGCAGCACCGCTTCCGTGACCTCGAGCTCCAGCCGGTTGGGCGGCAGGCCGGAGGAGGCCAGCGCCTGCAGCACCGCCTCGATCAGGTCGCGCCTGATCTGCAGCGGCGAGAGGTTGAGCGCCACCTTGACGGGTCGGGACCAGTGCGCCGCGTGGACGCAGGCCTGCCGCAAGGCCCATTCGCCCAGCTGCGAGATCAGCCCGATCTCCTCGGCGATGCCAATGAACTCGGCCGGGGGTATCGTCCCGTGCTTGGGGTGGGTCCAGCGCATCAGCGCCTCGAAGCCCGTGACCGTCTGCGACTTGAGGCAGACGAGCGGCTGATAGAAAAGCGCGAGCTCCTCCTTCTCGAAGGCCTTGCGCAGGTCGGCCTCGAGCGACCGACGCATCTGGATGCGATCGTTCATCTCCGCCTTGAAGAAAGAGAAGCCGCGACGCCCCGCGCCCTTGACGCGGTAGAGCGCGAGGTCAGCGTTGCTCATCAGTTGGTCGGCATCCGACCCGTCGCGCGGCGCCAGCGTCATGCCGACGCTGGTGGAGATGTCGATGCGCTGCCCGCCGATTTCGTAGGGCTTGCTGACGGTCTCGACGATGCGGGAGGCGAGCACCTCGGTGCTGCCGGGGTCGCGCACGTTGGCCTGGATGATGGCAAACTCGTCGCCGCCGAGGCGGGCGACGACATCGCCCTGGCGCACGCAGGCGAGCAGCCGCGCGCTCACCTCCTTCAGCAGCGCATCCCCGACCGGGTGCCCGAGCGTGTCGTTGACGGCCTTGAAGCGGTCGAGATCGAGACAGAGCACGGCGAAAGCCTGGCCACGTCCCAGGCGCAGGAGCGATTGCTGCAGCTGCTCGCGGAACAGCGCACGGTTGGCGAGGTTGGTCAGCGGGTCGTGGCAGGCAAGACGCGTGATCTCCTGCTCCTGGCGGCGGCGGTGGGTAATGTCCTCGTGCAGGGCCACCCAGCCGCCGTCCTTCAGCGGCTGGCGCGCCACCGCGATGATGCGCTCGTTGCCGAACTCGATGGTCATGGAGCCGGCATTGTCCCGGTCCGGCGGTCCGTGCTCCTCCGCGGCCGTGTAGTGGCGCGCGCCTTGCTTTTCCCGGTAGTCCCAATGCGCGCAGTGCACGGTGCCCGGCTGGGTGAGCTCGCCCGGCAAGTCGTACATCTCCGAGTACCGCCGGTTGCAGACGAGCAGGCGCTCCTGGGCATCGAACATGCTCAAGCCCAGCGGCATGTTGTTGATCGCCACGTCGAGCTGGAGATTGAGCCGCTCGAGCTCGCTCTTTTTCTGCAAGAGCTCGATCGACTTGGCCTTGAACACCGCCGCCGAGCGGGCGAGCTGGCCCACCTCGTCCTGGTGCGCGAGGCCCGGGATGTCGACCGAGGTGTCGTTGCGGGCGAGACGGACGAGCGCCGTGCCGACCCCCTCGAGGCGCGACAGCACGCGGCTCAGCAGCAGCAGGCCGACGGGAGCGATCAGCAGTCCGCACGCCGCGGCGGCGGCGGACACCCAGGTGATGAGGGAGCGGGAGCTTGCGGCGATGGTCTCGAGCAGCGCGCGAGCCACGTCGGCGCGCTCGATGCGTTCGGTCAACACCTGACGCTGCAGGTCGTCCATGGCTGAGGCATAGTCCGCCGCCATGGCGTTTGCCAGGTCCTGCCGCTGATCGCGCACGAAAGCGAAGACCAGCGCGCCCTGCAGCGCCAGATCCGCAGCGCGCCGGGCGAGCTTGTGCGAGGAGCCCATGCGCTCCATCAGCCCCGGAATCGTCGCGCTCAGCTCATCGAACGCGCGCTCGTCCTCGCGCCGCTGCGCATCGGCGGCCGTGGGCGCGGTCGCCACCAGCCGGCGCTGCTGCTCGAGCGCGCGCTCGAGGCTGGCGGAAAGCAGGACGATGCCGAGACCGTCCTGCTGGAACCGCCCGACCGCGTCCTCGGTCTGGCTGGCAAATTGGATGGTGCCGGCCGCCAGCACGTAAACCACGGCCAGGCTGAGGGCGATGACGCCGTAGAGCTTGGTGGCGATCTGTGGCCGCGGCAGTCCCAAACGCTCGAGCATCGGGAAGACCTACGCAGCCGCCTTGCCCGCGCCGACATCCCCGGCGTGCCGAGGATCGGGTGCGCGGGAGCATGGGGCGATTGGACCAGGTACAACGCGGGGCATGGACATGGGCTCGCCTTGGTTCTCGGCCGGTCTGCCCACGTGCCCCGCGTGCACGGTCGGGCCCCGGTCTGCTTGCGCTTCGTCTGGCGCGCACGCTAACCGGCGGGACTTAAGATCCCGATTTTTTGCAGGACAGATTTTTAGAAAATTCTTCGGCAACGACTGGCTCGGCCGCGGTTGGCGCCGCCAGCCTCGCGCCTACCACTTGCCCGTGTTCGGCATCGATGCCCAGGGCTCCTTCTTGGGCTGCGCTGCGCCCTTCTGTAGGAGCTCGATGGAGATGTTGTCGGGCGAACGCACGAAGGCCATGCGGCCGTCCCGCGGCGGACGGTTGATGGTGATGCCGGCCTTCATCAGGCGATCGCAGAGGGCGTGGATGTCGTCCACCTCGAACGCCAGATGGCCGAAGTTGCGACCCTCGCCGTATTTCTCCGGGTCCCAGTTGAAGGTAAGCTCCAGGAGCGGGGCGTTTTCGCCCGCGGCTTTGGATTTGTCCGCGGGGGCGGCCAGGAATACCAGCGTGTAGCGGCCGGCCTGGTCCTCCCGGCGGCGGACCTCCTGCATGCCGAGCTTGTTGCAGTAGAAATCGAGGCTCTGCTCGATATTGGCAACGCGAACCATGGTATGCAGAAACCTAAGGGACACCGCGACACCTCCTGCTGCTTGGCCTGCCGGACGAGCGTTTCCTTCAGATTGCGCCCACGCCGGCTCCGAGGCAAGCGATCCACCGCGCAGCACGCGTGTCACACCCCGGCGGCATGAGTTGGGAGCCCCGGAACGGCCACGAGTTGGTCGCAATTCGGCCATCAGCTGGGACAAAGTAGGACACGCCAGGATGTCACGGAAAGGAATCAATGCCGAGTTCCAGCCGTGCTGGCTAGCAAGCTCTAACTGCAACGGAAACAAGGTTATCCACGACGATCCACAGCTGAGCGCAGTCCACAGCCCAGATGCGCTCAGCGGCGACGAAGATCAGAAAGGCCAATCAGCGCCTTGCATCAGTATTCCTTGCTTTGAAGATCAAGAATCGTCGATTTTTCTGGGAACAACCCGCTAAATTTTGCTGGCTAAATCCAATTGGCTTAGTTAATCAGATGGTGCTGTCGGGGGCGGCAACACTGGTTTCGATGAGGGCCATCACGAAACCGACAAGATCCCGACAGCCCGTAGTTGGTAGCAACGTAAGCGGGGGTCAGTAATGATACCGGAGGAGAAGGACAAGATTTCCGAATTTGAAGCCGGTCAAGGAAAGGAGAGTGAGGGTGGGCCGGGCGAGGACGCCAACGTCGAGGTGTTCGAGATCGCCGGCTCAATAAAATGGTTCGACGTATCAAAGGGTTACGGGTTCATCGTGCCCGACAACGGGCTGGCCGACGTGCTGTTGCATGTCACCTGCCTCAGGGCTGGCGGCTATCAGACAGCCTATGAAGGAGCTCGGGTTCACTGCCAGGTGCTCAAGCGGCCTCGTGGACTGCAGGCCTTCCGCGTGCTCAGCATGGACGAGAGCACGGCCATCCACCCGTCCCAGCTGCCGCAGCGCACCCATGTCCAGGTCACAGCAGAAAGTGATTGGGAGCGGGCCCGGGTAAAGTGGTTCAATCGGGTGCGGGGCTTTGGGTTTCTGACGCGTGGCGAAGGCACTCCAGACATATTCGTGCACATGGAGACGCTCCGACGCTTCGGCTTCACCGAGCTGCGGCCCGACCAGATCGTGCAGGTACGTTGGGGCATGGGCGTCAAGGGCTGCATGGCGGCCGATCTGCGCCCCGATGGGGTCCCGCCGAACCTGCCGCCGAAGCATTGATCGTTCCCCTTTGCGAACGACACCAGTTTGCGGCCGGGCTGCCCTTGGGGCAGCCTGGCTTCTTGCTGTCGCGGTCCTGCTGGCGGCGAGCCTCCTGCATCCGGCCCATGCCATGCGGCGCGAAACCCTGAAACTCCTCACCGCGCAAGGTACGCGCGTGATCGATATCGAGGTCACGGAGACGCCGGAGGAGAAGGCGCAAGGCCTGATGTTCCGCTCGCGGCTGTCGGACAAGAGCGGCATGCTGTTCTTCTACGAGACGCCGCAGGAAATCACCATGTGGATGCGCAACACCTACATTCCCCTCGACATGGTGTTCATCCGCGCCGACGGCGTGGTGCATCGCATCGAGGTGCGCACCGAGCCGTTGTCGGAGAACATCATCGCCTCGCGCGGCGATGTCACGGCCTGCCTCGAGCTCGCCGGCGGCGCGGCGGAGCGGCTCGGCCTGAAGCCCGGTGACCGCATCGAGCATCGCTTCTTCAAAGCGGCGGCCAAGCCGGCCAGGAAGTAGGAGCTCGGCAAGGCAGATGCGCCGCCGACATTTCCCACTGGGCATTGGGCCGGCCTGCCCCTGCGCCAGCCATCAACCAAGGTAATCGCCCAATGATTGGGCAACAGGCAGGCTGCCTATGAAATGGGCAACAGGAGCCGCTTTAACTTGCTCCGCCCCCGCAAGATCAGAAAAAAATATCGCCAATTCAGACTCTTAGCGCGGCGCCGGCGGCTGGCACGGCGGTTGCTGTTAACCAGCGGGGGCCCTGGCCTCCACCTGGGCAGTCAACAAAGGTGGTGTTCAACACATGATTAGATCCTTCCTGCGCACAGCGGCGGCGGCCTCGGTCGCCACGCTGGCGATTGTGTCGCTGGCTGATCGGGCGGCGGCGCAAGACACGATCAAGATCGGGATACTGCACTCGCTCTCCGGCACCATGGCGATCAGCGAGACCACGCTGAAAGATGTCATGCTGATGCTGATCGAGGAGCAGAACAAGAAGGGCGGCCTGCTGGGCAAGAAGCTCGAGGCCGTCGTGGTTGATCCGGCCTCCAACTGGCCGCTGTTTGCCGAAAAAGCGCGCGAGCTGATCTCCCAGCACAAGGTGGCAGCCGTGTTCGGCTGCTGGACCTCGGTGTCGCGCAAGTCGGTGCTGCCGGTGTTCAAGGAGCTCAACAGCGTCCTGTTCTACCCCGTGCAATACGAGGGCGAGGAAAGCGAGCGCAACGTGTTCTACACCGGCGCGGCGCCGAACCAGCAGGCGATCCCGGCGGTCGACTACCTGGCGAAGGAAGAGAAGGTGCAGCGCTGGGTGCTGGCGGGCACGGACTACGTCTATCCGCGCACGACCAACAAGATCCTCGAGGCCTACCTCAAGTCGAAAGGCGTCAAGCCCGAGGACATCATGATCAACTATACGCCGTTCGGGCATTCCGACTGGCAGACGATCGTGGCCGACATCAAGAAATTCGGCTCGGCCGGCAAGAAGACGGCGGTGGTCTCGACCATCAACGGCGATGCCAACGTGCCCTTCTACAAGGAGCTCGGCAACCAGGGCATCAAGGCCAAGGACATCCCCGTGGTCGCCTTCTCCGTGGGCGAGGAAGAGCTCGCCGGCATCGACACCAAGCCGCTGCTCGGCCATCTCGCCGCGTGGAACTACTTCGAGTCGATCAAGACCCCGGCCAACGCCGAGTTCATTGCCAAATGGAAGGGCTTCACCAAGAACCCGAAACGCGTCAGCAATGACCCGATGGAGGCCCATGTGATCGGCTTTGCCATGTGGGCCAAGGCGGTCGAAAAGGTGAAGTCGACCGATGCCGACAAGGTCATCGATGCGCTGCCAGGCATCGAGGCGCCGAACCTGACCGGCGGCATGTCCAAGATGCTGCCGAACCATCACATCACCAAGCCGGTGTACATCGGCGAGGTGCGCGGCGACGGGCAGTTCGACGTGGTGTGGAAGACCGATGGGCTGGTCGCCGGCGACGCATGGTCCAAGGAGCTGGAAGGCTCCAAGGACCTGGTCGGCGATTGGGTCAACCTCAAGTGCGGCAACTACAATACCAAGACCAAGAAATGCGGCGGCTGACGCCCGCTCGCAGCTGAGCTCGGGGAAGGCGGCGGTGCGCTGCCGCCTTCCTCGTTGCGACCGGGGACCCGACCAGAATGCGTGACCGTCTTGGACGCTGCCTCAGCGTGCTCATGGTGTCGCTCGGCCTTTGGCTCGGCGGGATCGTTGCTGCGGGCGCCCAGACGTATGAGGCGGCGCTGGCGAAATTCGCCGCCGATTCCTTCAACGACACGGACGAGGGTATTGTCGGCGTCGCCACCAGCGGCAACCCGCTGGCCGAGCGCGTCATCACCGCGTTGCAGGACGGGCGCCTGCTGTTCAATCCCAAGGACAAGAAAATCTATATTCGCCAGGACGGCGGCCCCATGCTCGATGCGGCAACCGGCAAGCCGATCGCGGGCGCAGAGCCGGCTGGCCTCGCGCAGGTGCGCATCAACAATCGCCTGCGGCGTTCCATCGAGGCGGCGATCGGCGGCCTGACCCTGCTCTCTCCCGACCCAGCCAAGCGGCTGGAGGCGGCGCAGGCGGTGTTCAAGTCCAAGGATGCCAATGCGCTGCCCACGCTCGACAGCGCCCTTGCCAAGGAAACCGACCGCGGCATCAAGCGGGCGCTGACCGAGGCGCGCGCCGCCGTCATCGTCAATGCGCCCGACGCCAAGGAGGGCGACAAGCTCGACGCCATTGCCGTCCTGCGCGAGCGCGGCGATCTCGACACCCGCGCGCTGCTGAGTGCGGTGCCGGCCAACCAGCCCGACACGGTGCGGCGCGCCGTGGCCGAGGCCATCACCACCATCGACGACCGGCTGGCGGTGTGGAGTGTGGCGCAGAACTTCTGGTACGGCATTTCGCTGGGCTCGGTGCTGCTGCTGGCCGCGATCGGCCTTGCCATCACCTTTGGCGTCATGGGTGTCATCAACATGGCGCACGGCGAGATGGTGATGCTGGGGGCCTACACGACCTTCGTCGTGCAGGAGCTGATCCGCGCCAAGGCGCCGTGGCTCTTCGACTACTCGCTGGCGATCTCGATACCCCTCGCCTTCCTGGTGGCCGGCATCGTCGGCATCGCCATCGAGCGCGGCGTCATCCAGTTCCTGTACGGGCGGCCGCTCGAGACGCTGCTCGCCACCTGGGGCATCAGTTTGATCCTGCAGCAGGCGGTGCGCACCTCCTTCGGGCCGACCAACCGCGAGGTGGGGGCGCCGCACTTCATGTCGGGGGCGTTCCAGCTGGGCGGCCTCACCATCACCTGGAACCGGCTGTGGATCGTCGTGTTCGCCGGCCTGATCCTGGCGGCGCTGCTGGCGGTGCTGCGCTTTACGGAGCTCGGCCTGCAGATGCGGGCCGTCACCCAGAACCGGCGCATGGCGAGCTCGATGGCCATCAACACCGGCAAGATTGACGCGCTGACGTTCGCACTCGGCTCCGGCATTGCCGGCCTCGCCGGCGTGGCGCTGTCGCAGATCGACAATGTCTCGCCGAACCTGGGCCAGGGCTACATCATCGACAGCTTCCTGGTGGTGGTGTTCGGGGGCGTCGGCAACCTGTGGGGCACGCTGGTGGGTGCGCTGTCGCTCGGCATCGCCAACAAGTTCCTCGAGCCCTACGCGGGCGCCGTGCTGGGCAAGATCGCGCTGCTCGTGATCGTCATCCTTTTCATCCAGAAACGCCCGCGCGGGCTGTTCGCGCTCAAAGGCCGGGCGGTGGAAACATGATCACGAAGAGACTTCTCGAGGCCCCCGACGGCCGCGGTTGGATCTTCCTCGCCATCCTCGCCGCCGCCGCTATCGCGGTGCCGTGCCTCAACCTGCTGCCGCCGCCGAGCTCGCCCTTCTACGTCTCGACCTCGCTGGTGGCGCTGTGGGGCAAATACCTGTGCTACGCGCTGCTGGCGCTCTCGCTCGACCTGGTCTGGGGCTACTGCGGCATCCTCTCGCTCGGCCACGGCGCCTTCTTCGCGCTGGGCGGCTACGCCATGGGCATGTACATGATGCGCCAGATCGGCACACGCGGGGTCTACGCGCACCCGTTCCTCCCCGACTTCATGGTGTTCCTGAACTGGAAGGAGCTGCCGTTCTACTGGTACGGATTCAACTGGTTTCCCTATGCGGCGATCATGATTGTGCTGGTGCCGGGCGTGCTCGCGTTCGTGTTCGGCTGGTTCGCCTTCCGCAGCCGCGTCACCGGCGTCTATCTGTCGATCATCACGCAGGCGCTCACGTATGCGCTGATGCTGGGCTTCTTCCGCAACAACTTCGGGTTCGGCGGCAACAACGGCCTGACCGACTTCAAGGACATCATGGGCTTCAACGTGCAGTCGGCCCCGACGCGCGCGGCCCTGTTCGCGCTCTCCGCGATCGCGCTGGGGCTCGGCTATCTCGTCGCCCAGGCGGTGGTGCGCTCCAAGGCCGGCAAGGTGCTGATCGCGGTGCGCGACGCTGAGAGCCGCACGCGCTTCCTCGGCTATCGGGTGGAGAACTACAAGACTTACGTGTTCACGCTGTCGGCCTGCATGGCCGCAGTCGCCGGCGCGCTCTATGTGCCGCAGGTCGGCATCATCAACCCCAGCGAGTTCGCGCCCGCCAACTCCATCGAGTACGTGATCTGGGTGGCGGTCGGCGGTCGCGGCACGCTGATCGGGGCCGCGCTTGGCGCCGTGCTCGTCAACTACGCCAAGACCACCTTCACGACCGGCCTGCTCGCGCCCTATTGGCTGTTCGTGCTGGGCGCCATGTTCGTGCTGGTCACAATTTTCCTGCCGAAGGGCATCTTCGGGCTGCTGCCGAGCCGGGTGCCGCGCCTGGAAGGCAATGGTGCGGCGGCACCCCGCGGCGCCGCGCAGCCGGCCGAGTGAGGACACGATGGACGGTGCTCTGCCCAAGTCGTCCACCATCACCAAGAGCCTGCTCTATCTCGACGGCGTCACGGTCAGCTTCGACGGCTTCCGCGCGCTCAACGATCTCTCGCTCGACATCTCGCATGGCGAGATGCGCGCCATCATCGGCCCCAACGGTGCCGGCAAGACCACGATGATGGACGTCGTCACCGGCAAGACCAGGGCCGACAGCGGCGCCGTGCTGTTCGACAACGGCAGCGTCGATCTCACCGTCAAGGACGAGGCAGCGATCGCCGAGCTCGGCATCGGCCGCAAGTTCCAGCGCCCGACCGTGTTCGACAATCATACCGTCGAGGACAACATCCTCTTGTCGCTCAAGGGCCCCCGCAGCGTGCGGCGCAACTTGCTGTGGCGCGGAAACGGCGAGGAGGCGGCGCGGATCGGTCAGATCCTCACCACCATCGGGCTCACGCAGCAGCGCCGGCGCCTCGCCGGATTGCTGTCGCACGGCCAGAAGCAGTGGCTCGAGATCGGCATGCTGATCGCCCAGGATCCCAAGCTGCTGCTCGTCGACGAGCCGGTCGCCGGCATGAGCGACGCCGAGACCGAGACCACCGCCGAGCTGCTGAAGGACATCGCCAAGGGCCACACCGTGATCGTCGTCGAGCACGACATGGAGTTCGTGCGCCGGCTCGGCGTCAAGGTGACGGTGCTGCACGAGGGCTCGGTGCTGGCGGAGGGCTCCATCGACGAGGTGAGCGCGAATGAGCGCGTCATCGAGGTCTACCTGGGGCGGTAGGTAGGCGGGGGTCAGACCCCTCGCCTCCAGCGTTGAATGCGATTGCGCGGTGGGCGCGAGGGGTCTGACCCCCACCGCTGAGGAGAGAGCTGTGCTGAAGGTTGAGAGCATCGATCTGCACTACGGCGCGGCGCAGGCGCTGCGCCAGGTGTCGGTGGCGGCCGAGAAAGGCAAGATCACCTGCGTGCTCGGCCGCAACGGCGTGGGCAAGAGCTCGCTGCTGCGCGCCATCGTCGGCCACCAGGCGGTGAGCGCGGGCGCCATCCTGTTCGACGGGCAGGACATCACCCGCATGCGCGCCTACGAGCGGGCGCGACGCGGCATCGCCTACGTGCCGCAGGGCCGCGAGATCTTCCCGCTGCTGACCGTGCGCGAGAACCTGGAGACCGGCTTTGCCAGGCTGCCGCCGGGCAAGCGCCGCATCTCCGATGAGCTGTTGGAGCTGTTCCCCGTGCTCGAGACCATGCTGGGGCGCCGCGGCGGCGACCTTTCGGGCGGCCAGCAGCAGCAGCTCGCCATCGCCCGTGCCCTTGTCATGGAGCCGCAACTGCTGGTGCTCGACGAGCCGACCGAAGGCATTCAGCCCTCCATCATCAAGGACATCGGTCGCGCCATCTCCTACCTGCGCGAGCAGGGGCGCATGGCGATTCTGCTGGTGGAGCAGTATTTCGATTTTGCCAGGGCGTTGGCGGACACCTTCGCCGTGATGGAGCGCGGCGAGGTGGTCCTGGCCGGCCAGGGCTCGAGCATGGTGGAAAGCGACGTTCGGCGCTACCTTACGGTCTGAGAGCTGCAACACGTGAGGAGTTGGCGTCGGTGCTGCAGGCGCGGTCGTGGTTGCCACGCACGGAGGGCTTGCTGCGGCTGGGCTTTGCCGCGCGCGACGGGCGAACGTCGCTGGCCGACCTGCATCAGGCGGGCGCCGCGCGGGTGCGGTTCCCGAGCCCCGGCGAAGGCGCGCCGCCCGAGGCCGTGCTGCTCAACACGGCAGGCGGCCTCACCGGCGGCGACCGCATCGACCTGTCGGTGACGTTGGGCGCGGGCGCCGAGGCGACGGTCACCACGGCTGCGGCCGAGAAGATTTACCGCGCGCGGGATTGCGAAGCGTCCATCAGGGTGAAGCTTACGCTGGCGCCGGGTGCACAGCTCGCCTGGCTGCCGCAGCCCACCATCCTCTTCGACCAATCTCGTCTCGACCGACGCACCGAGGTCGAGCTTGCGGGCGACGCGCGCTTCCTCGCTGTCGAGATGCTGGTGTTCGGCCGCATGGCCATGGGCGAGGACGTGCATCGGGGCGCCTGCAGGGACGCCTGGCGCGTGCGCCGCGACGGCGCGCTCGCCTTCGCCGACACGTTCAGGGCGGAGGGCGCCGTGGCCGGCATGCTCGATCGGCAAGGCACGCTTGCTGGTGCTCGCGCCGTGGCCATGCTGCTTTACGTGGCCCCCGATGCCGAGGCTAAGCTGGATCACGTGCGTGCGCTGCTGCAGAGTGCCCAGAGCGTTGCCGGCGCCAGCGCATGGAATGGGGTGCTGGTCGCGCGCGCCCTGGCGCGGGAGGGCCACACCCTCTATCGGGACATCGCACCGGTGGCCGAGGCGCTGAGCGGGCGGCCGCTGCCGCGCGTGTGGCAATGTTGAGGGAGGAAGACCGCATGTCGAGGGCCTCATGAACCTGACGGCACGCGAGAAGGACAAGCTGCTGATCTCCATGGCAGCCATGGTCGCCCGGCGGCGGCTCGAGCGCGGCGTCAAGCTCAACTACCCGGAAGCGGTGGCGCTGATCTCGGATTTCGTGGTCGAGGGCGCGCGCGACGGCCGCACCGTCGCCGACCTGATGGAGGCCGGTGCCCAGGTCGTCACGCGCAACCAGGTGATGGCAGGGATTGCCGAGATGATCCACGACGTGCAGGTGGAAGCCACCTTCCCCGACGGGACGAAGCTCGTCACCGTGCACCAGCCAATTCGGTAGGAGCGGACAGTGAGAATCAAGTCGAGAGTTGCGTGGGTCCCCGCCTTCGCGGGGATGACGACCGTGCTCTTATTCGCCGGCAGCGATGCGGCGCTGGCGCACACGGGGCTCGCGCACGCCGTGTCGTTCGCCTCGGGCTTCGGGCATCCCTGGACAGGGCTCGATCACATGCTGGCGATGGTGGCGGTGGGTCTGTGGGCGGGGCTCAACCGCGGGCGGGCGCTGTGGGCCTGGCCGGTGGCGTTCGTCGGCGTGATGCTGGCAGGCGGCGCGCTCGGCATGGCCGGCATATCGATCCCCATGGTGGAGCCCGGCATCCTCGCCTCCGTCGTCGTGCTGGGACTGCTGGTGCTGGCGGCAACGAAGCTGCCGGTGATCGTCGGGGTCGTGCTCGTCGCCCTGTTCGCGCTGCTGCATGGGCATGCACACGGGGCGGAGCTGCCGGGCGCGGCCGCCACGGGCTCCTACGCCGCCGGCTTCGCGCTGGCCACCGCCCTGCTGCACGGCATCGGTCTCGGCGTCGCCTATCTTGCCCGCAGCGAGACCGGCCGCCTCGTCGTGCGCGGCGCCGGCGCGCTGGTCGCGGTTGCTGGCGTCGCGCTCGCGGTCACCTGAAGGAGGCCCCCATGATTCCCGGCGAGGTCATCACGGCGCCCGGCGAGATCGAGATCAATGCCGGCCGCGCGTCGATCACCATGATGGTGGCGAACGCGGGCGACCGGCCGATCCAGGTCGGCTCGCACTACCACTTCGCCGAGACCAACAAGGCGCTGCAGTTCGACCGCGACAAGGCGCGCGGCCACCGGCTCGACATCCCGGCGGGTACGGCCGTGCGCTTCGAGCCGGGGCAGTCGCGCGAGGTGCGCCTCGTGGCGTTCGCCGGCCGGCGCGAGGTCTACGGCTTCCGCCAGCAGGTGATGGGGAAGCTGTGATGCGAAGGGTTTTCAGCGTCTTCGCCGGCGTTTTGGCCCTCGCCCTTTCCCTGGCCGGTGCAGCTTGGGCGCATCCGCCCTCGATTCTCTCCGACGAGGCCGAGAAGGCCACCATCGAAGAGGTCAAGGACTTTCGCAAGTCCGTGACCGCGGCGATCGAGAAGAAGGACGCCGCGGCCCTGCGCTTGATCTACGCCAACAGCTTCGTGCACACGCACGGCTCCGGCAAGGTCGACGGCAAGGATGCGCGCATCGTCTCGGTGCTGGCCGGCGACCCCGTGATCGAGACTGCGCCCGTTACCGATCTTGTCGTCCGCGTGCCGGGCGGTTGGACCGCGATCGCCACGGGCGTCAGTCCGATCCGGTCAGCTGCCGACGGCAAGACCTACAATTTCCGCTGGACCGCGGTCTACGTGCGCATGGGCGAGGGCTGGCAGATCGCCGCCAGCCAGGCGACGCGTCTGCCGGAAGCAAAATAGAGGGGGCCGCCCATGCCGATGAAGATCTCGCGTGCCGCCTATGCCGACATGTTCGGACCCACGACCGGCGACAAGGTACGGCTCGCCGACACCGATCTCGTGGTCGAAGTGGAGAAGGACCTAACCACCTACGGCGAGGAGGTGAAGTTCGGCGGCGGCAAGGTGATCCGCGACGGCATGGGCCAGGGCCAGACGGCGCGCGCCGACGGCGCCGTCGACACCGTCATCACCAACGCGCTGATCATCGACCACACGGGGATCGTCAAGGCCGACGTCGGCCTGCGCGACGGGCGCATCTGGGCAATAGGCAAGGCCGGCAATCCCGACATCCAGCCGGGCGTCGACATCGTCATCGGCCCGGGCACGGAGGCGATCGCCGGCGAGGGCAAGATCCTAACCGCCGGCGGCGTCGACAGCCACATCCACTTTATTTGTCCGCAGCAGATCGAGGAGGCGCTGAACTCCGGCATCACCATGATGATCGGCGGCGGCACCGGCCCCGCCACCGGCACGGCGGCGACGACCTGCACGCCCGGGCCCTGGCATCTGGCGCGCATGATCGAGGCGGCGGACGCGTTCCCCATGAACCTCGCCTTCGCCGGCAAGGGCAATGCCTCTGAGCCCAAGGCGCTGGTCGAGATGATCCTCGGGGGCGCGTCGGCCCTCAAGCTGCACGAGGACTGGGGCACGACGCCGGCGGCCATCGACTGCGCGCTGTCGGTGGCCGACGATCACGATGTGCAGGTGATGATCCACACCGATACGCTGAACGAATCGGGCTTCGTCGAGGACACTATTGCGGCCTTCAAGGGCCGCACCATCCACGCCTTTCACACCGAGGGCGCCGGCGGCGGGCATGCCCCCGATATCATCAAGGTGGCGGGCCTGAGGAACGTGCTGCCCTCGTCGACCAACCCGACGCGCCCCTTCACGGTGAACACGCTCGAAGAGCATCTCGACATGCTGATGGTGTGCCACCACCTCGACGCCAACATCCCCGAGGACATCGCCTTCGCCGAGAGCCGCATCCGGCGTGAGACGATCGCAGCCGAGGACATCCTGCACGACCTCGGCGCGCTCTCGATGATCTCCTCAGACAGCCAGGCGATGGGCCGGGTCGGCGAGGTCATCATCCGCTGCTGGCAGACCGCGCACAAGATGAAGGGCCAGCGCGGGCAGCTGAAAGAGGACAAGGCCGAGAACGACAACTTCCGCGTCAAGCGCTACATCGCCAAGTACACCATCAACCCGGCGATAGCCCAGGGCGTGGCGCACGAGCTGGGCTCGCTGGAGGTGGGCAAGCGCGCCGACCTGGTGCTGTGGAGCCCGGCATTCTTCGGGGTGAAGCCGGATCTGGTGCTGCTCGGCGGCACCATCGCCGCGGCGCCGATGGGCGATCCCAACGCCTCGATCCCCACGCCGCAGCCGGTGCACTACCGCCCCATGTTCGGCAGCTTCGGGCGCGCCATCGCGTCCTCGGCCGTCACGTTCGTCAGCCAGGCCGCCGTCAATGGCTTCCTCGCCCAGCGCCTCGGGGTAGCCAAGAAGCTGATGCCGGTGAAGAACACGCGCGGCGGTATCTCCAAGAAATCCATGCTGCTGAACGATGCGACGCCGACGATCGAGGTCGATCCCGAGACCTACGAGGTGCGCGCCGACGGCGAGCTCTTAACCTGCGAGCCGGCGAAGTCGCTGCCCATGACGCAGCGGTATTTTCTGTTTTAGGCTCCCTCTCCCCGTCTTCACGGGGAGAGGTCGGGGTGAGGGCGGCCACACACCGACGCCGGAGCAGGCTTCTGCCCCTCACCCTAACCCTCTCCCCA
>Ga0209726_10002922_pt1 | contig 24239 bp, 26 predicted proteins | sample Subgrocontami54m_FD_187453 | JGI IMG/M metagenome (GOLD analysis project Ga0209726, IMG submission 187453) | Subsurface groundwater microbial communities from S. Glens Falls, New York, USA - GMW46 contaminated, 5.4 m (SPAdes) (version 3) | ecosystem: Environmental > Aquatic > Deep subsurface >... | reverse complement strand
GGCCAAGGATACTGCCCTTTCGACTGCAACTTTCTTTTAGAAAAAGAAAGTTCTAGGAGTCAAAGAAAATTTAATGCTTAGAAGAGAAGAAAGGCAGGGACCCGGGTTCGAATCCCGGTAGGGGCATGATACCATTCTGGCATAATCCAGAGATGAGCGACAGTTATCCAAGAGAAATATAAGGTAAATGGATCGGTATAATAACATGAAAATCGATCCATACAATCATCAAGAAAGCTACTTAGAGTGGCGAGAAAATGTAGAGAATGGCGTTTTAGGAATAAGTTCTGAAAACGGAAAAATTCTATTGAAATTTCTTCATGATATGGAAATAGGGATAAATGTAGGTCATGGCTCAAAAAAGGGTTCTAGGAGCTTTATTCGGCTAAAAACCCTGAGGGATAAACTCATCTTTATAATGAAAAAGACGGAAGAAATTTATGATATTAGGCAGATAATAGACATTTCTGAAGAAAAGATTCATTCTATTTTTTCTGCTATGAACATTGGAAAGATTAGGAAAAAAGATGATGGGACATATAAGGGCGTTTGTAATTATGTAAAAATCTTTAAGACTTTTTGGCATTGGCATCAAAAAATAAATAAGAAAAATGGAATAGAGATTCCAGATATTACCTCAGATCTCGATACAACCGAAGAAAAGCCTGATTGGGTTTATTTAACTGAACAAGAAGTTAAAAAATTATGCGATAATGCAAAACCCGAATACAAAGTTATTATTATGTTTCTTTTTGATACAGGCATTAGAGCACCAACCGAACTTATGAATATTAAAGTTTCTGATTTTTATGGTGATTTCAAGGAACTACAAATTAGGGAAGAAATCAGTAAAACATTTGGTAGAAGAATCAAGCTTATGATTTGTTCAGAAATAATAAAGAACTACGTTTTGGAAAATAAGCTACAAAAAGAGGATTATTTATTTAAAATTAGTCCTTCAGTAGTAAATCGATATTTTAAAAGATTGGCTGGTAGAGTATTTGGAGAGGGAAATAGTCCTGCAGGACAAAAATACTCAGATTTAACGATGTACGACTTTAGGCATATTTCCTGTTGTTATTGGCTCCCTAGATACAAATCGGAATCCGCTTTAAAGTATAGGTTTGGATGGAAGAAATCAGATAGAATTCATTATTATAGTGAACTTCTAGGAATGAAAGACACGATTAACGAAGAAGACATGTTAATAGATGTCACAAAAACAGAAATTGAAAAGCGTCTCGAAAGATCTGAAAAGGAAAAAGAACTTCTCCAAGATAAAATACAAACGATGGAACTTCAAATGGCAAAGATTATGGAATTGACGAATCGGTTACATGAAAGAATGAATTAGATTATAATCTATTTATAAGCAGAATCTTTTTATACATCCTATTTTAAGAAAAGTTGTCCTAGCTAACTGCACAACAAGGATGTGTGGGGCAGACTAGGCTACACGTCCTTTCACTAGGGCAAGAAATTGCTATAAACAACAACTACAACAGAAATGAAGTAGCGGTGATTAGAATACAGTGAAAGGGCTACTCTTGGGGCGCTGTACGTGAACAGGCTTGAGAACAGGTCTAGGCTCAATGGCAGGAACAATCTCGATAATGAGAATGGTCGCCTTGCGGGAATAGCCTAGTCAGCCGTTAGGATTGAAACTATGTATGAACAATTATATTCCACTGAAAATCTTAATTCTGCTTTTAAAAAAGCACGAAAAGGAAAAACTACTAAACACTATGTTATTAAATTCGAAAGAAATTTAAAAGAAAATCTTCTAAAATTGCAGGAAGAATTACGCAGTCAAACGTATAAGCCAAGACCTCTCAAGACATTTATCTTACGAGATCCAAAGACACGTAAAATATCAAAGTCGAAATTTCGAGATCGTGTTATTCATCACGCATTAATCAACATCATTAAACCTTTATTTCAACCAAGTTTTATATATGATTCTCATGCAAACCAAATAGGGAAAGGAGCACTTAAAGCAATACAGAGATTTGATATATTTAAAAGAAAAGTATCCAAAAATAATACTCGAACTTGTTATGTGCTCAAAGCAGACATTAAACATTATTTTGAAGAGGTCGATCACAATGTTCTGCTATCTATAATACAAAAGAAAGTTAACGATGAGCGTGTCATCTGGCTTATAAAACAAATTTTGGCAAACTCCTCTTCGGGGGGGGGGGGCGAACGACTTCAGGCATGCCTCTAGGAAATCATACCTCGCAATTTTTCGCAAATATTTATCTTAATGAGCTTGATCAGTATGTTAAGCATATCTTAAAAGCAAAATATTATATTAGATACGTTGATGACTTTGTTATTCTGTCTCATTCAAAAGCCGAATTAGAAACATGGAGAGAAAGGATAAATATTTTTCTGAGGCAACAGCTCCATCTTGAATTGCATCCTCATAAATCACATATCATCTCTCTAGGTAAAGGCATTACTTTTTTAGGAGTTAGGATATTTTATTATCACAAACTTGTAAGGAAAAGTAATCTCAAAAAATTTGAATATGCAATGCGAGAATTAAAAATTCTGTATGGGGAAAAACAAATAAGGAGAGAGGAAGTTGTAGAATGTTTGGAAGGATGGATGGCATACGCTCAGCATGCAAACACCTACAAATACAGAAGAGGACTTCTCAGGCAATTTAATAAGAATTTTCCAATACGACATAAAAACCAACTTATTAGGTCAAAAAAGATCAAGAATTTTTACAGAAAAGTATATGCAAGCAAAGTAGAGTTCAGTGTTCAAAAAACCCTTCTTTTATTAAGGAAAAGACTTACCGTTCAACAAATTGCAGAAGCTCGCTCTATCAAAGAAGCAACAGTGTGGGGACATTTTGCAAACCTTATTGAATACGGGCAACTGCCTGTGTGGATCATTATGCCTAAAAAGAAAATAGTAAAGATATTACAAAATATCAAAAGCCCCTTAGAATCACTTACTGAAATAAAAAGAAGACTAAAAGAAAAGAGCATCACCTTTAATGAGATTGATTGTGTAAGAGCACATCTCAAAATGAAAGAAAAGATAAAGAAGAGTAATTATAGAAAAGAGATTTCATCTCAAAATACAACTTCTTTTAAGAATAAATTATTTATTTAGTTTTAAGCAAAATTCCTGATTTTCCAAAATGTTCATTCACAACATTCAATGCCATCTCTAAACTTGGTTTTACAAGAACCTTGCCGAGCGCATTCAGCGCCTCTGGCGCTACACCCGCAAGGCGACCATACTCATCATCGAGATAGTTCCAGCCATTGAGCCAAGACCAGTCCTCAAGCCCGACCACGTACAGCGCCCTTAATTTTGGAGCGTTGTCAAAAGAATCAAGATAAACGCCCATATTAGTCTTGTAATCAAAACGTTCTTTCATTTCTGCGAACATTTTTGGAACATATTCCTCTAAAAGTGCAGAATCTCTCGCAACAGCTTTCCAAACAGGGTGTTGCAAGATTTCAACTTGAGATAAATCTCTCTCAAGTAATTCTTTAACATCTTTATAATGGAATTCTTCACCTTCTAAATCTTCATATAAACCATCTTCTAAAATAAGAGCACGATTTCTTAATTTACTTTCGGAATTTAATCTTCGTAAAGGTTGAGCATCAAGTACAATCTTAAACTTCTTATCAGGATGATAAACAATAGCATCACCTGTGTCAAAGTAATTATTTTTCCAGTCAGGTTTGTCAGAACGAAGCCTTCTTTCCATAACACCTGCTACTGAAAGAGGTGTTCTGCCTTCTGCGATTAACAAAGGCATCTGCTCAGTGTTCTTACCGTAAAATTCCTTGTACGGCACAATGATTTCATTCAAGTCTAAAGCCATGCTTTTCCTATTAAATGAAGGTATTTAAATCTTTCTATTTTGTAATAGTATAGTAGTGACAAAATCTGTTATGGAGAGATTCTATAAAACTCCAAAAACATCGGTAATGTTTCTCCTTTCTTCTCCATTTCTTTCAACGCTTTTATTGCCTCTTTGAAAGAGCGATGTAGAGTCATTCCATATCCAAATTTATTTCTTCTTTCAAATAATTGTGGAAATTCCCTTAAAACAGGGTCTTTCATTCTAATCATATTAAATGCTCTTTGACTTTTTCCATAAGAGATCATCCCCTCTACAAATAGAACTTCATGCTTAGGTCTCAATACTTGCGTCTTTACAAATTTACTCTCTGTCATTTCCCTAATCTATTTTGATGTAATGATAGAATTACGACAGTTGCTTTTATATTTTACCGTTATAGAACCATGAAATTATAGTTAGATGGCGATGAAACTAGAAGAATTAAACATACAGAATAAATCTATTCGTCTTAAGACTGTAAGATTTATTTCTATTTCTGAAGATAATTCCAGCTTCTTGCAATTTTGAAAGATGAAAAAGTGCAGTAGGCAGAGAAACATTAATCTGTTTCGATATTTCATATGCTAAAAGATTGCTTTTATCTAAAATATTAATGATCTTAATTCTTGATGGTGTATTCAAACAGTTTAACACCTTACTTGAATTAGAACTTGTTAGATTAACTTTAAGTTCTTTCGATGCTAAATCTAAAAATTTCCCCTCGGCACTCATAAACGTAAAGAGATGATTAGATATTAACTTTAGGACTTTTTCATTGGTTAACTTATGTTTCTTGGCTAATTGATAAATCTCTTGAAAGGAGATTTTTTCCTTCTTTAGTTCAAAGATTTTGTTTTCAAGTAATCCAAGTTTTTTATACCAATCGTAGAACGTCTCTATGCTTGTTCCATATTTCTTAAAACTCTTATAAACATCCTTCTCACGCCATCCAACTCTTGGAAAAGCTCTGACTTTATCGCTTGGAGAATGGTTTTTGTTTTTTAAATCTTTTAAGGTTCTATAGAAGATAACAGGGAAATATTCTAACTGTATATTATGTATTTTCTGCAATAACTCAACGTTCTCCTTTTCCTCTTCCATGCAAAGAAGCACATCAACTTTTAAGATATCTAAGAGAGGGATCAAAACCGATAATGAAGCACTACTTAAGATTAAATGCCGATCAAAATGATTATGCTCTTTGCTAAGAATGTTTTTATATAAATGCTTGAAAAATTTCTCAGGCATATCGACTAAATGCTTTTGAATTATTTCTGATTCATAATAAACCTTGAAAGGAACTTTTCCTCCATGAAATAAGCTTATACTTTCCTGAATAAGTCGCTTTGATTCTTCAATAGGAATATCCAAAGATGCTTGAATATCACGATAAATTAAGAGAATTTCAAATTTTTTGGCTAATTCTTTGAGAAGTTTAAAGGTATAAATTCTGAATAAATCATGGCAGGGATCGTGTTGCGTTGTTGGTGTTATATCTAAAGCTAATTTAGGATGAGCTTTTGAAAATATCTCGGGCAAATGATTATAAGGATCAGCTATACTATCCATTCTGGACAATACATGAGAGAATTTATTTTGTTTCATGGTCATCTAACATATACTATGTCATTACAAAATGGTAAAATATATAAAGCTTACTGATGTAAGATAATTATGGAAACAGTGATAAGAGATAATGAAAAAACAATTTACGTGAGAGAATTAGCAAACAGACTCAACTTTGAATGCGACATTTTCTATCATGAAGCAACAGGAAAAACTACAGAAGATGCAGAAAAAGCTCTTGGACTTGATAGCAAATACATTATCAAATGCCTTCTCTTAAAATCCAAAAAGGATGAATATATCGGGGCGATTATTAGAGGGTCTGATAGGTTAGATTTTAAGACTTTAGAGGCAATTTCGGGCTATAAAGGGCTTAGACTGGCGAAAGAAGAGGATATCAGAAGGGAATTAGGATTTGATATTGGTGGAGTTCCTGCTATTATATTCTCAGAAAAGAAAATACCTGCTTTTGTGGATAAAAAAGTATTGAGCTTAGATTATGTTGTTGGCTCAGGCGGAACACCATTCCATGGAATGAAATTTAAACCTTCACAATTAACTGAAAAACTAAAATATCAACCACATCAAATAGCGACAACTGGAGACTAAAATGGCTCTCCTAAGAATTCTAACAGGAGAGGTGGGTTTTGAAAGGTTTGCTGATATATTGGATATGTCTTCTGAAGAAAGAAATGCTAGAAGAAAGGCTTTGGGTGAATCTTATATGCCTTTCAAAGTTACCGAATCTTATGCAGATCTTATCAAATCACAAGAAGAACCTTATAGGACTCAATTGATAAATATCATAGTCCCACCCATTGGAAGAAAACCATTCAAGGGAAGATTTGATCCTTATGGAAATAAAACCTATAGAAAAGATGAACGAGCATTTCTTCAGCACAAATATGAAAAAACTTTACTTTTGCATATAGATGACTTCTGTCTTTCAAATTGTCAGTTCTGCTATAAAGTCAGAGAGATACGACATGAAGACAAAAAACAGATTTCTATTGATCAAAAAGTCGATATGGCTCTTGATTATCTTGCAGATCATCCAGAAATTGATAATGTCCTTTTTACAGGAGGAGACCCAGCTTCATTTAGAAAGACAGGGGATTTAGTCAATTTAATCGGTAGACTAATTGATTATGATGGGATACGTGTAGTGAGATTTGCAACCAAAGGTTTGGCGTATGATCCTGAGAGATTTATGGATAAAGAACTTTTAAATTTCTTTTCCGAAGTAAACGGGAGACTAAATAAACAAGTGAGTGTTATTGCACAAATTAATCATCCAGCAGAAATGAATGAAACTTCACGAGAAGTCATCAGAGGATTGCAAAATGTAGGCGTTCAAATTCGAGGGCAACCTGCGATTATTCGAGGTGTTAACGATTCTGTTGAAACTCTTATTGATCTCCAAAGAAGATTTGTTGACAATAAAGTTGTCTCATATTATCTGACAGTTTTCATGCCTGTGCGAGGTGTTGAACAATATGGGATACCGTTAGATGAGGCATTTAGAAATGTCGCAGAAGCAAAAAGACAACTTAGCGGTCTAGAGAAAAAAGGTGTTTTGCTTACCTCACATGATTTTGGTAAATTTGAGATTTGCGGATTTTATCCAACTCCTGAAAATCCAGAAAAAATAGTCTTGAAATGGCATCAAGCTACAATGAGTAAATATCTCCCAGAAAGTTTGAAAGAAAAAGTTTCAACAAGACCTGAAGATGTTTTAATCCTCAATTATAAGAAAGGAGCAATGTATTGCGTTGATCATATTTTCAGAGAAAATGGATTGCCTCATTTTAATATGAATGGAGAGTTGGTTGAAGAGGTAGGGGCTGTATCTGCAATTACTGGATAGAATGATTGAAGATTCGAGAAAGAAATTAAATAAAAACAAGGTTACAGTATACCTAAGACAAGGAAATTACTCCATTATTGCAGGACTGATATGTTCTTTTTTGATTTGATTTATCTCTAATTAATACACAGATTTGAAAATCTCCTATTTGAGCTATAGAAGTATCAACCGAAAATTTAATAGTGCAAGATTTTTGTTGTGAAAAATCACACCCGTCCTTATCAGTTTCTACTTTTGGAGGTATTTTATTTGGAGTGTATGGTATAAAATAAAGATTTGCTACTACTGGGATGTTCTCAAATGTTTTAATCGTCAATTCACCGTTATAACTATCATTCAACTTTAGTATTTGTCGATCAAAATAGAAAGTGGCAGTCGCATTTACACTTAATAAATCCTCTTCAGAATTAAATGAAAATATTATTCTATTTGAATAAATAAGATATCCTATTGAAGCCAGTAATAAAATGTTAAGTATAATAGAAAGGATAATAAGTTTTCTTTTCTTTTGAATATAATCAATTAAGTTCTTCCACCATCCCAATACTATTTTTCCTTCTTTTTTCACCTCACTAGGTTTTGGAAGGCTCATTTAAACAACCCCTATCTCAATAATCTTTTGATCCAATACCTTACCATTAAAATCTTTTAAATTAATTTGAATATTAAATACTCTCTGGGAACAATTTTTGGCTTTGTAGTTATAATTCTCAGAATTTGAATTAACATAAACATACGTAGGTAGTTTTGTGCCTGGTAAAACCTTATCAAGGGTTTTTTCTTCCACTTTTGCGAAACACTCCTCATCCTTACCTTGGTCGATTAAAACTTCTATTTTTGGGTTTATTGTGGTATCTAAATTGTTAACAACATCAAAATAGAGTTTAGTTTGAGTTCCCTGACTAATACGAGGGTTTTCTAGATTAACATTTTCTAGATAAACTTTTTTAGTAAATTTATCATAGCTAAGTAATCCAGTTGATAGTAATAATATTATTATAACTATTATTCCAATTACTATTTGATTACCCTTTTTGTTCATTTTATTTCCAATACTTTGGATGTTAAAAATTTATCTACGCTTTTATTTTTTATCATTTAACAATTTTCTCAAGTTCTTCAAACCCCTCTAATAATTCTTTTATTTCCTTTTTAGCTTCTTTTATAATCTCCTTACTATATCGATAAACAACTTCTTCATGAATTTCTTTTCTATATTTATTAATAGATAAATCCCAATCGTTAGATTTTATTTCTTCAATTGGTACAAAGAAGTTCTTTTTTGCTCTATCTTCGTTATTTTCTTTTAGTCTATTCTCAAATCTCTGAAGAATATCTGGAATATCATTTTTATCAATTTGGTTTCTTTTATCATCTAAACTAAATCCATCTGCTTCCATATCATAAAACCAAACTTTTTCTGTGGGTTCTCCTTTCGTAAAGTAGAGCACCGCAGTTGAAACTCCTGCATAAGGCTTGAATATTCCTGAAGGCATAGAGATTATTGCATCTAACCTGCATTTTTCTAAAAGAAGTTTTCTTATGGATTTATGAGCATTGGAATTTCCAAATAAAACTCCATCAGGGACTATTACAGAGCATCTACCACCGATAGAAAGACAATTATACATGAGTTCTAAGAAAAGTAATTCTGTTTTACTTGTAGTAATAGTAAGCTCGTCTGATTTTTCGCTTTCATTTATAGAACCCTTGAAAGGAGGATTTGCCAAAATCAAATCATAAACTCCCTTTTCATTATATCTTTTTGATAAGGTATCCTCCCCTATTATCTTTGGCTCAGTTATTCCGTGCATCATGAGGTTCATCACTGCAATCCTGACCATTGTCCTATCAATGTCATAGCCATAGAGAGAATCTTCATCCAAAATTTTCTTTTTTTGAGGAGTTAATATGCTTACACCATCTTTTTGATTAGTTTTTAGGATATGTTCGTAGACGTTTACTAAAAAGCCAGCTGTCCCGCATGCAGGGTCTAATATTCTATCTCCAAATTCTGGCTTAACAAGTTCAACCATCATTTTAATAATATGTCTAGGGGTTCTGAACTGCCCATTCTTTCCAGCAGTAGTTAATTCAGACAAAAGATATTCATAAATGTCTCCTTGAGCATCTTGATTTTGCTCTTTGATATGTAAATCATTAATGATATTTACTGCTTCAATCAAAAGCGAAGCAGTAGGCAATGAAAAGGTGGCATCTTTCATATAATTATTATAATGAGAATTCTCGCCCCCCAAGTTTCTCATAAATGGAAAGACTACATCTCGAACATGAGCTAAAATTTTATCAGATGGATATTCACTCCACTCAGACCATTTACAGTTTTCATGTCCTTCAAAAATCGATTTAAACTTAATTCCTTTCAGTGTTGAGTTTTGTTGATCCAAAATGTCCTTGTCTTCAAGTTTTTTCATAAATATTAAGTAAGATATCTGTTCTATTGCTTGGAGAGGATTGCTAATACCTCCGCTCCAAAATTTATCCCATAATTTTCTAATTTTTGATTTGAGCTCTGCGTGTAGCATATTATTGATTAACCTCGCATTTTTTTAAATTTATTTCTTGATTTCTAATTTCAACATCATTATTTTCAATCAAACAGACGGGAACCAATCTTGTGTTAGTCTGTTGAACAGCATTCTCAACTACAAAAGTAACTTTCTGAATTGATCCAGTTAAATCTTTCTTATTGATCTGTGAGTATTTATTTTCATAATAGTCTACGTATGGTGATCCTGGATTTTTTGTTAATAACTCGTGGTTTGTGTGAACAAAAGTTGTGTCTACATAAATTCTAAGTTTACAATTAAGTTGATCAACATAGGGATCTTCTAATTTTAGTTTTATTTCATCAAAATAGAAACTTCTTTGATTACATTTATAACCAACATCTTCTACTTTTACAATAGGATACTTTAAAGTTATTTCTTGGGAAGCTTTATATTCATTCTCACCAAATAAACCAGTTATCCAACGTTTAATAGTTAAAAAGACATTATTTGTATCAATCAATTCTGAACTTACCATCAATTTGTAATCTCCTTCAGAAAGTGAAACACCAATAGGAATTTTCACATTTGATTCATTTCCAACGACTATATTTTGTGTTATAATGCCTCCATCAACTGAGCGAATCATCAACGATTTATTAACCCCATTTAATTTGTCGTTATTTATCTTAAAATTGATTCCTAACGATATAGTTTGTCCAATCCAACAGATTTTTCCCCCAAAGCAATTTTTTATGCTCAACTGTATATTCGCAGGTTCTTTTTGTATAAATACGCCTATTACTAATGCTATAAATACTATGAATATTACCAGAATACTAATAATTACTTTTCCCATTAAAATCTCTCCTTTCTAAAAGTATTACTCATTAAAGAATTAAATAATTCTTCAGAATCTTGCTTGGTTTTATTAATTTTTTCTTTCATTTTATTAACTTGCTCAACAATTTTAGCAAATTTCTGCTGAAGGGAAAGAGGAGGAAGAGAGATTTTAATAACTCCAATCTGTTTGAAGTTTAAAGCTTCACGTGTACCTCCAGCATTGACTTTCTCAATATAATCTTGCACTTCTTTTGAAGATAAATAATAGTTGACATAATAAGGGTTTAATTCTTTATTTAGACGAATAATGCATACGTGCTGATTTACATTAGCTTTATTATCTTCTCCAAGATATATTGCCGTTCTTCCAATTGAAGCTCCAGTTATATTTAATAAAACATCATTTTTCTTTACCCCTGTCCTTTTCATTTTCTCATGTATTCCTTTTGAAATAAAGAGCTTATCATGGTTACTAAATTTATTCATTAAAACATTTTGACTTCTAATAAAAAGTATCTCTCCTTTGTCTAAATAATTCTTACTGCCCCCTAAAGGCGTTGAACCGCTTGAAATTAGCGAAGTATGATCCTTAATACTTTCTTTTGTAAAAGATTTTCTTAAAAACATCTCACTAAAAATACTTTTTAGATATTCATTAAGAAATTTCTCTATATTTTTGCTTCTTTCTTTTTGCTTCTCTGCTTTTTCTAAAATCTTAACAATTCTTTTTTGTTCTGCTAGATCGGGTTTTCCTTTAGAGAAAGGTATAATAATCTTTGTGCTTCTTAAAATAGAAAGATTGATATTATTTTGAGCCACCCCTCTACCAATTTTCTCAAAGTATTCTTTTAGCGATTTTAAATACAACGCAAGATATTCTCGACTAATATTTTCTTTCAAATTATAAATTCCTGCAATTGCTTGGTTGGTTGTTGCATCAATACCTAAAATTGCTACATCCCCTAGAGAAGCAAAAATTGAAATAAGTATTGTTCCTTTTTTGAAAATTTTTGCTGAAGAATTTTTTAATCCTTTATCTGTAATAACTTCATCGTATTTTGTAACATAAAAATCCTTTAAGTTGGATATTTTCAACCAAGGAATATTTCCGTTCCAGTATTCTGGTTTTGCTCTTGATGGCGTCCCACCAGCACTAATATCACCAAGTTCTTTTAATTCAACTTCTCGCCATTCGATTTTATTGGTTTGTGTTTGTTGTTTCATTGGTTTCCTTTTTATTTTCGTTTATATTGAAATTCATAATTTCTGGTAGTTATACTCTCTATCACCTTGCTTACTTCTATGATTAAACTTCTTGCTCTTTCTTTATCGATGTCGGTTTTTACAATAGACCTTAATGTCGGTAGTTTCTCGGCAGTGAGATAAGTTGGTTTAGGCTTTTCTTTTCCAGTTAAATCGATTATATACGCAGGAACTATCATTTCAAGGATTGTCTTATGTAAATTGGAATGAATGTAATTATTTCGTACATACTCCCTTAACTCTTGAATAAATTTTTTCTCTTGATCTGATATAAACTTCTCAGAACAACAATCATTAATTAGATTTTCAAGTTTCTTCTCATAATTCTCTTTCTTTTTATAATACCAAATTTCTTTTAAGAAAGATTCTATGAAAATAGACAACATGCATATTGATGCATTAAAATTTCCAAACCAATAGTTGCTCAATACCTCATAAAATAGAGATCTATTTTCTGGCTCTAAATGAATCTTATCGTTTAAAATAGGCAATTCTCTAATTCTCTCAATCATTTCATCTTTCTTATTAGTAAATGAGCTGTAGATTTTTTCTGCATCTTCTTTTTTCAAGAAGTATTCTTCTTTCTTAATTTTTTTCTTATCGAAATCTCCATAATTCTTAATTAAATCATCAAATTCTTTAATCTGTTCATTTAAGACTTTTATTTCTTCAGAATCTTCAGAAAAGCCTCTTTTCAGCATTTTTTCCTTTTTGTACAAAAATCTCTCCCTTTGAATTATTAAATTTGAAATCGAAACAAATTCATTAGGATTCTTAATTGAATCTTGATTGATATTATTACCTAGGTCTTGGAAGTATTTAGCAAATTTGTAGACATTGTTATTTTCATCTTTAAATGATTGAAATAAGCGTGAGCCCTTTCTATGTTCAGAAAATTCTTTTTGGTCAATAATATTTTTATCATACATAAAATCTAATAATGTTTGGACGTCACATTCGTTTTTAATTTCTCGTGCAATATAATTGTATAGCTCATTTTTTCCGTTAATAAATAATTTATCAAATGCTTTACTAATTTCTTCCTTAAAATTCTCAAAATCTTTTTTTAAGCTTTCTAATTCTTTTTTATCTATTTCTTCACTCATTGTTAGTCTCCAAAATTTTAAGTTCCCTTATTGATAAGCCCGTAAATGTATAAAATTGATGAATCAATGTCCTATATTGTTCGTCTGTGACAACTGCTTTTTTAGAAAAAATCAATAGTTGATCACCTTCTTCCAATTTTGGTTTTTCTATATAAAGTCTAGTAGACATCTCATTTTTATGAGATACCCACATATTTTGTGAGAGACTAACCCCTGATACGTGATATAAGCTAGAAAAATAATTAAACCATGAAAGGGTGGAATCTAAAAATTTATCTGCTTCAGTATCTTTCAAATAAGGAAATGCAATTTTTCCTTTTAAATTTTTAATAACATCAGTGATACCTAACTTTTGTTTCTTTTCGTCTATTAGTTTATTGATTGTAGATTTGTCATATCTACAGTAAATCAGTCTTATGTAAAGTTCACACATTTGTCTTGTTAATGCATATAATGAATTATGAAACTCGTTATTTACTAAAAAAACAAATTCTCTATTTAGATCATAAATCCTTTGTTTTACTATTATGTTAAATGGAGAACGTTTAAACTCATCTTTCTCATGAACTCCCGACAAACTTTTCTTATTTACTTCCTCCAAAACATCTTTCTGAATCCCTTCGTACATGTCAAAAAAGTTTTTGTTTCTTATCCAATATTTTTTAGAAGCTTTTCTAATTAGCTTATTCCATTTGCCAAGCTCTCTTTTATTATCCCCATTATCCATCTTATTTTCAGCCCACTCACCGAGTTTCTGAAGTAATTTCATCTTCTTCCCTCAGTCAGTTTATGCACAATTTGTCCAGCAATATCACCTATAATAGTTCCGGGCAGGATAGCCACAAACCAATTCACTATTCTGTTGGTGTTGTTCACTACATCCTCAGGATTAAAAATCACAGGCAAATATGCAATTATCAAAGACAGAACTACGCTAATAACACCAAATCGCTCATAATATGTATGGGGATTAAAGTCCCAAATCTTTTGAATAACATAGCCTATTAATCCGAAAATCACCAAGAAGACTAAATTAGTTTCAAGACTCATTTTTCTCCTCTACACCGATCTCTTTCCTTATCATCTCTCTCAGTTTATTATTAAGGGATTTGCCTTCCTGTTCACAAATTTTCTTTAAATATAGAAATTCAGTCTTGTATAATCGTGTAGAAACTATCTTCCTCTCTTCTCCGCTCAATGGGTGATTTTTTAAAACCATAAGATGTGCAGATTAAGTAACTATTTAAATCTTCCTAAAAAGGTGTATACACCTTTTTAACTAGAAATGGTTAGTCTTATAAAACTTTATGCAAAGTTTTTTAAATTGTGTGTGCGTGTGTATATTGTTACATATAACACCCCTCTCGAATGGAGTCCGAAAGGTGCCCACCAGCCACTGTTGATGGGATAGACTAGTAGGAGGGTATTGTAGCATTTTATTACTCTCTTGAGGGTTTTATAGTTCCTCCTCTAATTTCTGTATTCTTCCTTATTATCTCCGTATATGTTTTGTCATCATGCTCTATTTCTTGGAAAATTGCTCCACTTATGAGATCAGCCACTTGTAGACCAATGTTATTTTTTGAGTTTTCGTGTTTTATTGAAATGACAAGATCAAAGTGTTCTCTTTCTTTATGATACTCTTCTTCCTCTACTAGGTCAAAACGATATGAAGCACTATTTACTTTTCCATCTGGATAGATCTCTTCCGTATAGTCTCTTACTGCAAGACAAGCAACTTTCTTATTCTGAAAATAATCCTTATCTGCAATAATCTTCGTAGGCAGTAGTTTCTTATTTACTAAACTTTCTATAAGTAAATCATGAAGTAGTCTGTCTTTTTCTTTAGAATGAATTTTTTTTCCATCTTTCTTGAAAGCACGAAACATTATATCGAATTTAAGCTTCGACAGCTCTTCGAGAGTTTTTACTAAAATGTGTTGATCTGGAAAGGAGTTAAACTTTATTTCTCCTCCATGACGATTAAGCCATATTTTTCCCTTTTTTGTCCTTATTAGTGCTTCTTTTGTTTTTCTCATTATTTTTGATACTTTTTTCTTTTCATCGAGACAAATGTAAGTTAAAACTAAACATTTACTTCCCCCCATACCACAATCTCCGCTTTCATCTATATACCCTGTTTTAAATCTATCAAATTTACTTTCTTTTATTTCTTTACTTATCATCTTATTTCCACTTTAACTTATTACACTTTACAACTAGGGTTTCAAGCTGTTCCTTAGTGAATATGTCTAAGGGTCTTCCTTCTGCCAAAGGATGCTCTGCAAAATTCTTTAATTCGATGTGCTTAGCCCTTACAAATACCTGCTCTAAAAGCCTTAAGAATTTTAATTGATCTGCATTATAATGTTGATTTTTATCAGCTACAAATTTGTCAAATTCCCATTTAATCATTTCTTGTGGATCAGGTAAACCTTTTACTTGAATAAGTTCTCTTAAGAACAACACGAAGTCCTTAGTCTGCTGAATATTATCAATCGTGAGAATAGGATTAATTTGCCTTAACTTACTTTCAATCTCTAAAAGCTCTTTGGATGTAACTCCCCCTCCATCTTTGATTTTCTTTATTAATGGATTATTTTCAATAAAATTTCTGAAATCTTTATCTTCCTTAATTTCCATAATCTCTTTTTCAACTTTTATAACAATGTCTGGAGCATTGATCTTGATCATATTTTTTCTTTCTTCCTCGTAAAATCTCATTAGAGGAGCGATATCCCTAACTAAGAAGTCAACATCCTCAAATGTAATCTCCTCCCAGAAAGGCTCTTTCTGAATTCTTATAAGATCGTCTCTTTTTTCTTTAATAGAATCCAGATTTTTATCCCAAATTGCATCTGCTCTTTCAATAACGAACTCTTCAACCTTTGCAATTTTATCTTTATTATTGGTCTTGATATAATCGAAAAGTTTAACACATTGGGAAATGAAGCTATACACTTTCGCATTATCAGAAGGAGAATAAATTAATAGTGGGGCAATTTCTTCTCTCAATTCTTTTACATGTTGTTTTAAATCGAATTTCGAGGATATAATTTTCTTAATAACATCTCTCTTTTCAATAACCAACGGTGATTCTATATCTATTTCCTTAATTGTATCTATAATTTGTTTCTCAACGATCTTTTTTTCTTTATCGTTCAAATTCTTCTCTAAAGTATCAACTTGTTCTAAGAATATCCTTGTTTTAGCATCAGTTCCTGAAGATTTATGCTTTGAGATGTTTAACTTGTGTTGCAAAACATTCGACCAATCTCCAAATTTAAAATCTAATATTAGAAAATCCTCTTTTATATGTCTCCCATCCTTGTCTGTGGGAAGCCACTCTTTGTTCTCGCAAGCAGAAAGATTCCTAGTTCCTCTTCCTAACATCTGCCAAAATCTAATCGAGGAAATAACAGGCTTAACAAATACAAGATTCATTACTTCAGGAACATCTACTCCTGTGTCTAAAACACCCACTGATAGAGCGATTCTTGGGCTGTCTCTTTTCCCAAATCTTTTAACTTCATCCATATAACGAGATTTGTCCGAAGTGATAACTTTGACGTCTTTTGCTAACAGAGGATATAATCTCTGGAATAATATCTCAAGTACCTCTGCGTGTCTAACACTCGCACAGAAAAAAATGCTCTTGCAAGGTCGATTATCATCAGATCTATAACATCTGTCTATAAACTCCCTAATTATGAGTTCATTAGTTCTTTCATCTGTGAAGAATTTTTCAAATTTAGAGCCAGGAGTTTGAAATTTCTCTGGTTCTTCTTCCTGTAATTTCAATGCTTGCTGTAAGTCTTTGCTTAACTTTTTTCCTTCTATCCCTAAAGATAACACTTTAGTTTCTATAATATCTGAAACATACGGAACTAGAACCTTGTCCTGTACAGCCGTATCATAATCATATCTGACCGTTGGTTTACCTCGTTCGCAGTTAAATAACTCAAAAGTATCTTTAGTATCTTCAGAAGAAGGTGTAGCAGTCAATCCTATTTTTAACGCATCAAAATATTTGAAAATATCATTATTTTTATCGTAGTAAGACCGATGGGCTTCATCAAAAACAATTAAGTCAAATGCTCCTGTACCAAATTTTTCGTAAAATTTACCTCTTGGTTTTTGTGGAGACATTAAAGTTTGTATAGTTGAAACATAAAATCTTGCAGTATCTGAATATCCTTCTTCGTTTAGTTCACAAATCGGGTTATCTGGAAAATATTTTTTAAACCCTTTTTCCTTAGCTTGATTTCCTAAAGAAATTCTATCAACAACAAATAATACTTTCTGTATATTATCAGATTTAATTAAACATTCTATTATAGCCATAGCTACTCTTGTTTTTCCAGTTCCAGTTGCCATATTAATCAGTGCTTCACGATGTCCTTTAGAAAAATGTTCTAGAATTATTTTCGTGGCTTCTATTCCCCTCTTCCTATCCACTATTTTAGTATTAATTTTAATAGTAGTAGGGTTTTTCCTCTTTTTCATTAAACTAATAATTCTATGAATGTCCTTTTGATTGAACGGTAATAAGACTTGTCTTCTTCTATCTAGATCATCTACATAATACCATTTATGACCATTTGTTAAAAAAATCGGAATCTTTATCCCTATTTGCTTTTCAATATCATCTCTGTAAGTTCTAGCTTGAATTTCTCCTTTTTCTACATCTATTGAAGTTTTCTTACATTCAATTACTGCGATTGGACTTCTATCTTCATCTAGAAGAAGATAATCAATAAATCTATCAACATGCCTTTCGATACCTGCCTCACGACCAATATATTCTTTAGACTTAAATTTTGACTTAACTGGATTAATTTCTTCTTTAATATACTCAGATTTCCAGCCAGTTTTTATTAACATTGGATCGATTTTTTGCTTTCTTGTTTCTGCTTCAGATATGTGATCCATATAACATCTATAGAAAGATTGTATAAAAACTTAACTCATCTCTTCCTTTGAAATGTGCAAGAGGTACTATATTCATTGAGTGCATTCAAGCCTTAAAAAGGAGAAGAAATGGCTTAATAACGGTTAAAATGGCAAAAGGGCAGAGTGCATGAATCATGCACCTTTCACAAGGTTGTGCAGTTTATCTCTAATGTTTTCTTTTGTGAGAGTTGTTCCATGATTTTTATATTTATTAACAATATTTCTATTAGTTACAATAAAAAACCAATTCTCTCCAAAATTATTTTTGAGATATTTTATTTTCTCAGACAAACCTTTTTTATTCCATTCCTGATTTTTACCAGTCTCAACTTCAATCGCATATTTTTTTCCATGAATCTCAAAAACAATATCAGGTTGTGTTGTCCTATAAGTTTGTATGTTGGATGTAAACTTTCTCAAATATTCAACGATCTCAAAAATAAGAATCATGTGATAAACTGATTCTTTTTCATAAGGTTTGACTAGGTAATTCTTCTTCTTATCAGAGATATCTTTTTGCTTGATCTTCTTGAAACCTTGAGAAAGAAGGTATGTAATATCGCTTTCGCTCAATTTTTCCATCAAATGAACTCTTGCATTTCTGTCAATTTTATTACCTTCTTTTTTATTGGATTTTTTAGACTTGATATGGATAAGGTCTTCCTCTGTATTTGATTGTTCTAAAATCTCATCAGGATTGGTTGTGATAAGTTGATGTTCCTCTTCTGATGCAACGATTCTAATTTCAGAGTGTTCATCATCCATTAACAAAACTCCTTCCCCTGCACTTGCAGTCAGGAGTGTAGTTCTTTCAGAATCACTTAAATTAAAAACTGTTTGAATGTTCTTTATTACGGCAGGTTTTTGCCTTAGAAGAAGCGTATAGGAGCTATTAGCAAGAACCGACTTTCCAGCTTCTGAAGAAAGCATACCTTCAACCTCTTGATTAATTAAAAAGAGGGCGAGATTAAACTTTCTACATGTCTTCACAATTTCAAAGATGTAGGAAGCATCTGCAGCCCTATTCATCAAAGACCATGCCTCATCAATTACCAATAATTTCCTATGAAGGTCTTTTTTCATCTTCATATAAATGTAATCAAGAACGAGAAACATCATAACCGCCTTAATCTGTTTTGGCATACTTCCTATATCAAAACACACTAAATTATTATTAAAATCCATTTTTGTTTGCTGATTAAGAAACGAAAAGACTCCGTTGACATAGAGATTTAGTCTGTTGATAAGACTCCTTACCGTAGGCTTTTCCATGGCAGTAGCTTTCTTTTCGATATCCTGTAAGGCATGCAAAACATCTCCAAGAATAGGCGGTTCATTCTTCCAAGATCGTCTATCTGATGTAATTTTACAATCTTCATACGCTTCATTTAATGCCTTATCAATAAATGATTTTTGCGGTTCTGTAAGGTCTCCCAACATGATTGGCATTAAATCCATAAGAGCAAGCCTTTTCTCTGGATAATCATGCTCCATTAAATCTAAAGGGTTAATTATAGTTTCAGAAGTCCTGCTTAAATCAATACGCTGTCCATTAAATCTCTTCACAAGATTTCTATATTCGCCCTGTGGATCAATCACCATTACTTTTACACCATTCAGCAAATACCTAGAAATAAGCAATTTTGCCATATAACTCTTTCCTGATCCAGAACTTGCTAAGCATAAACCATTGGGATTGCTTAACTTAAAAATGTCTTTGATAATAGGAATATTATTTTTATTGAGTCCCAACCAAACTCCTGTTTTATCGACTTCAAGGAATGATGAAGTAAAGGGGAAAAATGCAGATAAAGCCTCAGTGGTGATATTTCTCGTCATTTTTAGTTTATTCTTTCCTAAAGGTGCACAGGAAAGAAAACCCTGTGCCATCCTAAATTGTGGAGTTTTCGGGATAATTAAAAGAGCATTAAGTTCCGATTCTATCCTCTTTGATAGAAGATGCAGTTCTTCTTTAGATTCAGCCCTGCAATTAATATAAAGGCTAACATCAAAGAGTTTTTCCTTACCTTTCTGAAGGTTTTCTAAAACTGTTTTTGTATCATGATATTTAATTTCTAGGCTAGGATTGTAAATACCCTTCATCTTGGCAGTATAAAGGTCTGCACTTTGTTTTTGAAGCTCTTTGTTAAGGTTAATCATCATAGTCTCAATAGGATATGGCTCGATATGGATAGAGAAATCAAAATTACCTAAACAACTTACAATACGATCAAGAAAACCAGATTCAACGCTTCTAGGATAACCATGTGCAACAATAACTTTATTGAAGGTTTCATTAATCTTGAGGTAGTAGGGGTTATTTTCAATACGTTTTGCATGACAGAAAAAACTTTCTAAAAGCCTTAAAATTTCAAGGCTATCGAACCTTTTACTTTTCAAACCGATAGCATTCAGTTTCTTCTCGCATATTTGTATTTGAATATCAAGATTAGTTTTTTCAGGAACAACAACATAGAAATTTCTATTCATGACTTTATTTTGTGCCACAGTATCTTCTAAACTGTCTTTGTATTCTAAGTAAAGTTTCTCAAATTTTTTATCTACTCTCTTTTCTGTTTCTACCAGATAATCTTGAAGATTAAGCGACTCGGTATTCATCATAATCTGAACAGGAAAATCCAGAGAATTAAGAAACTTTTGAAACATAAGAGTTATAGTTTCTTGGGTTGCCTGCGGTTTTATAGAAAAATTGAGAGAAGATACCTTGAGAATAGCAACTTTTCTTTTATCTCTCATAATCATAGTATTATCTTTTATTTCTTTAACTCCTATAAAACTAAGAATCTGCTCTGGATTTTCCGCCTTTCTAAATCTAAACCAAGCATACCAATTTAACAGATGAGTATCAAGATGAAGAAAGATAAATCCTATTGCAAGACTTGAAGGAATTAATGAAAGTAGAACCTTCAAATAGATAGAAAGGGTAGTTTTAAAGAATATGATCAGAACTTGAGGTGCAAAAAGAAAAAGATAGCCTAACTGCTTTATAGTAAGGTTGAACATAATCTTCTCTTGATATTCAAGCTGTTGCGGTATTTCGTATGCCATGCTTTATTGTTTGAACTTTTGATAAATGCTTAATGCTCCCTTAACGATAGAAAAGAGCATAAGAAATGCCATGATTAGATTAATGACAAGAAATGCAGCAACCATCACTAAAATCTTAAAATTGGCAAAAACACCAACATTGAGAAGTTTCGAGAAGCCAATAAGGATAATAGCATCAAAGAAGGTTACAAAAATACAAACACCTAAAAAATTTAAGATTAAGGAGCCATATTGTCTTAATACTGGAATAAAATAAAGAAAAATAGCTATAGGAAAGAGAACAACACCTATAGCAACAAAAACATATCTGATAATTAAAATAAGAGATGTAAGTAAAAGTGTCGCAAGGTAAACAATGAGAAAAATAAGAGCCAATCCGATATCCCCAAGATTGTTAAAAGTTAAAAGAAAAAACTCATTATCTATAAGGCTTAATGTTGCAGTTGTTAGAACAGAGGAGAGTTCTATAGCCAGTTCATACATAAAAAAAGACGCTTGAACTAGAATAATCATGATAACTACATTTCTTAACCATACTTTCGCTTGCTCTCTTTTTTCAGGATCATATCCAGAAATCATAAAGTTAAAGCCAGAATAAATGAGAAGAAAGGCATAAAACATTGAAATAGTGTAGATAATAATTGCCCAAACACTAACAAATAATTGAAGATTAATTGGCTCTGAGAGCATATTCTTTGTGAATGCAACGAGAGGCTTAATAGGAGTGTTAAGAATACCAACTAAGTATTCAAAGAATTTCTGGGGAATACATGATGCAAGGTTTAAGAGTCCACATTCAGCCATTTTTTTACCCATCTCGATTTAGTTAAGAAAGAAAAAACAAAGTAATTGATGAGGCAAAGCAGGAAAACTTTCCACGCAAAAATAAAACGATCAATTTTAATTATGGTGATAACTCTTTCATACTTTTCTCCTTGATATTTTGCAAGAATTCTATTTGCTTCTGTAGCTTTAAAGAATATTTTATCTTTTACAAATTTAGTAATATCGCCATAAGTAATGGCAACGAGTGTATCCTTTGGGAATATCTCCACATTGATCGTCTCATCAATTTTGTAGCTTTGCTTATCAGTTGTTATTCTAAGCCCAACAAGAGAGATATCTTGATTTTGAGGAATTTCAGGAATATCATAGCTTTGTTTTTCTAAAATATAAATTAATTCTTCTTTTTCGTTATCGCTAAGGTCGCTATCTAGGATATAATTACAATCCTCTAACTTTTGACCCTTAAAGTCTTCACAACTTAAAGAAGACACTAAGGTTGTTGCTAGGACTATCTTTAATACAAAAGTCATCACTAATAACAACCTTAGCAATAATTGTCTTTTCATTTTAGCCTACCATGAACTTCACCACAAGTGGTGCTGCCCAAATAATGACCAAGCCAATAATAACGTACATTGCCATACTCTTTGCTTTCTCTCGCTTACCTGCCTCGGAACCACTTAGAATATAGTTGATTCCAGCAAGAAGCAAAATAAGTCCTGCAATTGCTGTCGCTATATATTTGATCAGATTGTAAATCTTCATAACTGGTTGAAGAATCTGGTCAAAAGTTGCTTGGTCTTCTGCGGTTGGCGGTTTATTGAAATCAACCGCAGCCAGAACTGGTGCTACAAAAAGGGCTAAGATCAATGCAAAATTCAAGGCAGTAAACAATTGTCTCTTCATTTTTTCCTCCTGTGTAAATTTAGGTTATCTGCATAAATCTGCTTAGAATTTCGGAATTGCTTTTTCCAGCGTTTGCCGTATTTCCATTGGTAGAATTGAAGGCAGTTTTTGCAAAGTTCTGTGTTATCTTCCGTCAATTCCTGTTTGCAGATGATGCAATTTTTCATGACCTGCTAAAAAAGAATTTCTTTAAATAGAATGACCGAAAAAAATTATATAATTTTTTATACAATAATTTGTATAAGATTTTTAGGCGATTTCTTTTAAATAAACTAAAGACTATTTCTCCATGAATTCACAAATTCATGATAATCAAGCGAAGAATTTTTGGAAGCTGAATATTAATAAAAAATACAATATTATTTATGCAGACCCTCCTTGGCGATATTCAACTGATGTAAGCAAGCATTATGATACTGTTCCAATAGAAGGAATTTATAATTTTCCTATTGATAGAATAGCAGCAAAAAATTGTGCATTATTTCTTTGGATTCCATTTCCAATCTTACCTCAAGCTACAGAAACGCTAAAACATTGGGGTTTCCGTTATGTCACCGTTGCATTTGTTTGGATAAAAACGAACAAAATAAATGGAAAACCTTTTCTAGGACTTGGTAATTGGACACGAGCAAACGCAGAAATCTGTTTGATGGGTTTTCGTGGAAAACTAAAGAGAAAATCAAAAAGGGTAAGACAATTGGTCTTTTCTCCACTACGTGAACACAGCAGAAAACCTGACAAAGTAAGAGATAATATAGTTGAGTTATTAGGGAATCTTTCTAGAATTGAACTTTTTGCGAGAGAAACTGTAAAGGGTTGGGATTGCTGGGGCAACGAGACTACTAAATTTAATAAAAAGGAGGCAAGAAATGGATAATCGTTTTGAAGATATTCCAAAAATTGATCCAGAATTAATAATTAGCAAATTAAAGCAACTAGTCGAAATTTTTGAAAGAGAAAATAAATTATTAAAAGAAATTTATAATGAAGAAAAACGCCCATATTCACATTGTGATTGAAACTGAGTTGTTGGAAGATTTAAAAAAACAAGCTCATGATAAAGATGTCCATTTATCAGAGATTTGTAGACAAAAGCTAAGAGAAGGTTCATACTTCAATAAAATAGAAATGTGCTTACAATCAATCGAAAAGAAATTATCAAAAAATCATAGAGTCTCCACCGCTTAGTGGTCGACAAGATTTATAAATCGCCGATGCTGTTAAGTAATAATACTGATCCAAAATGTCGCATCTCTGCTGGATGCCAAGATGGTATGAAGTTCGGCAGGGGCATTGCACCATTTTGGCATTTTCCAGAGACGAGAAAAAATATCTCTGCTGGATGCCAAAACTATGCACAGTTCGGTAGGGGCATAAGTGCTTTTTGTCCAATTTGGTGGGGTGGTTTTTTCCCTTTGAATTGGCAAAAGGAATCTAATTCTTAGGGATTTTTGAAACGTGTCCTAATCAGTAAAAGCGACAGCTATAGT
>Ga0209726_10002921_pt1 | contig 24241 bp, 20 predicted proteins | sample Subgrocontami54m_FD_187453 | JGI IMG/M metagenome (GOLD analysis project Ga0209726, IMG submission 187453) | Subsurface groundwater microbial communities from S. Glens Falls, New York, USA - GMW46 contaminated, 5.4 m (SPAdes) (version 3) | ecosystem: Environmental > Aquatic > Deep subsurface >... | reverse complement strand
CCAGCCGCCCCCCGACGCCGGTCGGCAGGGCCGGCTCCTTTCCGCCGACGATCAGCTGCGCGGTCTCCATCCGGGTGAGGGTCAGGTACATATCGTAGTCGTACATGCCGGTCGTGAAGATCGCGCTGATCCGCAGCGGGAACGGCTTCCCTTTCTCGCCGCCGGTCACATCGATCGAATCCCCCACCCGCAGTCCCCATTTCTTGACGAACTCCGAACCGACCACCAGGTCCCCCGGCCCGGGAGGCCATGTCCCGGATTTCAGCAGATGCGGCAGCCGGGTCACCTGCGGCTCCTTCATCGGGTCCACGCCCCGCAGCAGCACGCCGAGCGCCTCGGAACCGCGCCGGACCAGCGTCTGCGTCTGCAACATCGGCGAGGCGGCGGCGATACCGGGCGTTTCAAAAATCCTGTCGATGAGGGCATCGGTGTCCCGGATGCCTCCCTCCGCCTGCACCAGCAGGTGGGGATTGGCGCCGATGATCTTATCCTCCAGGTCGGCGTCGAACCCGGACATGACTCCCAGCACCACCAGCAGCGCCGCGACGCCGAGCGCGATCCCAGCCACGGAGATCATCGCGATCACGGAGACCACCGGCTGCTGCCGCCGCAGCCCGCCCAGGTACCTCGCCGCTAAAAACCACTCGTATCTCAAGTTTTAGCCCACAAACATTTATTCTTCAACATTTGAGACCACCATATTGCAACCAGTTATGCCTCTATATTTTGAGATGACAGGTTGTAATTCGCGAACCGGAATTTGCTCCATGCCTGCTATATTTTCATAGGCAAGGAGCGCAAATAAATAATTTAGCGAAGCAGACTCGCTTTTTGCCCTAGCTTTCGCGACATCGGAAGCAGCCCCAATAGTGTTTTTCGAAAAAACCTTTTCTATTGATTCGATTCGAGCCTGATGAGCTTCTTTTAGATCAAGATACGATTTAACAATCTGATCCCTAATAGTGCCTAGGCTTCGTGTGCGCTTACCAGCAAATGTTCTCTCTCTAAGCGAATCCACGTCCATGTCGATATATTCCATGACCCTGTAAGATTCCTGAATATTCGTGCTCGACTCCCCTGATCTGTATTGATCCATAAACTTGTCGAACTGAAGCAATTCATCCACCTTGATAGCTTCGTTGAATGGCTTGGTAGCTTGCTTGCTTACGCTAGGGGCTGATTGAATCGCCTGCAAACGGCCATATCTTGCACCCAGACCAAAGATCAGCAAGGCGACGCAACCTTGAATGATTGCGGCCTTTACAGTCGGAGTGATATTAAGTCGTTGGATCTTATCTAAAATACTCATCAGAGTTTCCAACTCCGGGCCGCCCTCGCTCCGGTGATGCCGTCTGCGCACCGCTCGCGATTCCCCAGCGAGGAATCGCTCACTCAGCGGGTCGGCCTCGCTCGTCCTTCGCTTCGCTCAGGACACCGTGCCCGCTCGGCCTCACGATGTGCGCTGCCGGCCTCCCCGTCGCGGGGCCTGGCCCGGCTTCCTACTAACGATAGAACCTCAGTACAACTTGACTGTATTTTTCCCTGCTCTATGCAAATAGCCTAGAAATTCACGCCCTATCGGAGCAATCACTAACTGATTCCCTTGTTTTTGAACGAGTCCGGCTGTTTCCAGAAAACCCAGATACGCTTCAAACGAATATGAAGCGAACGCGTCCGGATACTGTTTTGCGGCTAGATCATAGAATGGCCGCAGGGCTCGAAGTTCCGTGCCAGACGCGTTTGCGTTGAGATGTTGGAGAATGGCAATTTGACTGCCCCAGATTAGCCAGTACAGATTTTCAAAGCGATATATGATTTGCGTTGCAGCCAAATGGCGAATTAGAACATCTACCGCTTCTGGAGCTTTAAGCACTTCCCCGAGATCATTACGGATTCTTTGTTCTTGTTCTAGCAAAAGCGGTGAGTCGAATGCCCTCTTGAGTTCTTCTGCACGCTTTGCCACAGCAGACGACTTCTGTTCCTCCCCGGTCTCGGCCTGAAACCCTTTTCCGGAAACCGTTTTGACACGTTCTATAAAACCTGCGAGTTGCTTCTGAAAAAACCCGAGAACCGCTAATCCGAAAACGAGAGCAGCAACCGGCCATGCCCATATCTCCATACTCTTCAAAACAAACTCGGAGCGATTCATTGGCTACTTTGTTTCTCCATTACGGCTTGACGTCCGGCTTCAAGGTTGGGAAGAGGATCACGTCGCGGATGGAGGGAGCACCCGTGAGCAGCATGACGAGGCGATCGATACCGATGCCCAACCCCCCCGCCGGCGGCATGCCGTACTCCAGCGCCTCTAGAAAATCCTCATCCATCGCCTGCGCCTGTTCGCCGCCGAGTTCCTGTGAGGCCTTTAAACGTTCCCGCTGTACGAGTGGATCATTCTGCTCGGAGTAGGCGTTAGCCACTTCAATTCCACCCATAAAGAACTCGAATCGGTCGGCCACAGCCGGCCGATTCGGAATCGACTTTGCCAACGGAGATAAGATCGAGAAAAAGTCTGTAACAAAAACCGGCGCGGTCAATTCGCCGGAACTAATGGTGTCCAACCAAAGCATGACAGTTTTCGCAATCTGATTTTTCGAGAATTTCTTAGAATCAAAACTCTCGGTATCAGCAGGTATGATTTGCCCACGTTCAAACAATTTTCCAACCATGTCTTCAAGTGAATCTTCGGGATTAATTCCGGCCTTCTCTTTTGCCAGTTGGGCAAAGGAAACGCGTTTCCAGGGTTTTTCGAGATCTATTGTTTGATCGCCATACTGAATTTTTAGAGTTCCAAGGGTTTTTTGTGCGACAAATCTCACCATCTCCTCAGTCAGAGCCATCATCGTGGCGCAGTTGCCGTACGCCTCGTACACCTCCAGCATCGTAAACTCCGGGTTGTGCCGGGTGGAGAGGCCTTCATTCCGGAAGTTCCGGTTGATCTCGTAGACTTTCTCGAACCCGCCCACCAGCAGGCGCTTGAGGTAGAGCTCCGGAGCGATCCGCAGGTAGAGGTCCATGTCCAGCGCGTTGTGGTGGGTCTTGAAGGGCCGGCCGGCCGCCCCGCCGGGGATCGGCTGCATCATCGGCGTTTCCACCTCCAGGAACCCTTTTCCGTCGAGGAACCGGCGGAGACATGAGACGATCCTGCTGCGCTGCTCGAAGGTCTTGCGGGTCTGGGCGTTGGCTAACAGGTCCAGGTACCGCTGCCGGTAGCGGATCTCCACGTTGTGCAGCCCGTGCCATTTCTCCGGCAGAGGGCGCAGCGCCTTGGAGAGCAGCTGCCAGCCGGTGATCCGGATCGATTTCTCGCCGGTGCGGGTGGTGACGCAGGCCCCCTCGGCGCCGATGATGTCGCCGAGGTCCAGCAGTTCCAGCTTGGCGTATTCCTCCCCCAGCCGCTCCTGCGAGAAAAAGAGCTGGATCCGGCCGGTGCCGTCCTTCAGATCGGCGAAGGTGTTTTTGCCGTGCGTCCGGATCGCGGTCAGCCGGCCGGCAGCGCGGGTCTCTTTTTCCTCCGCGAAAGAGGCCAAAATCTCCGCTACGGTGCTGCCCCGGGCAAACGGGGTCTGGTAAGGATCGCTGCCGGCCTTCCGGAGCGTTTCCAATTTCGTAACCCGTTGTTGTTTAAGCTGATCGAGAGTTTCCATCGTCGGGAGCTTTCATTATAAGGGCCAAGCCGGTTAAACCCAAGCAGAGGATCGGGAACCAGTCCCCCCACCGGGTATAGAGGGTCTCTTTTCGGGCAACCACCGGCAGGTCGGCCACCGCCACGCCGGCTTTGAAACGAGGGATCTGCCCGGGGGGTGGCAGCCGCCGGCCGGCCGGGTCCACGAAACCGGTCCAGCCGGTGTTCGCCGCCCGCCCGACCCAGACCTCGTTCTCCACCGCCCGGAAGACGGAGGCCTGCAGGTGCTGAATCGAAGCGGCCGACCGGCCGAACCAGGCGTCGTTGGTGATCACCAGCAGCCAGCCGGCCCCTTCCCGGACGAACCGGCGGGCCATCTCCGGGAAAAGATCCTCAAAGCAGACCAGCACGCTAAAGGGGACAGTCCCCTGAAAAACGGTCCATTCCTTGCCGGGCGCGAAGTCCGCCACCGGGTAGAATTTTTTCAGCCAGCCGAGAACCGGCTTGAACGGGATGAACTCCCCGAACGGGACAAGATGGATTTTGGAATAGCGGGCCTTCTCTTTCCCTTCCCGATCCAGCAGCAGGGCGCTGTTGTAAACATCGGTACCAGGTACCGTTCCGGTACCCGGTACCGAACCCTCCGTCGGGAGCCCCACCAACATCTCGGCTCCGGCGGAACGGGCGATCCCTTCCAGCCGCTCCGCGACGCGAAAATCTTCCAGGTAGCCGGGGACGGCGGTCTCCGGCCAGACGATCAAGTCCGGCTGGAGTTTCACCGTCTCCGCCATCAGCTCCTCGTACCGTTTCCAGATCGCCTCTTCGAAGGCATCGTCCCATTTCTGGGTCTGGGGGATGTTGCCCTGTAGCAACGCCACCTTGAGAACCGGTGAAGGGTGAAGGGTCGAGGGTGCAGGGAACTGCCGAAGAGCCATGGAACCATAGAACAATGCGGCACAAAGAGAAACGCCGGCGATGCCGAGGTTAATCCCCTTCACCCTCCACCCTACACCCTTCACACATACGCTGAGAGCCACGTTCACCAGCACCACGAGGAACGAGACGCCCCAGACGCCGGTCAGGCCGGCGAGCTGGATGAGAGGGATCCAATTCCATTGCGTGTGGGCGAGCAGGTTCCAGCCCAACCCGCTGAGCAGGTGGGAGCGGAGATATTCCAACGCAACCCAGGAGGCGGGAAGAAGGAGGAAAGCGGTGTAGGGTGCAGGGTGTAGCAGGATTTTATTCGCGAACCATCCCCACGCGGCGAAATAGAGGGCGAGGGCGGCAACAAGCGGGATGACGCCGGGGATCGCCACGCAGCCGACCCACCACATCGTCCCGCCGAAAAAGATCAGGCCTAGCAGATAGCTGCGCCCGAAGGCCTGCCGGGGAGTGCATTCCTTGAGGGAGAGGATCCAGGGGACGAACGCCACCCACGCCAGCCACCCCAGGTCGAACGGCGGGTAGCTGAGGATCAGCAGGAGAGCGGTGGCGAGAACAGCCGCTACGACTTGCCTCCCATATTCGGGACGCCGGTGGAGGTGACGATCTTGAGGGCCTGTTCCTCGGTGAAACCCTTGTCGATGAGCGCCTTGTAATAGTTGCGCGCGAAGACGGCCATGTTCTCCGCGATCTGCGGCTCGGCCATCGTCTTGGTGATGCCCCGGAGCATGCTGGCCATCATCTCCCCCATCATCGGGCCCATCATCTGCTGCACCTCGGCGGCGGTCGGCTGCCGGTTGCCCATGTGGTGCGGCTGAGGGTCGGCCCCCTGCGAGGCGACGTCTTGCGGCTCTTCCGCCCAAGCCGCGCCGGCCGCCGATAGAGAAACCGCCGCGACCGCTAAGAAACCGGACAACATCTTTCGAACCATTAGGTCACCTCCTTTTAACATCGGTACCAGGTACCGAAAGGGCTTTCGGTACCTGGTACCAGGTTGAGTTATGTTCCGTGGCACTTTTTGAATTTCTTGCCGCTGCCGCAGGGGCAGGGGTCGTTCCTGCCCACCTTCGGCTCCTCCCGGTGGACCGGGACCGGCGGGCCCGATCCGGACCTGGACGCCGACAGACCGAGCGACCGGGAAGCGTCCTCATCAAAAGCTTGCGGCGGAGCTAATTCCGGAAGCCGTTCGGTCGGCCGTTGTGCTTCCGGGTGGGAGAACTCGGTGGCCGCCAGGATGCGGCGGGCCGGCTGCTCGGGCTTGACCGCCTGGATCCGGAAGATCAGCTCCACCACCTCGGCCCGCACCGCCGCCACCATCTGCGTGAACATCTGGTAGGCCTCATGCTGGTACTCCACCAGCGGGTCCTGCTGGCCGTAGACCCGGTAGCCGATCCCCTCCCGCAGGTGGTCCATGGCGTAGAGGTGGTCCTTCCATTTGGAGTCGATCACCTGCAGCATCACCCACTGCTCAAGCCGGCGCATCTGCTCCGGTCCGAAATCCTTTTCCCGCTGCTCGTACACCTGAGCGGCGATCTCCTTCAAGCGGTCGCCCAATTCCTCGCGGCCCAGGTCCTTTGAATCGATCGGGACCAACACGCCGGATTGGGCCTGGAACGCGTCGCACAGCTCCTTGAAGTTCCACTCCTCCCGCTCCTGCTGCTCCGGCGCGTAGAGGGCCAGCAGGCCGTCCACCGACTCTTCCGCCATCTCCAAGATCTTTTCTTTCAAATTTTGCCCTTCGAGCACGCCGCGGCGCTCCTTGTAGATCACCTCCCGCTGGCGGTTCATCACGTCGTCATACCGGAGCAGCTGCTTGCGGATCTCGAAGTTGTGCGTCTCCACCCGCTTCTGCGCCGCCTCGAGCGCGCGGGTCATCATCTTCATCTCGATGACCTCCCCTTCGAGGATCTGCGCCTTCACCATCTCGATGAGCCGGTTCTCGCCGAAGATCCGCATCAGATCGTCTTCGAGCGAAACGTAGAAGCGGCTGGAGCCGGGGTCCCCCTGCCGGCCGGAGCGGCCGCGCAGCTGGTTGTCAATCCGGCGGGACTCGTGCCGCTCGGTGCCCAGCACGTGCAGGCCGCCCACGGCAACCACCTTGTCATGCTCGGCTTGCACCTGCTCTCGCATCCGGGCGAGGATCTTCGCCTTCTCCTCCTCAGGAAAAGCAGGGACAGTCCCCTTCGGGGACAGTCCCTGCTCCTGCTGCTCCTGCAGCCGCTTGATTTCGGCGGCCGCCAGGAATTCCGGGTTGCCGCCGAGCAGGATGTCGGTGCCGCGGCCGGCCATGTTGGTGGCGATCGTGACGCCGCCGTGGCGGCCGGCCTGCGCCACAATCTGCGCCTCCAGCTCGTGGTAGCGGGCGTTCAGCACATGGTGCGGGATCCCCTCCCGCACCTTCTCGACGGCCAGCGCGGTGCGAGCCAACCGCTCGAGCGGGTAAAGAAAGGCCGACTTCGGGTCGGCGGACTTGAGCCGCTCCACGAGCGGCTGGATCTCCTCCTGGCGCAAGACCCCGGACCCATTAAGCAGCCGCTCCAGCTCCCCGCGGAAGGCCTCATCCGGCAAGCGTTGCTTCCCCTTCTGCAGCTCCTCCAACAGCTGCCGCCGCTGTTTCTGCAGCCACTCCATCAGCGGGCCCGGCTGCTTCAGGAGTTGGGAGAGCCGCTCCGACTTCTCGATCGAGATCGTGCCGACGAGCACCGGCCGGCCGGCCGCGTGCATCTCGGCGATCTCCTGCACCACGTCGAGGTATTTCTCCCCGACGGTGCGGTAGACCACGTCCTGGTGGTTCGTCCGGATCAGCGTCCGGTTCGTGGGGATCGTCACCACCTCCAGCTTGTAGATCTCGTGGAACTCGGAGGCCTCGGTGGAGGCGGTGCCGGTCATTCCGGCAAGCTTGTCGAACATGCGGAAATAATTCTGGAAAGTGATCGTGGCCAGCGTCTGGTTCTCCCGCTCGATCTTGACCCCTTCCTTGGCCTCCACCGCCTGGTGCAGCCCGTCGGACCAGCGCCGGCCCGGCATCAAGCGCCCGGTGAACTCGTCCACAATCACCACCTGGCCGTCCTTGATCATGTACTCCACGTCGCGGCGGTAGAGCGTGTGGGCCCGCAGCGCCTGATTGATGTGGTGGACCAGCTGGACGTTGCCCCCCTCATAGAGGTTCTCCACCTGCAGCAGCCCCTCGGCCTTCTTGATCCCCTCCTCGGAGAGCATCGCGCTGTGGGCCTTCTCGTCCACCGTGTAGTCGGTTTCCTTCACCAGCTGAGGGACGATCCGGTCGATGCGGTAGTAGAGGTCGGTGGATTCCTCGGCGGGGCCGGAGATGATCAGCGGCGTGCGGGCCTCGTCAATGAGGATCGAGTCCACCTCGTCCACGATCGCGTAGGAGAGGACCCGCTGCACGCATTCCTCGACGGAGATGGCCATGTTGTCCCGCAGGTAGTCGAAGCCGAACTCGTTATTCGTGCCGTAGGTGATATCGCAGCCGTAGGCCTGCCGGCGCTCGGAGGGGTTCAGCCCATGCTGGATCACGCCGACGGTGAGGCCGAGCGACTCGTAGATCGGGCCCATCCAGTTCCGGTCGCGGCGGGCCAGGTAATCGTTCACGGTGACGATGTGGACGCCGCGGCCCAGCAGCCCGTTCAGGTAGGCGGGGGCGGTGGCGACCAGCGTCTTCCCTTCGCCGGTCGCCATCTCGGAGATCTTGCCCTGGTGCAGCACCATGCCGCCGATCAACTGCACGTCGAAGTGGCGCATGCCGGTCACGCGGCGGGAGGCCTCCCGCACGAGGGCGAAGGCCTCCGGCAATATCTCGGCGAGGGCCTTCTCTTCTGCTTTAAGACGGCGCTTTCGCTCCGCCTTCACGGCATCCTCGTTAAAGCCGTCGGGGTCAGACCCCGCGGGGTCTGACCCCACAGGCACTTTCCCATCTCGCGTGAGCCCGCCGCCAAGCTGCTCAATCCGCTCATGGAGCCGCTTTTTCAGTTCATCGCTTTTCTGGCGCAGGCCGGCGTCGCTCAAGGCCTTCATCGCCGGCTCATGGGCGTTGACCTGCGCCACGGCGGGCCAAAGCTGCTTGACCAGCCGCGCGTTCTGCGACCCAATGACTTTATTGAGGACCCAATTCAGCATCTTATGTTTTCTTCTGAACCTTCCAGCGCAGGTAGGCGTCCAAGAACAGGTCCAGCTCCTCGCCGTCGAGCCCCCCCTGCGTCTTGCCGGTCTCCGTGTCGGTCCGGTGGTCCTTCACCATCTGGTACGGCTGCAGCACATAGGAGCGGATCTGGCTGCCCCACTCGATCTTCTGCTTCTCGGCGTGGTGCTTGGCGGCGGCTTCCTCCCGCTTGCGCCGCTCTTGCTCGGCCAGGCGGGCCTTCAGCACCTTCATCGCGGAGGCCTTGTTCTTGAGCTGCGAGCGCTCGTTCTGGCACTGCACCACGATACCGGTGGGCAAGTGGGTGATCCGGACCGCGGAGTCGGTGGTATTGACCCCCTGCCCGCCCGGCCCGCCGGCCCGGTAGACGTCGATCCGCAGGTCCTTCTCCTGGATGTCGATCGGGACGTCGTCGGAAATCTCGGGGATCACGTCCACCGCCACGAAGGAGGTGTGCCGCCGCTTGTTGGAGTCGAACGGGGAGATCCGAACCAGCCGGTGGACACCCGTTTCCGACTGCAAGAGCCCGTAGGCGTACTCCCCCTGGATCTCCATCGTCACCGACTTAATGCCGGCCTCCTCGCCGCCCAGATAATCCAGCACCTGCCGCTTGAACCCCTTGGTCTCCGCCCACCGGCTGTACATCCTAAACAGCATTGCAGCCCAGTCGCAGGATTCCGTCCCGCCGGCGCCGGCCGCGATGGAAAGCAGCGCGTGGTTTTCGTCGAACTCCCCCCGGAACAGCGTCCGCCGCTCCAGCTTGGCCGTTTCCTGGGAAAGAACGGCGAGGGTCCTCTGGAGCTCCGCCTGGGAAGCCGCATCACCCTGCTCTATTAAGGAAGAGAGCTCCTGGAGAGTCTCCAGCTCGGCCCAAGCGGCGCGCCAGGGCTCCAGCGTGGATTTCAACCGCTTGAGCTCCTGGATGGTGGTGTTGGCCTTCGGCTGGTCGTCCCAGAAACCTGGGGCGGCCATCTGCTGCTCGAGAGCTTTTATCCGGACTTCAGCAGAGCCCAGGTCAAAGATACCCCCGAAGGTTCGAGAGAGTCTCTCGGAGGGTGGTCAATTGGGTCGAAAGGGCGGCGTCCATTTCCGGGCAGTATATCACAGGTGAGATGACGGAGCTTACGCGAAGCGGGGGGAGTTTAGGAGTGGTGGTGCGGGTGATGTTTGCGGTGCTTGTACTGAGACCAATAAGTCCAAGCGATACCAATCGAAAAGACAATCCCGAGGAAACCATAGGTAACGAGAAAATTATAGGTGTATGTATCCATCTCTCAATCCTTCATTCCATCCAGCAAGTAACCCCACCACCAGCAAAGATAACGGGATATTTTATATTTGTCAATAATTATGCTGATTGATCGCTAACAAGCTGTTGCTCCATCCCAGCAGCATTGATCTGGATGAGAAGGTCCGCCGATAGGCCGAGGCCCAGGAGGAGCTGCTCCATCCCCGCTCCCGGAGAAAGAACGGTGATCGGTATTTCCGGAAGGATCCGGCGCAGACGTTGACCGGCCTTTTGCTCCCCCAGGAAAACCACCCGCTCCGCCTCCAGCCCGGCCAACGTGACGCCCCAATCGGCCGGATCATCCCCTTCCAGCACCACCGTCTCCAGCCCGGCCTGCTGAGGCAGCCGGAACAGAAACTCCTTCAAATCGGGCCGGCCGCCCAGCACGGAGGCCTGCACCGCCAGCCCCTGCCCGCCCGGCATCGCTTCAGCCAGCACACCCAGCCGCTGTTCCGTTGTCAACTCCTCCGCCCCAGCGGCGGATTTTTTCACGGGCGGCGGGAGGTGATCGCGGATCTGATCGGATTTGAGGGGGATCCATCCCACCTCCGGCCATCCCACCCGGAACTGAAGCGCCGGGGAGGCGCCCAGATACAACCTCTCCCCCATTGAGTTTTCCAGGTTGGCGCCGGCCTCTTCGTTCCGGAACAGATGGTCCTTCTTCTGCAGGTCGAGCGGGAGCGGTTCCGACCCGAAACCCCTCAGGATCAGGCGCGCCAGTTGGAGCTTGTCTTCCGCGGAACCCTTCGGCAAATCCCGCAGGAAGAGGATCCCGCGGCCGTTGTAATGGGTCCCGCCGGAGACAGGGTAGCCCGCCAACACCACAAACGCCTTGCCGGCCTGTTCCTGGATCTTCGGCGCGGTGACCAGATCCACCGGATACTCAATCTTCCCGCGCCACGTCTCCGGCGCCTCAAAGGAAACCCCCTTCAGATCCAGGCCGAACCGCCCCCCACTGACATGCAGCAGGCCCGCCGAGACATCCTCCACCATCTCCCGGAAAAACTTTTCATCCTTCTTAGCCGCCGCTCTCGGGTTGACGTGGAGATAGACCGGCGCCTTGGGGTTGAGCCGCAAATGGGCCATATCCGCGGAGGGCAGGTACGGCCGCAGCGGCGGGTGGGGGAGGGACCGCGCGTCCAATGAAACCTTGATCTCTTTCAGCACGCTCAAGGGCAACGACCAGAGATCTTCCTTCCCCTCCAGGATCTTGCCGTAATCCCCCAGCGCCGCGTGAACCTCCGAAAGCCGTTTCAAGACCGCCTTCTTCTGAGTCGGGTCTCTCTTTAAAACATCATTGTGTTCGAGGTGTTCCCGCAGAAGCTCGGCCGCCTCCTTGTAGCGCCCCTCCGCCCCCAAAAAACCGGAGAGGCGATAGAGGTCCTCCTTCATATATCCCGGGATCGCCCCCGCGGCAACCCGCCACTGCTCGTAGGTCTTGAATGCGGCGCGGGGATCCATCGGCTCCTGGAGTCTCCACAGAGACTCCAGCGCCTCCGGGATCACCAGCTTCTTCAGCAACTCGATTTTCTTCAGGTAGTCGGTGGTCCGAATCGCTTCCTGATAGGCCTTCCGCTGCTCAGCAATCTTCGACTGCTTCGCCTGGAGTGCCGCGGCGTCCGTTTTCCCACCCGCGATGGAAAGATCCTGCCCGCCCGGCAGCGCCGCGATCCCCAAACCAACAGCCGCGGCCCATCTCCACGCGAGGTTCCCTTCCTGTTCCGCCCCGGCGGCGGGGGCTCGGATAATGCCGGCGCTCTCGACGTACCGCAGAAGCGCCTGCTGCTGCTCTGGCGAGCGGGGATCGCCTGTTTCGGTATCATTCTCGATGTCCTCCAGAAGCTCTAGCTGCGCTAGGGTGAAGGACGAGGACGAGAACTCGGAATCCCCGATCCAGTTAAGCCGACTTCGCAGTTTCGGAACGATTTCGGTGCCGAGGTTTACCTCCGGTCCTTGCTCCCGCGCTACGCTCACAATCCTTCGGTCAATCACCGCCCGGGCCTCCGGTTCAAGACCGCTTGGAAACGCTGCCTTGGCGCTCACCCGCCACCCCTCCTCCGCCCCGGCGGCGGGGGGCAGCGGCACCGGATTGGGGAGCAGTTGGCCGGCCAGCATCGCCTCGAAGTTGAGGACCATCACCATTCCCATGCCGTCCTCGCGCACGCTCGGGCCGCCGGGCTGCTCGGCGTTGCTGGCGATGTGGGCGGTGACAAGCACCTGGTTCCGGAGGTCCGGAGCCAGCAACGGCTGTTGGGACGCGGGGACGTTCTCCTCCGCGAGAACGTCGGTGGCCAGGCGGATTCGGGGATGCTGCCGGAGGAAGCCCGCCCAGCGGTTCTCCTCCTCCCGCGACCGGGCGAGCGCCTTGCCGCGGCCGATGTTGACGATCAGAAGATCTTCTATGCCGAGCCGCTCCAACCGCTCCGGTGTGATCACCTCCGCCGCCTCGTCGGAGCCGGGGAGGCTTAAGATCACCATACCGGACTCGGATCCCTTCAGCAGCGCGTCCAGATCGGCGTACCCAATGCCGTATTGCTTCTGCAGATGCTGGTACGTTTCCTTTTCGGAGTGCTGAACCGCAAGCAACCGGCCGGCCAACGGCGCCAGAGACTGAAGCGCTGTGGAGCCGATGGATCCCACCATCCCGAGGAACCCGATCGCCTGTCTCGTCAGCAGCCGGGAAAGCAGCCCTTGCATCTCGGAGATAGGCAGCTCCGGCTTGAGCGCCAAGAGATCGGCATCCACCAGCCAAGGGTATCCCCGCTGGGCGTCCATCCGCCGGCGAACCTCCATTGAGATCGCCCCCTTGGCGTCCGGCGCCCGCAAGAGGTAGTCGGAGGATTCTGCAACTTCGTCCTCCGAGCTCAAATGCGTGAGCGTGAAGGTTTCCGAGCCGAGCCAGCTTTCCAAATCCGGGTGGCGCTCCCCGCTGTAGAAGAGCTGGCGCACCTCATGCGCCTTGGCAAGCTTCGCCCAGCGCTCGATGAACGGCTGGGGGCCGACCAGCCCGATCGAAGTCTTGATCCCGAGCGTGAAATCGCCGCTCAACTGATGTCCCCGGACCGTCAGAAAGCCGCCATTGCCCGCTCCCCTGAATCGGTCCTCCAGCGCAAGTCTCCTCCCCTCGTCCACCTTCCTGGCCTGGCGCAGCAGCTGCGCCCACAGAAGATCCGCGACCTGCATCCATTCGCCCGGCCGTTCCGAAAGGACCCCGCGCAGGAAAGGACCCAGCAAGCGGTTCGGCGCCGTCGTTGTGGTTGCCGGCTCCACCCGCCGAACCAGATCGAACCAGGCGGTCAGCGCGAGCGCGTCCGCCATTTCGGCCGTCGCCTTCCGCAGCGGGTTATCTCCTCCGCCCACAAAGGAAACCTTCAGGTCCCGGTCGGCCGCAGCTTTCAGGTCAATCTTTTCGGTGCCCACCCCCATGTGGGTGATCCCCTTCAGGTTCGGCGTTACCTGCTCCGAGAGCAGCGCCGCGTCCACCCGGTCGTTGACAAAGGTGGCCAGATAATCCGGGTTGATCTCGCGCACAAGCTTCCGCAACTGCGCCGGCTCCAGCGAAGAGCTCGGCTCCCGCTCATCCTTCAGCACGAACAACCGGCCGGCCAGCTTCCGGTACTCGGCGATCACTTTCTCGCCCGGCGGGAAGAGGAACAGCACCTTCGGCCCGTCCGCCTTCTCCCCCTCCACGAGATCGAAAACATCCCCGATCTGCTCCGCCCCGGCGGCGGACCGGACCAACCCGGCCTTTTTAAGGACCGAAGCCAACGTGACGTCCCGGCGCCAGCGGACCCAATCTCCGAAAGGATCCTCCAGCTCGACGCGCAGGATCTCTCCCGCGCCGACATTCTCCGCTCTCGCGACCCAGAGGTTGAACCGTTCCAGCCATGCGCTGCTGTTGGACGCTGCATGCCTGTTTTTTGAGACGGGGGCATTCTGGGTTCCTGTGAAGAGATGGCTTTCTATCAAATGCCCTTGCTCGCCCCAAACCCGCAACCGGATTTTCTTCGGAAAAGGCCGGCCGCTCGGTTCCCGGATTCCGTATTCGATCAGCCGCCCTGTCCGAGGCCCATACACGAAATGCCGGGCGGCGCGCCGGCGCGGGGAAAGGGTACTTATCTGGTTTTCAAGCACGCTGAAATCCGTTCCCGAAGGAAAGTTGGGCCCGGACGGATGGTTATGGATCTCCAGCCGCCGCCGGATTTCCGGGTGGCGATCCATGACGTTCCAGACAAGGCCGTCTGAAACCACCTCCTCCCCGTCCCCGATCCCGATCCAGAGTCGCTGTTGACTTCGATAAGAGACCCCGTAAACCCCGTATTCCCTGGCGCGGCTCCTCAGCAAATCCTCCACTTCGCCCAAGGCCGGTTTTGAGCGCATCTCGTAGAGTTTTCCCCTGGCCTGAAGGTTGAGCTCTCCCATGGTTTGGGCGGGCCGCACCCTGTTGAGCGGATCCCTGTCCTCCGCCCCGGCGGCGGGGGCGGTGAGCGGCGGGAGGAGCCGGTATTGGAGATGGCGGATGGAGGAGCCGTCCATTGGGGAGGCCCTCACATCGAACGCCAACACGCGGCGGCGGGGATCCTTGAAGAACGTTACGATGATGTCCGTGGTGAGGATCCAGGCCTTTTCGCTGGCGGTGAGCGTTTTCCAAAATGCGCGGGAGAGCTTGTCCGTCGCGGGAAGATCGTGGGGAACCTCGATGTAGGAGGAGCCCTGGTTGCTGACAACCAGATCCGCCTCCCGGACCACTTTCTCGAGCACCTCCGGATCGGTCATATCCTTGCGGATCCATTCGAACGATTGCTCGATCAGGGCTCTGTCCGACTCAACCGTCCGAACAATCTCCCGGGAGAATTCCAGGATCTTCCGTCTGATATCCGGTTCCTTCCGCTGGGCGTCGCTATCCACCCGGTAACCGAAGCGGGAATCCGGCCCAGCTCCGCGGAAGCGATCCTGCGCCACCTTCATCAGAACCGGGTTCTTATCCACCAGAAGGAATCGGATCTCCCATCCCGCTTCACCGCCGACCGGAAGATCTTTCTCCCGAAACCATTCCCGGACCCAGTGCCAGAACCGGGCCGGCTCCTCTCCGGTGCTGATGCCAAGGAAGGCGAACGTGAGGGCGCGGGTGGCGGCATTTCGCCGGACAAGGTCCGGGAGGATTTGCTCCCTCAGCAGCTGTTCTTGGAACAGATCCCTGTTGAGAAAAGTTGCGTACTTATCGAAGGGGTATAACGGGTTCTCCCCCAGATACATCGGCTCAGGGAACGGTTTCGCCTCCGCCCCGGCGGCGGCATTCAGCGCTTGCTCGACGCCGGCGTGATCGAGCTCGGGACGCAGGGCGTGAGCGGGAGAGGGAGGCAGGATGAGGGCGAGGCAAAGTGCAGCCGCGATCCATCGGGGATTGGGAATGAGGGTTGGCATCGGGTTTGCTTTTGGAAAAGAGTATACCCGCCGGACGACGGGAACGGCAAGATAATATTCTAGATTAGATTACTGCTAACTAAATTTAATCGCCCCTTCCCGGCGGAGCAGACGGCGCTTGGCGGCGAGGCCGCCGGGAGCGGAGTAGCCGCCCAGCGTACCGTCAGAAGCCACCACCCGGTGGCAGGGGATCTCCGGCGCCCAACGGTTGCGCTTCAGGGCCTGGCCGACGGCCCGGGCGGCGCGAGGTTGCCCGATCATGCGGGCCACCTGCGCGTAGGTGCGGACTTGGCCCTTCGGGATTTTGAGCAACACTTGGTAAACCTTCCGTTGAAACAGCGTGGATTGTTCGTTCCAATCTTTCACTTCAGAATCTCCTTCAGATGCAGGACGTGCGGAACTCCTTTTACACGGGCGAGGAAACGCTCGTCCGCCGTCACGAGATTGGAGTGAAGAGTCCGGGCAAGGGATAAATAACTGGCATCGTAGGTCGAAATCCCATAGGCGTGGGATAATTTCATTGCTTCAGTCAAATCCGTCGGCTCCAAAGAGTGCACCTCCACCCCGACGGAGCAAAAAGCGGAAAAAGCCTCCACGGCCGACGGGAGATCTCCTCTTTTGATTCGAAGGACGTTGGCCACTTCATACAAGAGAAGCTCCGGAGCGGCTATGCGCTCCTTACCCAAGACATGGTGATCTTTCAGCAATAGAGCTTTCTCGTGGTGCTCTTCTTCGGAAGAGAACCATTTCAAGACCACCGAAGCGTCCACAACGATCAATGGCTTTCCCGATCCCTGCGCAGGAGGGTCACCACATCGGGGCCTTTTTTCATATGTTTCGCGTTCCGTTTAGCCCACTCATCAATCCGGCGGCTCGCTTCCATCATGCGCTTTCGGCGCTCATCCTGATCTGTCCGGGCTTCATAGACAGCAGGGGGCGCCATCACCACCAGCAGCCGGTTCGCTCGCGTGACCGCGATGGGCTCTTTTCCTTTTGCCACCTCGTCTAAAATAGCTCCGAATTTCTTTCGGAACACTAATGCCGAGACTGTCTTCATCTGTTCTTCCCTCCTACTGATATATAGTATATCATATAATATATAATAGTCTAAGCTTTCTTCAGCTGGTGGCGGATCCTCTCCGCCAGCGGTTCCGATACTCCTCGCACTTGCGCTAATTCTTCAACGCTTGCTTGCCGGATTGCCTTCACCGAGCCGAAGCGGACCAGGAGGTCCTTCTTGCGGCGGGGGCCGATGCCGGGGATCCGGTCGAGGGCCGAGGTGAGGGCGTCCTTGCCGCGCAGCAGGCGGTGGTAGCCGATGGCGAAGCGGTGGGCCTCGTCCCGCACCCGCTGCGCCAGCCGGCGGGCGCGCGACTCGGGCGGCAGGACGACCGGCTCCGCCCGGCCGGGCAGGAAGAGGATTTCAAATTCCTTGGCGATGCCGGCGATCGGGATGTCGAGCTTGAGATCTTTGAGCACCTCCAGCGCCGCGTTGAGATGGCCGCGGCCGCCGTCGATCAGGATGAAGTCGGGCAAAGAACCTAAATCGGTACCAGGTACCGAAGAGGGCTTCGGTACCTGGTACCGTTCAAGGGCGCGCCGGACGATCTCCTGCATCATCGCGAAGTCGTCAATGCCGGTGACTGTTTTGATCTTGAAGCGGCGGTAGCCGTCCTTGAACGGCTTGCCGTCCAGGAAGGTCACCATGGAGCCCACCGGCTCCTTGCCGAAAATGTTGGAGACGTCGAAGCCGACGATGCGGCGCGGCAGGCGCGGCAGTTGCAGGATCCCCTGCAGGTCGGAGAGGGCCCGCTCCGGGACGAACGGGCTGGGCCGGACCGCCAGCTCCAGCAGGCCGGCGATCTGGTCCCGGTAGACGGCCGCTTTCTCATAATGGCGCGCCTCGGAGGCCTGCTTCATTTTTTCGCGCAGTTCCTCGAGGACCTCCTCCTTCTTCCCCTCCATCAGCCGGAAGACCTTGGAGAGATTCTCCCCGTACTCATGCTGGGTGATGCGACCCTCGCAGGGGGCCTGGCAAAGGCCGAGATGGTAATCGAGGCAGGCCCGCTTCGGCATCACACGGCAGGTGCGGAAGGGGATCACACCGCGGATGGCGTCGAAGGCCTGGCGCAGAAGGCCGGCCTGGGCGAAGGGACCGATCGCCTTGATGCCGGTCTCGCCGGCGCCCCGCCCGATGAAGAGCCGAGGGAACGGTTCCTCCACGGTGACCTTCAGGTAGGGGTAGGACTTGTCGTCCCGGAGCAGGACGTTGTACTTGGGCTGGCTTTCCTTGATCTGGCTGGACTCGTACAGCAGGGCCTCCGCCTCGGAGCCGGCCAGGATCCAGCCGAGGTCGGCCACCTGCCCGACCAGCTGCATCAGTTTGGCTGTCAGCGGCCGGGCCGGCTGGAAGTAGGAAGAGACCCGCTTGCGCAGCGAGAGGGCTTTGCCGACGTAAAGGATCTTGCCCTGGGCGTCTTTGAAGAGGTAGACGCCCGGCCGGTCCGGCAGCTGCTTGAGCTTTTCCTCAACCCTGGAAATCATCCCGGTCCGTCGTCAGTCCGCGCAAGCGATCTCTCATAAAAGAGGCGATGCGGCGGGTCTCTTCAACGCGCAGCAGGAGGCCGAATCCCAGGAAGCTGACCATGCCGGAGGCGATGGCCGCGACGAGGACCGCCGCCAGCGCGGCCGGATGAGAAAGCCGGAGACCCTCCGTCGCCCCCGTCCAGACGCCCCAGGCGATCGCCCCCATGCCGGCGGAGGCGGCGGTCACGCGCGCCATCCAGCCGGCCAATCCCTCGTCAAACGGGCCGATGCGCCGGCGGACCGCCCAGTACAGATGCAGCCCGTTGGCGGTGGAGCTGAGCGAGGTGGCCAGAGCCAGCCCGGCCAGCTTCATCGGCCAGACCAGGACCATGTTGAGGGCCACGTTAGCCGCCAGCGCCACGGCGGCCGAGCGGACCGGAGTCCAGGTGTCGTGGAAGGCGTACAGCGTGTTGGCCAGCACCTTCACCGCGCACATGGAGGCAAGGCCCACCGCGTACCATTGCAGTGTCCGGACCGTCACGGCGGTGGATTCCGGCGTGAAGGCGGCGCGTTCCAGCAGCGTGCGGATGATCGGGTGCCCCAGGAAGATGAGGCCGGCGCTGGAAGGGATCGCCACGAAGAGACTCGACCGCAGCGCCATCGCGCAGGTCTTGCGGACGGCCGGCAGATCGTTTTCGGCCGCCTGCTGAGCCAACGTCGGCAGCGCCGCCTGAGCCATCGAGATGCCGAACAGGGCCATCGGCAGCTGGAGAAAGCGGTTGGCGAAATAAAGGGCCGCGATGCCGCCGGGCCCCACGAGGGAACGGAAGGAGGCGAAGAGGGTGTCCACCAGCACGCTCGTCTGGTAGACCCCGGTCCCGATCATCCGGGGGATCAGCAGCCGCCGGATCCGGGCCACGCCGGGATGCCGCGAGAATTTCAGGGACAGGCGGACGCCGGCCCGGCGCAGCGCGGGCCACTGGACGGCCACCTGCGCCACCCCGCCGGCCACGACGCCCCACGCCAGCCCCATGGCATCGGTCTTCCAGAGGAAGAGGCCGGCGATCATGCAGAGGTTCAGCAGCACCGGCCCCAAGCTCGGCAGCGTGAAGTGGTGGACGCTGTTGAGCAGGCCCATGAAGAACGTGGCGACGCCGATCAGCCCGATGAACGGGAACAGGACGCGGGTGAGCCGGACCGTCAGATCATAGAGGGCCGGGTCGCTCCGGAACCCGGGCGCCACCACGGTGACCAGCGCCGGGGCCGCCACAACCCCCAGCGCGGAGACCACGATGAACCCGATCAGCACCTGGCTCCAGACCGCTTGGGCCAGCGCCGCCCAAGATTCTTTTCCTTCGGCCGCGCGGACCCGGCTGAAAACCGGCACAAAGGCGCTGTTGGCCGCCCCCTCCCCGGCCAGGTCCCGCAGCAGGTTGGGGATGCGGAAGGCCACCACGAAGGCCTGCGCGGTGGCGGAGGTGCCGTAAACGGCGGCGAGGATGGAATCCCGGACGAACCCCAGCACCCGGCTGGCGGCGGTGAGCGCCCCCATGATCCCGGCGGAGCGGAGCAGGTTGGAGTGGCCGGTTGACACCGGCGGAGGTTTCATGATAACTTCAGCCCCCATGCCGAACATTCGTGCTGCAGCCAAAAGGGTACGCGCCGACGTCAAAAGGCGCGACCGCAATCTGGAAGCGAAATCCAAGCTCAAGACCTTGGTCCGCCAGTTCGCCCACTCCGTTGAGGAAAAGAAGGCCGACGAGGCGAAGAAGATCTACCCGCTGCTGACCCGGCTGCTCGACCAGTCCGCCCGCAAGGGCATCCTGCACCGCAACACGGCGTCCAGGAAGAAGTCCCGCCTGGCGCTCCAGCTCGCCAAACTGCGCTAACGCAGCTTCATCAGCAGCCGGTCCGCCAACCATTCCGGAGAGGGATGGCCCTGCTTGATCCTCGTGTCCACCCGGAGCAATTCCTCCAGGGCCTCTTGGAACCGCGAGGCCGGCCATCGCCGAAACCGGTTTAAAGCCTCCCTTCTTTCCGGCGACATCCAAGACATCGCTCCGCCGCCTTTCCAAGCCATCCGGAGGTACCATCCCACCACCCCCAGGAACTGGTCCATGCCCATCCGGTTGAGATACAGCGCTTCCCTCAGCGACCGCATGGCATGCTCCGTCCGTCCGGCCGCCGCGGCATCGAGGATCTCAAACGCGGTTTGCTGCAGCGACGGGGCGATGAGGGCCTCCACGTGGGCGCGCGTGACCGCCGGGGAATCGCCGGCCATCAGGACCAGCCCGTCCAGCGCCAGATCGAGCCCCTGCAGGCCGGACCCGAGGCGCCGGACCAGTTCTGCGGCAGCGGCCTCCTCGAGCGTCTTCCCTTTCCCGCGGCAGCGCCCCTCCAGCCAATCCTCCAGCGCCCGCTCTTTGAGCGGCATGCAAGCGATCACCTGCACCTGCGCCGACCGGGGCAGCTTGGAGCGGTCCGCGCAAAGGACCACGCAGCTTTTGGGGTTCGGCTGGGCCAGGTAATCCTTCAGCCAGGGGACCGATTCGGAGTTAAGCTCATCGAGGCCGTCCACCAGGACGAGCCGGCGGGGTGAGCCAAACGGGGCGGTGCGGGCTTGCTCCAGGATGGCTTGGGGTTCGGTTTTTGGGTCGGAAAAACGGACGAAATCGGTCTCTTCGAACCCGGCGGCAAGGCAGCCGCGCTTGAGCTCCAAGACCGCCTCCTGCCGGAGCCAGCGCTCCGGGCCGACGCAGAGGACCAGGTTACCAATATTCAATGACCCACTCCACGACCCGGCGGGAGAAATCGGTGACAAGCTCATCCACCGCGGCGGTCTCGCTCTTGGAGCTGGGCCCGCTCACGAAATAGGTGGAATCCCCGGTGAGCGCGGGCTCCTGCAGCAGCAGCTTGCCTTGCTTGTCCCGCAGCGTCAGCGCGCAGGTGAGGTTGAGCCGGTATTCCTCGATCGTGTCGTCGTCCCGGCGGCGGAGCCCCTGCCGGTAGAAATCGCTCACGCTGCCGGTCAGGATGAGGTCCGCCCCCTCCGGCTTGTTGGCGATCCGCAGGTTCCCGTCGATCAGGAACCGGTTGATCACCTCCCGCGTCACCCTTGCCTCGATCTCCGGGAAGTTCGTGATGAAGCCGGACCTCTCCCCGATATCGTCGGCGATCGGGATCTTGTTCTGGAAGCCCTCCACGTAGAGGGTCCGGTAGTAGGCGGGCAGGATCCGCGTGGCGGTGTAGCCGCAGGAGGAGCAGAAGGCAGAAAGCAGTAGGCAGTAGGCAGCAAATGCCAACGATCTTCCCTGCCTTCTGCCTACTGCCTTCTGCCTACTGGTTTTCATTCTGTTTCTTCAGCACGCCCTTCTGCTCCATCTCCCGCAGCTTCGCGACGGCCTGCGCGGCCGTCTCGGTGTCGGGGTATTTTTCAACGATCTCCCGGTAATAGACCGCCGCCGAGGCCGGCTTTTTCTGGACCTCGTAGAAATGGGCGACCTGCGCCAGGCCGTTGGCCTTGATCGTCTGCAGCGACTTCAAGCTCTCCTTGGCCTGCGGCAGCAGCTCGCTCTCCGGGTGGCTGGCGATGAACTTTTCGTACCAGCCGATCGCCTCATCGGTGGCCGACTGGTCGTAGCTGGCCTTGAGCGACAGCTGGCGGGCGCAGAAGGCCACGTTGAACTTGGCCTTCTCCAGCAGCGGGGAGCCGGGATATTCGTCCACCACCTTCTGGAACGCCCGGTTGGCCTCCTCGTAGCGCCGTTCCCGGATGAAGCATTCGCCCAGCCGCATCTGGGCCCGGTCCGCGTACTCGCCGTAGGGGGCGTGCTGCACGACGTGCTCGTAGATCTCGATCGCCTTGTCCAGGGCCGGCACCTTGATCGGGCCGATCAGCTCCATCTTGCTCCCCGCGAAAAACTGCTCGGCGATCAGGAACTCCCGCTCGATGGAATCCTTGAACCGCTTGCTGAAGGGGTATATCTCCACCACCTTTTTGTAGGCGGTGAAGCCCGCGCCGGGCCGGCGCATCATCTCAAAGGAGACGCCGGCCAGGTATTGGGCCTCCGGGGCCAGCTCCGAGCGGGGATAGCCGCGGACCAGACGGATGAACTCCTTCGCCGCCCGGTCGTAGTCCTTGGCCTCAAAAAAGCCGACCGCCCAGTCCATCTGCGCGGTCGGGGTGTCCTTGGCCGCGTATTTGGGGTTGATCCAGCGCCGGGTTTGGGGCGTCCAGATCCAGGCGGCGTGCGCTTGCGAGGCGGTTAAGAGGAGGAGGCCAAAAGAGAGGAATTTAAGCGCGCGCATCGGATCATGATACCACACCCCGTTCCACGAAGCCGGCGATCGAGTCCCGGTCGTCGGGGGCGATCTCGATGAATTGCAGGCCGGTCTCGTAGCCGGAGCTGAAGGGCCGCCGGCTCTGCCAAGCCACATGGGCAATCGCCCGGACCACCCGCCGGGAACCCGGCAGGTCCAGCAGGAGCAGGAGCCGGTCCCCTTTGGCCATGGGGGTGTGGTTGCGGATGCGCAGCCCGGTGGAGCTCATGTCGCACGCGAGGGAGCCGTAGAATAACGATTGCGCTTTTAAAAGGTCCCGGAATTGGACCGGCTGAGTGAAGTTCAGGCGCGGTTGGCGGCGCCGCTCGATTGGGGCCTCAGTAGTATTCGGATTGGCCAGCATCGGGCGTGCGTTTCTAAGCAAAGTAAGGGTACCACATTTGTTCCTCATTTACAATTTACAAGAACCAAAAAACGCCGGGGAGCCCGGCCGCCCATTGGACGGCCGCCGCCAGCCCGCGCGCCCCCGCCGCGAAGGCGGCGGCGAAGGGCCCCGCCGCCCAGGGCGCCAGGAGCCCAAAACCGCAGACCGGCACCCCGACGGCAACCAGCAGCGAGGCCCACGGCACCACGACCAGATTCGCCAGCGGGGCCGCGAAGCTGAACATCCCGAAATGCCAGGCGATCAGCGGCGCGGTCGCCGCCCAAGCCGCGATGGAAACCGCAGCTGCCTGCTTGAGGTAGAAAATAAGGGTACCGGGTACCCTTCGGGTACCCGGTACCGATTCTTCTCTTTTCCACCACGCACCCGCCCACAGAATCCCGGCCACCGCGGCGAAGGAAAGCTGGAAGCCGGCGTCGGCCAGCGCGCGGGGCTGCGCCGCCAGAATCGCGGCGCCCGCCGCGCCCAAAAGATTCAGCGGCGGAACCTCAACGCCGCGGAAAGTTCCCCAGCAGAGCAGCAGCCCGGCCAGCGTGGCCCGCAGGATCGGCGGGTTGCCGCCGGTCAGCAGGCAATAAGTAACCAGCACCCCGCCCAGCACAAGGGGGCAAACCGCGCGGGGCGTCCGCAGCATGCCCAGCAGCATCATGCTGATGAGCATGATCAGCCCGACGTGCGAGCCGGAGACCACCAGCACGTGCAGCGTCCCGGTCTTGCGGAACGCTTCCCAGATTTCCGGGCGGATCCCCCGCCCTTCCCCCAGAATCAACCCCTCCAGCATGCCGGATTCTTCCGGCGCCAGCAGCATCCGCCCCTGGTTGGCCAGCGCGCCCCGCAGCCGGGCCACCCAGCGCCGGTACCGGACCCAAAGCCCCGGCCGGCCATCCAAACGCAGGACCCCTTCCGGCCCGGTCACGCTCAGCACACCGCCGGCCCCATGGACCCAGAGCCAATCTCGCTCGTCAAACCGCCGGCTCTTTTCCGGATCAGCTGACCGGCCCGGACGGAGCATCCCGTGCAGCTTCAACCGTTCGCCGTAGCGAAACTCTCCGGCTCGCGAGGGCAACCGGACCTGGATCAACACACCGTCCACGCGGAACCAGCCCGCGAAAGTCCGCCCGTCGCGGCTAAGCTCCGGTTCGCTGACCAGCATCCCCTCCAGAGAGGCCGGCCCGAACGCCGGCGCCGGTTCCCTGCGGTCCAGTTCCGCCCGCAGCGCGCCGGCCCCAACCAAAAGGAGGATCAAACAGAGATTGGCCCATCCGGTCCGTCGCAGGACCCAACCCGCCACCCCAGCCGCCCCGAAAAACCCGGCGATCCAGAAGGGACCGGGCCGGCACCCCCAATCCAACCCGATACCGGCCGCCAGAGCCAGCGCAACCACCCCCATCGGGCACCGGGTTGGGAGATGGACTCGGCTCTTCTCCCTTTCAGTCGAAGCGGACAAGACCTTTAACCTTTTCGAGCGTCTTCGGCGTCACCCCCTTCACGCGGGAGAGGTCGCCGAGCGTCAGGTAACGCCCGTGCAGCTTCCGGTCGCGCAGGATCCGCTTCGCC
>Ga0209726_10002918_pt1 | contig 24256 bp, 23 predicted proteins | sample Subgrocontami54m_FD_187453 | JGI IMG/M metagenome (GOLD analysis project Ga0209726, IMG submission 187453) | Subsurface groundwater microbial communities from S. Glens Falls, New York, USA - GMW46 contaminated, 5.4 m (SPAdes) (version 3) | ecosystem: Environmental > Aquatic > Deep subsurface >... | reverse complement strand
CGGCGGACGGCGGACGGCAGATGGCAGACGGTTGATGTGCATCGCGGAAGCCTCGCTTCGCGCATCTGCCTTCCTGCCTCCGCCTTCTGCCGTCCGCCGTCTGCCGTCCGCCGTCTGTCTTTACGGTGCCGCCTTGTTCCCCCGCAACCGGCTGAAATACGCGGCAAGGAGCGTCGTCGTCTTCACCTGGCGCACGTCCACATCGAACGACTTGAACGGACGCACCCGCGTGCGCGCCAGCGGGAAATAGGGCGGACGACGGTTCGTGTTCTGGCAGGGATCGAGCTGGCGCAGCGGACGCATCCCCGAACCTGCCGTACTCGTATACGGCGCCGCGTACGTCCTCATCACCATGCCGCCGACCACCTGCAGGCATCCGCCGGACGCCGTGAACGCTGAACCCAGCGGACAGGTGTAGGCCGGGTTGGTGACCGTCGCACCGCTCGCAGTGACCGCGTTGAACGAGCCGCCAAGCGCCATCCCCACGCCGTGGAACACGAATTCGCGATTGCCACCCATGGTGAGCGTATATCCGGCGGTTGTGGACGGCGTGTCGTAAATGCGCGGCCGGTTGATCGCGTTGTCGATGACGGCGATGGAATCCCTGGCCATCAGGCCGAAGAAGCTGCGGCACAGATTCGTGGTGTCCGACGGGTCCTCGACGTATGTGATGTCGTCCATCAGCTTGACGACACCGTTCACGTAGAGCGTCACGTGCCCGAGCACCGTGCCGTGCACGTACATGCTGCTGTTGAGGTAGATGACGCGGCGCGAGTTGGGATTGTAGGTGGTGTGCAGCGGATACAGGTGGATCCGCTCCGTGTTCTGTCGCACAGACGCGGGCAGCGGCGACGGGAGGTTGCTCGATCCCCCATAGGTGTCCCAGAACCCCTCGTAGGTTGGTTCCGCCGTACATCGCCCCGTGGCGACAGTTTGGTCCACCGTGCAACGGAAGGAATAGCGGGTAAATGTGGTGTCCTGGCCGCCGTACTTCTCCGTTGCGCCGCACGCAGCGCTCGACCCCCACGAGTACATGGTGACGCCCGTATACCAGCTCTGGCTGCAGCTGCTGTTGGTGGTGAACCGCTCGGTGTTGACGAGATACGGGCTTCCTTGCGGGAAGCAGCGTGCCAGCGGCTGTTGCAGGATCATGCGAATCGCGGCGCGGTCGAGCGCCGCCATGGCCGTCGCCTGCGGGTCGCTCACCGTCGGGTACGTGCTCGTTTGGATCCTGCTGCGCACCCAATTCACCTTGTGCATGACGATCGGAAAGAACTCCCGGCGCCCGCTGATCGTGTAGAAGGCGCCGCACTGGTTCAGCAGCACGGAGTTGGACAGCGAGACGGGCGTGCCGGAGAAGTAGACCGCGAGCTGCGTGGTGTCGGAGGCGGAGTTGAGGCGGAAGTACCGGAAGAACCCCTCCGTCGAGTCGACCATCCCGTTGGCGTTCATGTCAATCGTGAGGAACTCGACGCGACCGCGACTGCCACTGGAGACGGCCTCGTAGAGGCCGCCGGCGACCGCCACGTTGTAGAAGTACGTGCCCAGGGAACTGGCGCCCCAGTACGCCGCCGTCGACAGCGGGTACGGGATCACCGTCGCGCCACCTGTCGACGAGACGGTGTCGGACCATTGCGCCGCGCCGCTGATCGTCCCCGCCGCGCTGACCGTGTCCGCGAAGACCGGACTCGGCGTGCCCGACGACGACGCCGTGAAGCGGTTGTTCGCGTGCACGCGCCCGCCGATGTTCTCACCGGCGCCGATCGAGGCGGACGATGGAAAATCATTGGCGAACAGCCCGTAGCGGGAAAACGACTGCGCCAGCAGGTCCATGCGTCGCGCCAGGCGGAGCCCGGTCGCGTCGCTGACGGTGGCGAGCAACGTGATGTACGGGACGCGCGTCCCGGCGGTATCGCCGGTGTACGCGCCGTACAGGTTCACCGTGAGCCCCGTCACCTCGGCGCCGGCGGAGGTGTAGACCTTCTGGTTGGTCAGGAGCTGCGTGTAGCTGTTGTACGACACCCAGAGCGACGTGTCGCGCTTCAGCCGCGACGCGCCCAATTCGAGCGCGCTCTCGAGCGCGAAGGTGAGGTCGCGCTCCTTGTCGTGGTAGCGGCTGAGCATCCCCGAGTTGCCCGTCATGTAAATGGCCGACGACGCCAGCGCGGCGAGCGACAGCGTCATGATCAGCACCAGGATCAGGGCCGACCCGCGGCGGACGCGCGCCATCATGGCAGCGTCACCGTCGCGGTGCCGGAACGCACGGCGCTGAGGCCGCTGCAGTCACGCGCGGCGAGCCCGTACTCGTACGTGCCGGCCGTGACCGGCAGCGCGAAATCCTGGTACCGGTACGAGGACGTGCGACGCGCCGGCCGGCTGGCGATGGCCGTCCAGGTGGTGGCGCCGCTGAGCCGCCGATACACGACATACTGCCGCACATCGCGCGGTGACGTGGAGTCGCCCGCCACGCCGGACCAGTCGAGGCGCACATCCTGTTTCTGTCCTGCGAGCGCCGTCTCCACCGTCACGCCGAGCGAATCCGGCGTGCTCGGCACCGCGCCGCACGTCGTGGAGAGGAGGCGCAGGGCATTGCGCAGTTGCACGGTCACGTAGAGGTGACGATACACGTTCACCTGGTTGCGCGCGTCCCAGTACCGGCCGGTCGCGCGCACCGCCACCGCCGTGATGGAATCGGCGCGCGATACCGAATCATCCCAATAGACCGGAAGGTCTGCGTTGTCGATGGCCGCCGAGCTGCCGCTGGCGTCCGTCTTGTAGTACTGGAAGAAGAAGTTCGAGTCGCCCGACACGTACAGGTTGCGCGTCACCAGCGTGCTGTCGCGGTCGTTCACGCGCCGATAGAGCACGTAGAGGTTGGAGAGCCCACCGGCGGTATCGGCATGCAGGAAGTACTGAATCGTCTCCGCCTGACTCGTCGTGCCGTTGGCGTTGGTGTAGGCGGCGGCCGGATAGGTCTTGCTCGACGTTCGCAACGACGTCGCCCGCGACACCAGCCAGCTCTGCGTCGTCAGCGAGTCGAGCGTTGCATCCCAGGTCGACGCGTTGGGATCGGACGTCGTCGTGATGCCCTGCCGATTCGCGTTGAACGCGATCGCAAACGGCGCCGCCTGCACGATCACCGGCTGGCCCTGCTCGCCGCCCGCAAGCCGCAGGTCGGCCTCAATGCGCGCCACCGCGTAGCGCGCGCTCTGGAACGCATCGAGCCGTCCGGCCCCGGCGTCCATGGCCCGCGTCTGCGCGCGGAAGAACGGCACCGCGATCGAGAAGACGAGCACCGTAATCGAGACGGCGAAGATCATCTCGACCATGGTGAACCCGCCCCGCCGCATGGACCGAAGCATCAGAAGGCCGCGAGCACCAGCGTCTTCTTCACGGTCGTGCTCGTCGCCGCGTGCACGACCGTCGCCGTCACCGTCACGTAGTCCGCCGTCGACGACGGCCCGGTGCGCGCCGCCGCCGTCGTGCGCGTGTACCCGGGGTAGCTGCTCATCGATGGATTCGCCGAGGACGTCGCGCTCGTCTCCGACGTGGCGTCGAAGGTGGCGACAATGGTCGAGTACGGCCGGTGGAGCTTGACGGCCTCGAGCCGCGCGGTCGCCAGCTCGCTCGCGATGGCCAGGGCGTCATGGTTATTGGTCAGGTGCTGGAACCGGCGCGTGAAGTTCGACAGACCGATGAGCACGCCGCTGAGGATCATCACCGAGATGATGACCTCGATGAGCGTCATGCCCGAACGACGCCCCGGTACGCGAACGGAGGTCCCTGTCTGCATCTATACGGGAATGTGGCGACCGCGACGGGCCCGACGCCAGCCCTTTTGCCGCCGGGGCCGGGCCAGTGGTAAGTTCATTGCGGTCGCCCTGACGGCGGCCCGTACCCCCAGGACCTTATGGGCGTCATCGCCACGCTGCTTCCGCTCGACCGCTGCCTCCAGCGCGTGCACGGCGCTGTTCGCGGCCAGCACGCCGTAAGCCCATGCCACAGCTGGGATGAGCTGCTCTCGGCGTGCGCCACGGAACCCGTCCACCTGGCCGTGGTGGACCTCTTCGCCGACGGCACGGCCAGCTTCGAGCGCATCCGCCAGCTGCGCACCCGGTTTCCGCGCCTGACCCTCATCGCCTACGTCAGCGCCACCCCCCAGCGCGCCCGCGACCTGTTCGACGCCGGCCGCGCGGGGCTCGACGGACTGCTGCTGGTGGACCTCGACGACTCGCCACAGGCGGTGCGCACCGTGGTCGAGCAGGCCGAGGCGCGCGGCGTCGCCGCCCTCCTCCGCCACCGCCTGGCCGACATGGACACCGCTGCCCGGGACGCGATCCTGATCGTCGTGACGCGCGCCCACATGCGTCTCACGTCGCACCGGCTGTCCGAGACGCTGTCCATCAACAAGGCCACCCTCCTGGAGAAGCTGCGCCGGGAGCGCCTCCCCGCCCCACAGAAGCTGATCGGCTGGGGCCGGCTCATCGTTGCGGGCCAGATGCTCGACGATCCCAAGCGCAGCGCCGACGGCATCGCGCGCGCGCTCGACTTTCCGTCGGGCTCGGCCTTCCGCAACATGTGCCAGCGCTACGTGGGCGCCACACCACTCGAGATACGCGAGCGTGGCGGCGCCCGCTACGTCACCGCGCAGTTCCTGCGTGCCATCGGACGTCCCCACCTGGCGCAGGGCCTCGAAGACCAAGGGACCCCGTGAAGTACAAGACCATCATTGAGCCGTTCCGCATCAAGACCGTTGAGCCCATCCGCCAGACCACCGAGGCCGAACGCGCCGCAGCCATCGACGCCGCGCACTACAACGTCTTTCTCCTCAAGGGCGAGGATGTCCTGATCGACCTGCTGACCGACTCGGGGACCGGGGCGATGTCCGTGTACCAGTGGGCCGGCATGATGAAGGGCGACGAGACGTACGCCGGCGCGCGCTCGTTCTACGCCTTCGAGCAGGCGGTGCATGACATCACCGGCTTCCGGCACGTCATCCCCACGCACCAGGGGCGCGCCGCCGAACACATCCTCACCGGCGCCCTGCTCAAGCCGGGCGACATCGTCCCGAACAACCGCCACTTTGACACGACGCGCGCCAACGTGGAGCACCGGGGCGCCACGGCGCTCGACCTCCCCATTCCCGAGGGGCACGATCCGCAGGCGCTGCATCCGTTCAAGGGGAACATGGACCTCGGCGCGCTCGAGCGCGTGCTGCGCGAGAATCCGGGGCGCGTCCCGCTGGTGATGATCACGGTCACCAACAACTCCGGGGGCGGCCAGCCGGTGAGCCTCGAAAACGTGCGCGGCGCCTCCGACATCGCCCGGCGTCATGGTGTGCCGTTCTACCTGGACGCCTGCCGCTTCGCCGAGAACTCGTGGTTCGTGCACACCCGCGAGCCCGGCTACTCCGGCCGCACGCCGATTGAGATCGCGCGTGAGATGTTCGCGCTCGCCGACGGCTGCACGATGAGCGCCAAGAAGGACGGGATGGCCAATATCGGCGGGTTCCTCGCCATGAACGACGACGCCGTCGCGGCGCGCTGCCGCAACACGCTGATCCTCACCGAGGGGTTTCCGACGTACGGCGGGCTCGCCGGGTACGACCTCGAGGCCATTGCCGTCGGCCTGTACGAGGCGCTCGATCCCGACTATCTGCGCTACCGCATCCGGATGGTGGAGTACATGGCGGAGAAGATGGCAACCGCCGGCATTCCGACCGTGCGCCCGGCCGGCGGGCATGCGCTCTATCTCGACGCCAAGCAGTGGCTCCCCCACATCCCGCCGTCCGAGTTCCCGGGGTGGGCACTCTCCCTCGTGCTCTACCTCGAGGGCGGCATCCGCGCGGCGGAAATCGGCTCGGGGATGTTTGGACAGCAGCCCGACGGCACCGAGCGTCCGGCCGATCTCGAACTGGTGCGGCTCGCCTTTCCGCGCCGGGTCTACACACAGAGCCACATGGACTACGTGTGCGAGGTGCTCGGGCACGTGAACTCACTCGCACCGCGCATCCGCGGCGTGCGGATCGTCGAGCAGCCGTCCGCCCTGCGGCACTTCACGGCGAAGTTCGCGCCGCTCGTCCCGGGCGTGATCGCGTAGCTCGGGACGGTACGCCGGACCGGTGCGCGATACCCCCGCCGGGCGCTACAGCGAGTCCCGGCGCCAGCTCCCCTCGAGGTAGCGCCACAGGCGCGTGCGCCCGGTGGCGCCCGCGAACTCGATGGCGCGCAGTGCGTCGCTCCGCCCCGTGACGACCCCGATGTACAGGAACGCGTCGCCGCTCGCCGACCCATTCGGGTAGAAGGTGATCGTGGGCCCCACCGTCGTCGTCGACACGCCCGGCCCCGTGGCATAGTACGCGGTGGCGCCATCCACGGTGACCGTGGGAATCGCGAACCGCGCCCCGCCTTCGCTCAGCCGCCAGGACTCCCAGCTCTCGGCGCCGTCGGCCGCGCCATTGGCGTTGGTGTCCTGCACGATGCGCATGCGCGACGCGGCGTAGTCCATGATGAACAGGACGTTCGTGTTCTTCGTCAGCGCCCGCTGCTGGGCAACGGTCAGCGTCCGCTGGACGAGCCGCCCGTTCGCGTCCTGCCGGTAGCGCAGGAACGAGATCTTGGGCAGCGCCATGGCCGCCACGATGGCGATCAGGGCGACGACCAGCATCAGTTCGATGATCGTGAATCCGGCTCGGCGAGGCATAGCAGGGAAGTTGCACGGGGCGCGCGAATGGCGCCATTGTTCCCCATGCTCGTGATCGGGTTGACGGGGAACATCGCGGCTGGCAAGTCGTCGGTGGCGCGGCATTTTGCGGCGTGGGGCGCCACGCTCGTGGATGCCGACCTCCTCGCGCGTGAGGCCGTGGCGCCGCGGACGCCGGCCCTGCGCGCGATCGTCGCGCGCTGGGGGAGCACCATGCTGGCCGCGGACGGGTCGCTCGACCGCGGCGCACTGCGCCGGATCGTTTTCGGAGACGCCACCGAGCGCGCCGCGCTCGACGCCATCGTGCACCCGGAGGTGGCGCGGCTCCGCGCGGAGGCGGTGGCGGCCGCGGCGGCGCGAGGTGACCGGCTGGTGGTGTGCGACATTCCCCTGCTCTTCGAGTCGGGACTCACCGGCACGGTGGACGCCGTTGTCCTCGTGGACGCCCCGCGCGACCAGCGCCTCGCGCGGCTTGTCCGCGATCGTCAGCTTGCACCCGACGAGGCCGCGGCGATGATGGACGCGCAATGGCCGAGTGAACGGAAGCGCAGCCGCGCCGACTGGGTGATCGACAATGACGGGACGCTGGCTGACCTCGAAGCGCAGTCCCGCGTGGTCTTCGACGCCCTCGCGGCACGCGCCGCGTTGGCCCCGTCGCCTTGAACCTGTTCGGCGCGCCCCGTAGAATTCGGTCACACCTTGCAACATCCGGAGCGATCCGTGTCTTCGATACCCGCTGATCTTCGCTACACCAACTCCCACGAATATCTCAAGCCCACCGCCGACCCATCCGTGGTCCAGGTGGGCATCACCGATTACGCCCAGGGTGAGCTGGGTGACATTGTCTATCTTGAGCTGCCGAAGCCGGGCGCGAAGTTCGGCGCGCACGACTCATTCGGCACCATCGAAGCCGTGAAGGCGGTCTCCGACCTCTACTGCCCGGTCGCGGGCGAAGTGGTCGAGGTCAACCCGCGTCTCGATGCCGAGCCGTCACTCGTCAACAGCGACCCGTACGGCGACGGCTGGATGCTCAAGCTGCGAGTGGCGCCAGCCGATGTCGCCGCGCTCATGGACGCGGCAGCGTACGCGAAGCACCTCGAGTCGGGTGGCGGAAGCAGCCACTAGGGGCAGAGAAACAACAGAGAGACAACAGAGAGACAACAGAAATACAACAGAGGTCCGGGGCGATGGCTCCGGACCTCTGCCGTTTCTAAGTCTGTTTTCTCTCTGTTGTCTCTCTGTTGTCTCTCTGTTGTCTCTCTGTTGTCTCTCTGTTGTCTCTCTGTTGTCTCTCTGTTGTCTCTCTAGGCCGAGTAGGCCTCCAGAGGTGGACAAGCGCATACGAGGTTTCGATCGCCGAATGCGTTATCAACTCGGCCTACGGCCGGCCAGAACTTGTGCCCGCGCACCCACGGCAGCGGGAACGCCGCCGTCTCGCGCGAGTAGGCGTGCGTCCACGCATCCGCCGTGCAATGCTCCATCGTATGCGGTGCGTTCACCAGCGGGTTGTCGTCGCGCGGCAGGGCGCCCGACTCCACCAGTGCAATCTCGGCGCGGATGGCAAGCAGCGCGTCCACGAACCGGTCCAGCTCCGCTTTCGGCTCGCTCTCCGTCGGCTCGATCATCAGCGTATCGTGCACCGGGAACGAGATAGTCGGCGCGTGGAAGCCATAATCCATCAGCCGCTTGCCGATGTCACCGGCGTCCACGCCCGACGTTGCCTTGAGGGCGCGCGGGTCCACGATGCACTCGTGCGCAATCGTGCCGTTCTTGCCCTTGTACAGCACGGGATACTCGGCGTCGAGCCGCTTGGCCACGTAGTTCGCGTTGAGGATCGCGATCTTCGTGCTCATGGTCAGCCCTTCGCTGCCGAGCAGCATGATGTACATCATCGAGATCGGCACGACGCTCGCGCTTCCCCACGGCGCCGACGCCACGGCGCCGATCGCCTGCGCGCCGCCCGTCTTGATGGTGACGTGACCCGGCAGGAACGGAGCCAGATGCTGCGCCACGCCAATCGGCCCAACACCCGGTCCGCCGCCGCCGTGCGGAATGGCGAAGGTCTTGTGCAGGTTCAGGTGGCAGACGTCGGCGCCGATGTCGCCTGGGCGGCACAGGCCGACCATGGCATTCATGTTGGCGCCGTCCAGGTAGACCTGCCCGCCGTGCTGGTGCACGATCTTCGTGATCTCGGTGATCGCCTCTTCGAAGACGCCGTGCGTTGACGGATACGTCACCATCAGCGCCGCCACGTTGGCCGAATGCTGTTCGGCCTTGGCCTTGAGGTCGGCCACGTCGATGTTGCCGTTCGGATCGGTCTTCACCACCACCACGTCGAGGCCGGCCATCACCGCGCTCGCCGGGTTGGTCCCGTGCGCCGACTGCGGAATCAGGCAGATGTTGCGATGCGACTCGCCGCGCGACGCGTGGTACGCGCGAATCACGAGCAGTCCGGTGTACTCGCCCTGCGAGCCGGCGTTGGGCTGGAGCGACACGGCGTGGAAGCCGGTGATCTCCGCCAGCGCGCCTTCGATCCGGTCAAAGAGCGCCCGGTATCCCTTCGTCTGCTCCACCGGCGCGAACGGGTGGATGTTGCCGATCTCGGGCCATGTCACCGGGAACATCTCGGCGGCGGCATTCAGCTTCATCGTGCACGACCCGAGCGAGATCATCGAGTGCACGAGCGACAGGTCCTTGGCCTCGAGCGACCGCACGTAGCGCTGGAAGTCCGTCTCCGAGCGGTGCGTGTGGAACACCGGGTGCGTCAGGAAGGCGCTGGTGCGTCCGAAGCGCTCGTCGAAGCGTGGATCCACGCCCCTTGCCATGGCGTCCGCCGCACTCGCGGCGCCGCCGAAGACCGCCAGCAGGTCGCCGAGATCGGCGGTCGTGGTCGTCTCGCCCATCGCGACGCCGATCGTGCCATCCTCGAAGTAGCGCAGGTTGATCTGCCTCGCCTCGGCCGCCTGCTTCACCGCGGCGGCACCGCCCTTGGGCGAGACGCGCACCGTGTCGAAGAAGACGTCGTGCAGCACCGCGTGCCCGGCCGCGCGGGCGCCGGCCGCGAAGGCCTCGGCGAGGTGGTGCACCCGCCTGGCGATCCGCACCAGGCCGTCGGGGCCGTGGAAGACCGCGTACATGCCGCTCATGACCGCGAGCAGCACCTGCGCCGTGCAGATGTTGCTCGTCGCCTTCTCGCGGCGGATGTGCTGCTCGCGCGTCCCCAACGCCATGCGCATGGCGGGCTGGCCATTGCTGTCACGCGACACGCCGATGATGCGTCCGGGCATGAGGCGCTTCAGGTCGTCCTTGGTGGTGAGGAATGCGGCATGAGGGCCACCGTAGCCGTAGGGCACGCCAAATCGCTGCGCATTGCCGACGGCGACGTCGGCGCCCCACTCCCCGGGTGGGGCGAGGAGCGTGAGTGCGAGCAGGTCCGTGGCGGCCACGACCAGGGCGCCGGCGGCGTGCACGCGGTCACAGAGCGCGCGATAGTCCTCGACCGCGCCAAAAGTGTTGGGATATTGGATGAGCACACCGCACACGGTGGCGTCGAGCGTGAACTTCGCCACCGGCTGCACCGTCACGGTGATGCCACGTGCCGCGCCGCGCGCCTTGACGACGTCAATCGTCTGCGGATGGCAGTCATCCGCCACAAGGAAGACGTCGCGCCCGCTCTTTGCGGCGTGCAGCATCTGCATCGCCTCGGCGGCTGCCGTGCCCTCGTCGAGCAGCGACGCATTGGCCAGCGGCAGCCCGGTCAGGTCGATGACCGTCGTCTGGAAATTGAGCAGCGCCTCGAGGCGTCCCTGCGCGATCTCCGCCTGGTACGGCGTGTACGCGGTGTACCACCCTGGGTTCTCGAGGATGTTGCGCTGGATCACCGCCGGCGTGTGCGTGCCGTAGTAGCCCTGGCCGATGAATGTGCGCCAGACCTGATTGGGGGCAACCATCGCCTTGAATTCGGCGAGCGCGTCCTGCTCCGACATGGCGGCCGGCAGGTCAAGCGGGCGGTTGAGACGGATATTGCCGGGCACGGTCGCGTCGATCAGGGCGTCGAGCGACGGATAGCCAAGGACCTTCAGCATCGCCTCGACGTCGGCGTCCGACGGGCCGAGGTGCCGGGGCGTAAAGACGTCCGGCTGCGGAATGGAAGTCGAAGTCACGGTACGCGCTTCTCCAGTGCGGCGCGCCTGCAGCGCCCCCGACGCGGGTGCGCTTCGGCGCGCGACGTCTATAAAACTAACGAGACGCATACTTCGTTGGGACATCGAGCGCGCAGGGGATACCCCGATTGATCGCAGGGCCGATCACCACATCGCTCACGCGCCCCCGCACCCCGCACTCCGCACCACACCCTGTTCCCCTGCCCTGCACCACACCCTGCCCCGTGCACCACACCCTGTACCCTTCCCCTGCACCACACCCTGCACCCTTCCCCTGCACCTCGTAGCTTTCGTAATCCCGCACCTCAGGAGACCCGTGATGTCCGCCCGCCAGGAAGCCACGCGCGCCGGTATCAGCTTCGGCTCGGCGCTGGCCATTGCCATTTCGTGGAGCGCCAACAAGTCCATTCTCTGGGCCATCGTGCACGGGGCGCTGTCCTGGATCTACGTCGTCTATTACGCCATCAAGAACTGACGTCATGCGTTGGCGGCTGCTCGACACGGGGGCCCGCGACGGCGCGTGGAACATGGCGTGCGATGTGGCGCTGATGGCCCGTGCCCGCCGCACGGGCGAATCGGTCTTTCGCGTCTACGCGTGGGCGCGCCCCACGCTCTCATTCGGACGGCACGAGGCGGCGCGCCGTCATTACGACGCCAGCGTCATCGCCGCGGCCGGCGTGGACGTCGTGCGACGCCCCACCGGCGGCCGCGCGCTGCTGCACCACCGCGAGGTCACGTACTCCATCACGGCCCCGGTCGCCCCTGGCGAATCGCTCGCGAGCAGCGTGCGCCGCTTCAACCAGCTGTTGCTCGGCGCCCTGCGGGCCCTCGGTGTCGACGCACGCGAGGCGGCCAAGACGCACACCATGCGCCCCGAAGGCGCGGCCTGCTTCGCGGTGCCGAGCGTGGGCGAACTGACGCTCGACGGGCGCAAGCTGGTCGGGAGTGCGCAGGTGCGGCAGGACGGCGCGCTGCTGCAGCACGGCTCCATCCTGCTGGACGATGACCAGGGCCGCATCGCCGGGTTTGTCGCCGGCCCGTACCTGCCGCCCGCGCCGGCGGCGTCGCTGCACGAGGTGCTGGGCGCCAAGGCCGCCTACGAACCGGTGCGGGATGCGCTGATGCGCGTGGTCGCCGAGTCGAACGGCGGAAGATCGGCCGCGGAACTCATCCTCACCTCGGACGAGGCGCTCGACGGCTCGCCGGACCTTGATGACGCCCTGAGGCAGTTCCGTGACGATGCGTGGACGTGGCGCCGATGAGCATTCTCGCCTATCGTTGTCCGGCGTGACCCGTCCCCTCGCGCTCCGCCTCGTCCTGCCCCTCCTCCTCGCAGCCCTCACCGGCTGCCGCGGCATGGACGCAACCCCGACCGGCGGGATTCTCGTCGTGTCGGCGGGTGCCGATGCCAAGACGCTCTTTCCGCCGCTGGCGGTGGGCACTCAGGACCGCGCGGTCACTGAACTGCTCTACGACAAGCTGGCCGACATCGGTCCCGGCCTGAACACGCTCGGCGACGTTGGCTTCGTGCCGAGGCTCGCGCGGGCGTGGGAGTGGTCGGCCGATTCGCTCACCATCACGTTCCATCTCGATCCGGACGCGCGCTGGCACGATGGCCGTCCTGTGACCGCCGCCGACGTGCAGTTTGCCGTCCGCATCTGGACCGACAGCGCCGTGGGGGCGGCGTCACGCAGCGCGTTCGCGAGCGTCGACTCCGTCACCGCACCTGACATGCTCACGGCGCGCGTGCACTTCCGCGAACGGACGCCGGAGCAGTTCTACACCTTCGTCTACAACCTCATCCCGCTCCCCGCGCATCGCCTCGCCGCGCTCGCGGACACGGCGCTGCATGACGCCCCCGAAGTGCGCGCCCCCGTGGGGAGCGGCCCATTCCGCTTCGTGTCCTGGACGCCGCGCGCGAGGCTCGAGCTCACGGCAAACGCCGCCTACTATCGCGGCCGCCCGCGGCTTGACGGTGTCGTCTTTGTCGTGGCCGCACAGGGTGCGACGGTCGCGTCGCGCCTGCTGGCGGGCGAGGCCGACTTCCTCGAGCAGCTTGCGCCGCCCGACTTCGCCCAGCTGCGGCACGATGGGTCCGTGCAGATGCAGTCGTACGGAGGCTTCGACTACTCATTCGTGCAGTTCAACTTGCGTGCGCCGAGCGCGCCGGACCGGCCGCATCCGGTCTTCGCCGACCTCGCCATGCGGCGCGCGCTGACCATGGGCGTCAATCGCCTCGCCATCGTGCGCAGTGTGTTCGATTCACTCGCCCGGCCGGCCATCGGGCCGTTCTCGCGCACGCAGTGGACCTCCGACACTACCCTCCGGGGCATTCCGTTCGACGCCGCCGGCGCTGCCCGCCTGCTCGACTCGCTCGGCTGGCGCGACGCCGATGGCGACGGCGTGCGCGAGCGCGGCGGCCAGCCGCTCACCTTCTCGCTGCTCGTCCCCGCCTCGAGCCGCACGCGGCAGGCGGCGGCCGTGCTGCTGCAGGCGCAGCTCAAGACGATCGGCGTGCAGGTCCGCATCGAGCAGGCCGACTTCAACGCTTTCCTCGATCGCGCGCATCGCGCCGCCTTCGATGCACTCGTCGGCGGCGCGCGCACGGAGCCGAGCCCGCGTGGGGTACGCGAACTCTGGGGCACGCCGGGTCCCGCGCGCGGCGGCAAGAACTGGGGGCGGTGGAGCAATGCCGTGTTCGACGCGCAGGTGGACAGTGGGCTTGCGGCCACCGGGGCGGATGCGGTGCGCGCGCACTTCCGCGCCGCGTACCAGGCGGCCATCGACGATGCGCCCGCCATCTGGCTGTACGAGCCGCGCCTCTTCGCGGGAGTGCATCGCCGCCTGACCGTGGGCGCGCTGCGTCCTGACGCGTGGTGGTCGGGCGTCGCGGAGTGGTCCATTGACCCGGCCCAGCGGCTGCCGCGAGATCGCCGCGCTCCCGCCACGCCCTGAGGCGTGACGCGCCGACTGGTGGCCCGGCTCCTGCACGCCGCCGCGGTCTGCGCGGTGGTCGCGACGTCGGTCTTCCTGCTCCTGCATTTCGCGCCGGGTGACCCCTTCGCCACCGCGCTCGACGGCGCCGATGTTCCTCCGAGCGTGCGCGCCGAGTGGCGCGCCCGATACGGCTTTGACCAGCCACCGGGCGAACGCTTCGTCCGCTGGGCCGGTGCGCTGGCGCGCGGCGAGCTCGGCTATTCCGCGTCGCGTCATCGCGCCGTCGCCGACGTCGTGGCAGACGCCATGCCGCGCACCGTGCTGCTCGTCGGCGTCGCGCTCCTCCTCGGATTCGCGGCCGGCGTCGGCATCGCACTGGTGCAGACGCGCCATCATCGCCGCTGGCAGGACCGCTTTCTCGGGGCGCTGACGCTCGGCGGCGTCGCCGTGCCGGAGTTCCTTGTCGCGCTGCTTGCCATGACCTGGCTCGGCGCGCGATGGCGCCTTTTCCCGGTGGCAGGCATTGGCGGCCTCGGTGATGCAGGGGCCTGGCCGCTCTGGGAACGGATCATCGACCTCCTCTGGCACCTCGCGCTTCCCGCCGGGGTGCTCGCGCTCGCCGTGGCGTCGCGCGTGGCGCGGCATCAGCGGGTGGCGCTCCTTGGCGTCATGCGCGAGGACTACATTCGCACGGCGCGAGCCAAGGGTCTGGGGGAGTGGGACGTGATCGTACGGCACGCCCTCCCCAACGCGATCGGCCCCGTCATCGCGCTGCTCGGCCTCGCCTTGCCATCGCTCGTCGGCGGCGCCGTGCTCATCGAGCGCATATTCGGCTGGCCGGGCATGGGGCTCACGCTCTTTGACGCGCTGCTCGCGCGCGACTACCCGCTCATTCTCGCCGCGGTCCTGCTCGCCACCGTGCTGGCCGTCGTGGCGCGCACCGTCACCGATGCCGTCGCCGAGTACGTGGCGCCGCGGCGCGCGAGGGAGACGTAGTGGCGGCCAACACCTGGCACCGCTTGCGAGACGACCGTGGCGCTCGCATCGCCGCGGGCGTGCTCGCCACCGCAGCGATCGCCGCCACGTTCGCGCCGTGGATTGCCCCGTACGACCCGACGCTGCAGCCGGATCCCGTGGGCCTGCGGCTCGTGTCGCCTTCGTGGCAGCACCCGTTTGGCACCGACCCCTTCTCCCGCGACGTGCTCAGCCGGATCCTGCACGGCGCGCGCGTCTCCCTCGGCGTGGCGGCGGGGGCGATGCTGCTCTCCGTGACGCTGGGCGCCGCCCTCGGCGCCCTTGCCGCCGTCGTCGGCGGCTGGGTGGACGGCGTCGTGTCCGGGCTCGTGGACGTGCTGATCGCCATGCCGCGTCTGCTCGTCGTCATCGCCCTCGTCGCCACGTTCGGCACGCTCTCGCCGTGGTGGCTGGTCGCGTTGATCGGCGGCAGCGGCTGGCTCACCACGGCGCGCATCGTCCGTGCCGAATTCCGCGATCATCTCCAGCGCGAATACGTGCTCGCCGCGCGCGCCCTCGGCGCCTCGCGCTGGCGCATCGTCTGGCACCACCTGCTGCCGGCGGTGGCGCCGCAGCTCGCGGTGGCCGCGGCGCTGGCGCTTGCGGCCGTCATTCCGCTCGAGGCCGCCCTCAGCTTCGTCGGCCTCGGCGTTCAGCCGCCGCTGCCGAGTTGGGGAAACATCCTGCTCGATGGCACCGACTATCTCACCACGGCGTGGTGGCTCGTGGTCTTCCCCGTCGCCGCGGTCTCGCTCACGGTCGGTTCCGCCCTCGTCATGGCCGACCGCCTGCGCGTCGCCATTGCAGGGGAGGAGCGCGACCTGTGAATCCCGCCCTGCTGTCCGTGGAACACCTGCAGGTTGACGCCGGCGGCGCGCGCGGCGCGGCGCCGAAGCCGATCCTGCGCGGCGTCACGTTCGCCGTGCAGCCCGGTGAAACCGTGGGGGTGCTCGGCGCGAGCGGCAGCGGCAAGACGTCGCTGGCGCTCGCCCTGCTCGGCCTGCTCCCGCCGGCGCTCACGGCGCGTGGTCGCGTGCTCTTCGAGGGACATGAATTGCTCACCGCGTCGCGCGGGGCGCGACGCGCGCTGCGCGGCCGCCGCCTCTCCATCGTCTTTCAGGAACCGCTCACGGCGCTCAATCCGCGCATGCGCGTCGGCGCGCAGGTGGCCGAGATGGCGCGCGCGCACGGCGAGCGCGATGCGCGGCGCGCGATGCGGGGCGCCGTGGACATGCTGGGTCGTGTCGGCCTCCCCGAGGCAGACGTGCGCGCGTGGCGCTACCCGCACGAGCTTTCCGGCGGCGAGCGGCAGCGCGTGCTCCTGGCGATGGCGCTCCTGCTCGATCCCGCCCTGCTCATTGCCGACGAGCCGACGTCGGCGCTCGATGTCACGGTCCAGGCGCAAGTGCTGGAGCTCCTGCACGCCCTGCAGCGCGAGCGCGGCATGGCGCTGCTCCTCGTGAGCCATGATCTCGGCGTGATCGCCACGAGCTGCGCGCGCACGGTCGTGCTCCACGACGGTCTCGTCGTCGAGGACGTTCCAACGCGCCAGCTCCTCACCGCCCCGGAGCATCCGCAGGCCCAGGCCCTGGTCGATGCGGTGCGCCCCGCGGTGCGCAGCGCATGAGCACCCTGCTGGAGGTCCGCGAGCTGGTGGTCGCCTACGACGGGCGCGCCGGTCAGGCGCGCGCGGTGGACGGCGCCTCACTCGATGTTGCGCGCGGAGAGACGCTGGCGCTGGTGGGCGAGTCCGGCAGCGGCAAGACGAGTCTCGGCCGCGCCATCCTGCGACTCGTCCCCGCGGCGTCCGGCCGCGTGCGATTCGACGGAGACGATGTGCTCGGGCTCACCGGCGACGCGCTCCGCCGCTTCCGGCGGCGGGCGCAGGTGGTCTTCCAGGATCCCAACGCGTCACTCGATCCACGCATGCGCGTGGGCGACGTCATTCGCGAGGGCATCGACATCCACGCTCTCGCGTCGCGCGTGGACGCCAACCAGCGCGTCGAGCGGCTGCTCGTGGAAGTCGGGCTCCGCGCGAATGACGCGGAGCGACTGCCGCACGAATTCTCCGGAGGCGAGCGCCAGCGCATCGCGATCGCACGGGCGCTGGCGGTGGAACCGGAGTTCCTGGTGCTCGACGAGGCCGTTTCCGCCCTCGACGTGCTCGTCCGCCGCCAGGTGCTCGACCTGCTGGCGGCCCTGCAGGCGGCGCGGGGGCTCACCTATTTGTTCATCGCGCACGACCTCGCCGTCGTGGAGCGCATCGCCACGCGCGTGGCCGTAATGCAGCAGGGCCGCATCGTCGAATGCGCGCCGACCGCCGCGCTCTTCGCCGCGCCCGCATCGCCGGCGGCGCAGGCGCTCCTCGCGGCAATCCCGCGGATTCCCTGGTAGGGCGTTGCTCAGCGTCGCACGCGCGCCGCCAACGTCAGGGAAGCAGAAGCGCAAACGCAGAACGGCGGCCCCAAGGCCGCCGTTCGCGTGTTGTCATCCGCCATCTACCATCCGCCATCACTCTCCCCTACTTCACCCCATGCATGAGCCGCTGCACCCTCGGCGCCGCGAGCAGCAGGATGAGGCCAGCCGCCGACAGCGCCCAGAAGCCGAACGTGTAGCCGCTCAGCGCCGATGTCGTCGTCATGCCGGTCTCGCCGCTCACCTCGCTGGCGAAGATGCCCGACAGGTTGTTGCCGATGCCCGTGGAGAGGAACCACCCGCCCATGCCGAGTCCGACCAGCTTTACCGGTGCGAGCTTCGTCACCATGGACAGCCCGATCGGCGACAGGCAGAGCTCGCCGATGGACTGGATCAGGTAGACCGCCACCAGCGTCCAGAACGGGATCTTGTTGTCGGCCGGATTGACGAGGCTCGACAGCGCGAACATGAGGAGCAGGAACGCCAGGCCGTTGAAGATCAGGCCGAGCCCGAACTTCCGCGGAATGGACGGGTTCGCGTTCACCTTGGCCAACGCCACCCACACCCACGCCACGATCGGGGCGAAGATGATGATCGCCACGGCGTTCACGCTCTGGAACCAGCCCGTCGGGAAGGTCCAGTCGCCGAACTGCCGGTTCACGATGTTGTCGGCCAGGAAGGTGAAGGAGCTGCCCGCCTGCTCGAAGAACATCCAGAACATGATGTTGAACACGAAGATCAGCAGCATCGCGATCGTCTTGTCTCGCGCCACCGCACCTTCCTTGATGCCCTCGATCATGAGCATCGCGGAGAGGCCGATGAACATCGCGGTGAGCACGTACTGCAGGTTCCTGCCGCCCACTGCGAGGAGCGAGTACACCACCGGGACGCACAAGACGGCACCGATCGCCACGTAAATCACGCGCATCCGGTTCTGCTGGTCCGCCAGCGGTGCACCAATGCCCTGCAGCTGGCGGCGGCCGACGTAGAACCAGACGAGGCTGATCAACATGCCGATACCGGCCGTCATGAAGACGACCTTGTACGCCGGCATCGTAGCGGTACCGAACACGTTCTCGGCCAGCCAGCTCGTGAGGAGCGGCGAGAGGAACGCGCCCGCGTTGATGCCCATGTAGAAGATCGTGAAGCCCGAATCGCGGCGCTCGTCACCCTGCGAGTAGCACTTGCCGACGATGGTCGAGATGTTCGGCTTGAACAGCCCGTTGCCGACGACGATGGTGGACAGGCCGAGCTTGAAGATCGTCGGGTCGGGGAGCGTGATCATGAACAGGCCCGCCGCCATGAACACGGCGCCCGTCAGGATGGACCGCTGGTACCCGATCACCTTGTCCGCTACATAGCCGCCGAAGATCGCGACGGCGTAGACGAGCGCGAGGTACGACCCGTATGTCAGGTTCGCCTCGGCTTCCCCGGTAGGCGACCCGCCGTGGAACTGGGCGACGATGTAGAGCACCAGCGCCCAGCGAATGCCGTAGAACGCGAAGCGCTCCCAGAACTCCGACATGAACAGCATCCACAGCGGCTGCGGATGCCCCATCATCTGCTTGAACGCGGGAAGCGACGTGCCGTCCCGGTTCGTGTCAGCTGCACCACTCATGCGACTTCTCCATGAAAGGGGAAGGGCGTTTATTGTGACAAGACTCGGCCGCCGGCCCGGAATTCCGGGCCTGCACGGATGGTTTTATGTAGCCGTTGGGCGGCCGTTCGTCAAACCGGGAGGAGCACCCAAAGGCACAGCGTCACGCGCAGGATGAACCGCTGCCGACGGCGTGCCCTACTGCTGCCCCATGCGGCGCTTGAGCTCCTCGAGCCGCGCCGCCGCGTCGGCGTCCTTCGCCTCGCGGGTGCGCTGGCGGTTCAGCGAATCGAGTTCGGCGTTCAGCGCGCCGTCGTCCGGCAGCCCCAAGTCGGCATCGGTCGGTGTGCGGGCCGTGCCCGCGGGCGCAGCGCCCGCGCCGACCGTCCCCGCCCCGGCCGCGGCAGCCTTGAGCTGGGTGAGCATCTCGTCGTAGTCGCGCCGCGCGAGCGCCGCCTCCGCCTCCTGCGCCTCGAGCTTGCGCTCGAGCACCGCGATGCGCTCGAGGTGCTGTCCTTCGTACTTCTCTGCGATCGCCACCGTCTCCGCATCGTGGATGCCGGCGGCGAGTCCCTTGCGTCGGGTCACCGTCTCCAGCCCCTGACGCTCCGCCTCCAGCTTGCGGCGCGTCACGTCAACGCCGCGCTCCAGGTCCTCGACACCGAGCTTGGCCGAGACGAGCGCCTGCTTCATGTCAGTGACCACGGCGCGGCGGTCGTTGGGGGGCACGCGCCCCCCGAGGAGGTCGGCGATGGTGGACTTCAGCGATTCAAACACAGGCGGGCGGGCTGCGGTTCGTGAATTCCGCGCGCGACGGGCATTCCGCCGCGCGCCCCATGGACAATACGATACAGCACCGCGGCGGTTCCGCCCAACCCAGGGCGGGTCGGGAGCTGGCCTCCCCGTTCCCCGCACCACACTCTGTACCCTTCCCCTGCACCACACCCTGCTCCCTGCCCCCCGCACCTTTTCGGTAGCTTCTTCGCATGCCAAAACTGTTGGTCGCCCTCACCGCCTCGTCCAAAACCGCCACCAGCCCTGGCAAGTACTCGCGCGTGCGCGTCAACGAGGCCTACGTCCGCGCCCTCCAGTCGGTCGGGCTCGTGCCGATCGTCATTCCGCCATCGCTCTCACCGGACGACGCCCGCGCCGTCATTGCCCGTGTCTCCGGCGTCGTACTCTCCGGTGGCGAGGACCTCGACCCCGCGCTGTACGGCGCCGCCCGGCATCCCGCGACGCAGAAGTCGAAGGCCGCGCGCGACGCCACGGAGGTTTCCCTCGTCGAGGCGGCGCGCGACGCGCGATGCCCCCTGCTTGGCATCTGCCGCGGGCTCCAGTTGCTCAACGTCGCCCTCGGCGGCACGCTCGTGCAGGACCTCGGCATGCTTCGCCCCAGCGAGATCGCCCACGCCCTGGAATCGTCCCGCATGCACCGCGTGCACGGCGTGACGGTCCTCAGCGGCTCCCGGCTCGCCGCCGCCACCGGCGACCTCGTCATCGAGGTCAACTCGTTCCACCATCAGGGCGTGGATCAACTCGCACCATCGCTGCGCGCCACCGCCTACGCCCCCGACGGCGTCGTCGAAGCCGTGGAGACGACCGACGACTGGTGGACGCTCGCCGTGCAGTGGCACCCGGAGGAACTGCAGCAGGACGCGAAGCCCTGGGACCGCGCGCTGTTCCAGGCGTTCGCGCAGGCGTGCGAGGCCGCGGCCGCGGCCCATATTTAACTGGTGCGCATTCTCCACCTGGACAGCGGGCGACATTGGCGCGGCGGCCAGCGACAGGTCTTCCTGCTCGCCGCCGCGCAGCGTGAGCGCGGAGCCGAGCCGCTCGTCGTGGCCGCGCCGAATTCCCCGCTCGCGGGCCGGCTCAAGACGCAGGGCATCGCCAGCGCCGCGGTGGCGATGCGCGTCGACTTCGACCTGCTCGCGATGCGCCGCGTGCGGCGCATCGTGTCGCGCTGGCGCCCCGACCTCGTGCACGCGCACGATGCGCGCGCCCATGCCATCGCGCTCGGCGCGCTCCTCGGCAGCCACATCCCGCTGCTCGTCACGCGCCGTGTTCCCTTCGTCCCGAAGGGGCGCCTCAAGTACGGCGCGCGCGTTGCGCACTTCATCGCCATCAGCCAGGCCGTCGATGAGGCGCTCCAGCGCGGCGGCGTGGGCGCGGAGCGGGTCACCGTCGTCTATTCCGGCGTTCCCGCACCGGTGGTCGGTGTGCCGCGGGACTGGCGGCGCGAGGCCGGCTGGCCCGCCGACACCCTGCTCTGCGGCGTCGTCGGCGCCATGACCGCTGAGAAGGGCGTGGCCAAGCTGCAGGAGATCGCCGAGGAACTCGCACCTGACCTCCGCGACCGGCTGCGTCTCGTCCTCCTGGGCGGCACCGCCATTGGCGCCGATGCGTTCGGTGGCATCGCGGCCTATCGCGCCGGATTTGTGGACGCCATCCACGACGCGATGGCCGGCCTCGACATGCTCTGGCATCCGTCCGGCGCGGAGGGCCTCGGCACGGCGGTGATCGACGCGATGGCACTCGGCGTGCCACCGATCGCGTTTGCCACGGGCGGGCTCGCGGAGCTGGTCGAACCCGGGCGCTCCGGCCTGCTCGCCGCGCCGGGCGACGCGTGCGCCTTCGCACGCGCGGTCGAGCGGCTCGCCACCGACCGCGCGTTGCGACAGGCACTTGCCGCCGGCGGCCGGGCGCGCGCGGCCGAGTTTTCGGTCGAGCGCATGGCCAGCGGCGCGGCCGCGGTGTACGACATGGTGCTGGCGCGAGCGACGGCGCCGGGGCGCAGGCCGTAGACGCGTACCCCGTCGCGCCGGTAGTTTTATAGGTTCCACCCTTCCATCGGCCCCTCCAGACCCCCGTGCTCTTTATCTGCATCCCGTCGCACAACGAGGCGCCGACCGTCGGCGTCCTGTTGTGGCGTATCCGGAAGGTCTTCCGGGACTTCTCGCGCGAGTACGAGATCCTCGTCTACGACGACGCGAGCACCGATGAGACCACGGAGGTGCTGGAGCCGTACCACAAGGTGCTCCCGCTCACGGTCATTCGCGGGGAGCAGCGGGTCGGCTACGCCCGCGCGGTGGACGCCCTGCTGCGTGCCGCCGCGCAGCGCACGCGCTATCCGCGCCGCGACGCCGTGGTGCTGCTGCAGGCCGACTTCACCGACCAGCCCGAGCAGCTCCCCGAGCTGATCAAGCGCTTCGAGGGCGGTGCCGACGTGGTCGTCGCGGAGCCCGCCGCCGTGCCGTCGGCGCCCCCGTCCGTGCGCTCGCTCGCCACCTGGGCGCGTCGTGCGGCCCGATGCTGGCCCGTGCGCGCACAGCTCAGCGTCCCCGGCATCGGCGATCCCTTCGCCACGTATCGCATCTTCCGCATCACCGTGGTACGCGACCTCGTGCGCGACGCCGGCGACGCGCCGGTGACCGACGGTCCCGTGCGCGTCGCCAACCTCGAACTGCTGCGCCGCACGGCGGCGCTGGCGCGCCGCGTCGAGTCGGTCACGGTGGAGCCGCGGTTTGATATTCGCCCGCGCGCCACGCGCGTACAGGTCTGGCCGGACCTCAAGGCGATCCTCAGCGCCGGCTGGGCGGCCCGGAAGCGGCGCGCCGTCGCCACGGTGTGAGGACCGCCGCGCACGCTCCCGCCGGCTTCCTGAGCCGGGTGGCGCGATCAGCTGCCGGCGCGCTGGCGCTGCTCGTTGGCGCCATGTGGCCGGTGTCGTCGCCGGCGCAGGGCAGTCCGCTGCCAGCCGACGCCGCGTCGGTGCCGTGGAGCATCGGCGAGAAGCTGCGCTACGATGTCCGCTTCGGTTTCATCAAGGCCGGGACGGGCGAGATGCGGGTCATGGGCCTCGAGACGATCCGCGGCCGCCTAGCCTGGCACGGGCGCTTCACCGTGCATGGCGGCTACCTCGCCCTGCGCGTCGATGACGTCCTCGAAACCTGGATGGACGTCACCACGCTGTCGTCGCTCCGCTTCGCGCAGGACTTCAAGGAAATCGGCCGTGAGCGGCAGAAGACGTTCGACATCTTCCCCGAACGGAAGATGTACCTCCAGCTCGGCAAGACGGAGAAGCCGTCGGTCGCGAATCCGCTCGACGACGGGTCGTTCCTCTATTTCATCCGCACCGTGCCGCTGGTCGTCGGGGAGACGTACAGTTTCGACCGGTACTTCATTCCCGACCGCAATCCGGTGACGATTCGCGTGCTGCGCCGCGAGACGGTGAGCGTGCCGGCCGGCACGTTTGCCTGCATCGTGCTGCAGCCCATCATCAAGACCAAGGGGATCTTCTCCGAGAACGGGCAGGCCGAGATCTGGCTCACCGATGACGCCAAGCGCATCATGGTGCAGATGAAGTCGAAGCTCGCGTTCGGATCGCTCAACCTGTACCTGCGCTCCATCTCGTTCACCGCCGCGCCCGAGGCCGCCAAGTGAGCACGCCCCGCGAAGCCGACCTGTCGAAGGTGCGCACGATCCCCGTGGCCGGGCGGCCCAACAAGGTGAGCGCCGGCGAGTTCGCCACGCCGCCGCAGGACGACCGCTCGTTCGCCGCCTTCGTCCGTTCACTCCCGGACGTGCTCAAGGCCGCCGACTTCCGCCGCGTGGTGGACGCGGTCGTGCAGGCGCACCGCACCAGGCGCGCGGTCATCGTGATGCTCGGCGGGCACGTCGTGAAGACCGGTATCGGCCCGCTCCTCGTGGACCTCATGCGCCGCGGCGTCGTCACCGACCTCGCGATGAACGGGTCGGCGGCCATCCACGACTACGAGATCGCCCGCTTCGGCGCGACGAGCGAGGACGTGGCCGCCGGTCTGCGCGACGGCACGTTTGGCATGGCCGAAGAGACCGGCCGCGGCCTCAACGAGGCCTTCGTGCAGGGAATGGCCGAGGGCTGGGGGATGGGCGAGAGCGTGGCGCGCGCCCTCGAAGGCGAGCCGTCACTCGCGCATCCGGAACTGAGCGTGCTCCTGCAGGCGCGCAAGCTGGGAGCTGGCGTCACCGTGCATGCCGCGCTCGGCGCCGAGATCATCCATCAGCATCCGGCGGCCAGCGGCGCCGCCATCGGCGACACCAGCCACCGCGACTTCCGCCGCTTCGCGGCGAGCATCGAGCGGCTGCACGATGGCGGTGTCGTCCTCAACTGCGGCAGCGCCGTGATCATGCCGGAGGTCTTCCTCAAGGCGCTGACCATCGCCCGCAACCTCAACGCCGGCCGGCCGACGGGCTTCGTGACCTGCGACATCGACATGCAGCGACACTACCGGCCGCACGTGAACGTCGTGCAACGTCCAACCCTGGCCGGCGGCGCCGGCTATGAACTCACCGGGCATCATGAGCTGATGCTGCCGATGCTCGCGTGGGCGATTGTGGAGGCGATTGGCTGAGGCTCGAGGAGGAGTGCAGCGGCTTGGTTAGGAGA
>Ga0209726_10002916_pt1 | contig 24286 bp, 24 predicted proteins | sample Subgrocontami54m_FD_187453 | JGI IMG/M metagenome (GOLD analysis project Ga0209726, IMG submission 187453) | Subsurface groundwater microbial communities from S. Glens Falls, New York, USA - GMW46 contaminated, 5.4 m (SPAdes) (version 3) | ecosystem: Environmental > Aquatic > Deep subsurface >... | reverse complement strand
TGCTTCCCATCGACACCCCGGTGTTCCAGAAGAATTTGTCGCCCAGCCCCGCCGAGTCCCCTTTTCGGAGGAAGCATCCTACGGGGTCCGGATTCGTTTGCAGGCAGAAGCGGTCGGAATAGGCGAACCGGATCGGCATTCTCCCTGCCCGCACCAGCCTCATGTGGCCGTCCAGAATCCGCAGGCCCACCAGGTGCGTGCTGAAGGTGGTAATGCCGGCCGCAGTGTAACGCGCCAGTCCGTCTTCCAAAACGTTCGCCAGCTCGTCCAGACGGGACGCAAAGTATTGATCCGCTACTAGCGACCGCGTGATCAGAACGTCCTGCGTGATCCCGATCTTCTCGTTCTCGTCCGTGGGCGGAACATCGTAGAGGTCCAGGAAGGCGTTCCGCGCCGCGGTGTTCAGCAGATACGACGGATGCGACAGCACGAAAACCGGCAACTTCGGAGCCAGGACATCCAGCTTTTTCCGGTCCATTTCTTTTTCGAGCAAGTAATTCACACCCACGCCCGTGCCGCTCGAGCCTCCCGTGGGCAGGTCGATCCAGGCCCACTGCCCGGGCTCCGGATGCGCCATCTGCTCCTTCACCACCAGCTCAATCCCGCGCGTCAGCTCCTGGTAGTTTTTCCCCTGCACCGTAAACCGCTTCATCACCTCCGCCACTTCCTTCGGATGCGTCCTCGCCCAGTACTGCATGGACTGCTCGAAGATGTGCACGTGCGTATTGATGAAGCCGGGGAGCACCGTGCGGCCTTTTAGATCGATCTTCTGCGTCCCGGGACCCGCATAGTGCAGCACGTCCGGGTCGCTCCCCAAAAACTGGATTCGATCGCCCCGCACCGCCATCGCCTGAACCGTCTTTCCAACACTATTGTTCAGCGCCGGGTCGTCCATGGTGACGATCTTGCCGTTGAAGTAAATCTGGTCGGGATAGCTCACCAGCGCGGACGGAACGTTGTTCAACGTTTGCTGGCCGCAAACCGGGATCGCCGCCAGCAGTAAGAAGCTGGCAACCACTGCCCATCGCTGAATTTTCCGTGTCATTAGTTTTCCTCCCTGAAAGGCGAATCGTTTTATTGCCTTGTTATACCTTCAGAACGCTACCGGCAACTTTAACCACCTCAGGCGGGCCGTGTCAAGGAATACGTATCCAGTTTTGGATACAATATTCAACCTCCGAAACGCTTGTTTTGGCCCGCACGTTAACGGACACATCCTACGCCTGTAGCGGAAGCGGGTAGGTAGCGGTAGCGCAGAGTTTGCGCTTTTCAAACTCTGCGGCCCGAGTCTCGAAACCCGTTTTTTTCACTGCTGGAACCGGTCCCGCATGGCGGGATCACGCGCCTCTGCACACCCGGAGTTTTTGCGTCCGACTTCTTTTGGTCTCGTCAAACCGCGAGAGTCTCGAACGCAACGCGCAACGGTTCCGGCTTTGTGCGGGAGAAGTTGAGCTTTTCAAAACCGATCACACGCCCGGAAATGTCCTTCATCAGAATGACTTCCTCGCCGGTTTCTTCACATACGTGCTCGTCTTGCGGATTGCCAAACCAAACCGTAAGCGTGTTGCCGGTCTGATCGTAGAAAACCTTCACTTCGGCCATATGGTTGTTCCCTCCTTGATCGCATCGGTGGGATACGCCGTGATTAGATAGCCTTCTTCATCAAGGCGCTTCGTTACGGCGCAAACCCAGCGGTTCTCGCGCTCTGACCGGTAGAACAAATACACATCGGAATCGATGCGACTCTGCCGAATCTCATCGGGACGCTCCAACGTCGTTTTCACTTCCAACTCGCGGCCTGCCATCACAGGATGCTTCATGCAGATTATCATCTCCCAGTAGGCACGGGTGGCTCGGACCTGAAAGCCAAGCGGGGTTGGCACTTCAAAAAGCAAATCGGACTCGGGAGCATCCCCCATGCCCTTCCATTGTAACGCCGTGACCACAGCGGGTAGCGCAGAGTTTGCGCCTTTCAAACTCTGCGGCCCTAGTATCCCGCCGCCCGCCGTTCCCTCAAATATCCCGAATGTGGCGGTCCTTTGATTCTGTGATGAGGAGCGCGCCCAGGACGAAGACCGCGGCGCAGACGATCACCGGAAACCAGATTCCGTAGTAGATGTTTCCCGCGCTCACCGACAAGGCGGTGACGAAGAACGGCGTCAGCCCGCCAATCCATCCCGCCCCGAAGTTATAGGCCACCGAAACGGACGTGTAGCGCACCCGCGCCGGAAATTGTTCGACCAGGAATGCGCCGAGCGGTCCAAACGTCAGCGCCTGGTAAATGCTGAGCACCACAATCAGCAATTCCACCATGAACAGGTTGATTTTCTCGGGGTCCGCTTTCACCGGATAGCCCGCCTCCGCCAGCGCCGCCGCAAATTGTTGGGGATCGAACCCCCGAACCTCCCGGCCGCCGATTCGCGTCATCACCTCGCCGCCGCTCCCCGGCAGCGAAGTAAACGTCACGCCCCGGTTCGTCAGAAAATCCTTTGCCCGGTCACACGCGCTCAGTTTGGTGCTGGCGGTCGCGAAAAAATGCAGATGGCAATCGCTCGACTCGACCGTAACCGGCGTGTTCCGCTGCGCCGCTTCGAGCGCAGGGTTCCCGTAATGCGTCAGACCCCGGAAGATTGGAAAGAAGGTCAGCGCGGCCAGCAGGCACCCGGAAAGCATGATCCATTTGCGGCCCACTCGATCCGACCACCATCCGCTGAAAATGCCCAGTGGTATCGTAAGGAGCGTTCCCAGCGAAATCAGCAGGTAGGTCGTAACGTCGTCGAGCTTCAAGACCGCCGGCATGAAGACGAGCAGATAGACGCGCATGTAGCCGATGACGACCTGTCCCACCACCATCACAAACGCGATCACCAAAAATATGAGGTTCTTCCGATTGCGGAAAGTCTCGATGACGGGCGCCTTCGCCTGCTTGCGGGCATTCTTCATCTCCTGGAAGACCGGCGATTCTTCCAGGCGCAGCCGGATGTAAACCGAAATCCCGAGCAGCACCAGCGAAAAAAGAAACGGAATCCGCCAGCCCCAGCGCACGAACTCTTCCCGGCCCATCAAACGAGCGACCAGAACCACCGCCACCGCCAGCGTGTTTCCAACCGCCACGCCCACTTGATTCAGGGAAGTCTGGTAGCCGCGCCGGCGGTCTTCCACATGCTCGGCGACATAGGTGATCGCGCCGCTGTATTCGCCGGCAAGCGACAGGCCCTGCATCAGACGCAACACCATGAGCAGCGCCGGTGCCGCCCAACCAATCTGCTCGAACGTCGGCAGCAAGCCGATGCCGGTCGTCGAAGCGCCCATCAGAACGATAGTGAGAAGGAAGGTGTATTTCCGGCCCACCCGGTCGCCGAGATGCCCGAACAGGAGCGCCCCGAACGGGCGCACCACAAAGCCTACGCCGAAGGTCGCAAAGCTCGAAAGCAGCGCCGCCGTCGGATTGCCTTTGGGGAAAAAATTCTCGCTGAAGAAGACCACCAGCGTCGAGTAGAGAATAAAGTCGTACCACTCGAACACGCTGCCAAGAAACGCGCCGACGATCAACGTGCGCATCGCTTTCCGGTCGAGGACCGGGATTGCGGTTTCCCGTATCATGCGGCCTTCCTTGACGGAAAATCCATCCATCACCTAATTCGTTCGGAACCGCTATCCTGGATCGGGATACTATATCAAACTCCAGAAGGAAACAGACAGGAAAATCCCTAATTTTGAAGGATTCGGTGGCAGTCGCGCCATTCCTCTTCTGCGAGCGATAATTCTCAGCGCATCTTCCGGTCCGCAACTGAGTTACAATTGCCCCCATCACACTGGAACTACGGAGGCGGATATGGGCAGAAAGCATCTTCCTTGGATCGGCGGGGCGTTCGTAATCGCATTCGGTTTGGTGTCGGTGGTATACGCTCCGTTTTCTAACGTCGCACTGGCGCAAGGCCGGAAGCCGGTGGAACGGAAGCCCATTGTGCTCGACCGGCCTCCGGTGCGAGCCATGGCGGATCCCTTCGCCACCTTTAATGGGATCGCGCTCGACCCGGATCGTGGCGAAGTCTTTATTAGCAACGACAACCGCAGCGGCACGCAACCCAGCATTCAGGTCTATCCCACCGAGTTCAAGCCGACCGAGGGAATCATCGAGCCCCGCCGCATTCTCTCCGGATCGAAAACCTCGATCGCGGGCGTCTGCGGCCTGGCCATCTCTTCGGAGTTTAAAGAGCTGTTCATGGTCAACGCGGACGGCGGCAATAATATGGCCGTCTTTCCGTTGGATGGCAAGGGAAACATCGAACCGTCCAGAAATCTGAAGGTACCTCATACGGCTGCGGCGATTTTTCTCGATCCCAAACACGACGAAGTGTATCTCACCGCGGAGCAGTTCAATCGCATCACGGTTTACCGCAGAACAGCCAATGGCGACGACGATCCGCTGCGGATCATTCAGGGCCCGCATACGGAAATGGCCGATCCACACGGCATTTATGTGGACTCGGAGCGGGATGAGATTTACGTAACCAACTTCGGTTATTGGACGCGGGCCGAAACGGGAGAGGCATACGCGCTCTTTGGCGACAGCAAGCTCGCCCAACAGCGCGGCAGCCATAGTCATCGCGGAATTCCAAAGGAATTGGCCCCCTCCACCGGGAGATTCGATCTGCCGTCGATCTCCGTCTATTCGCGGAGCGCCTCAGGCGACACGACTCCGGTGCGTGTGATTCAAGGCGAGCATACGGGATTGAACTGGCCGCTCGGTATTTCGCTCGACCCCGCGAGTAACCGGCTGGTGGTCGCCAACTCGGGCAACGATTCCGTCTTGGTTTTCGACCGCAACGCACAGGGCGACGCCTTCCCGTTGGCCGTGATTCGCGGACCCGCAACCCAGATCAAAGCCCCCACTGGCGTATCCGTTGATGCAAAACGCAATGAGTTATGGGTCACCAACTGGGAAAATCATCGCGCAAGCGTCTTCCCCACCAACGCCAATGGGGATGCGGCGCCTCTTCGCGTCATCCGCAGCGCCGCCAAAGATGCACCGCTGGCCAGCTTCGGATTCCTCGGAGCCATGACCTTTGACCCCAAGCGGCAGCAACTCCTCGTCGCCAACTGAGTGAGCCATCCGAGAATTACTGCATTCGCCGGTTCGGCGAATGGAACTGCAATGCCGGTTCGATTTCTCGAAGGTCAGGCCACCATGCTGGCGCGCGACGTACACGATCTCGCTGTCGATACCGTCCACGACGAGATCGTGGTTCCGAATCCCTTCGGCCAGGCGATCCTGTTCTTTCGCGGAGATGCCAAGGGAGCGGAAAAACCTCTTCGCGTGATCCAGGGCCCCAAGACCCTGCTCGATTCCCACACCGATGTCGTCGATGTGGACCCGATTCACAACGAGGTCTTTGTTCCGCAATTCCTGACCGATTCGATCCTGGTTTTTTCGCGGGAAGCCCGCGGCGACGTGGCGCCGATCCGGATCATCCACGGCCCCAAGACCAAAATGGACCGGCCCGATCGCATTTCCGTCGACCCGGTGAACAATCTCCTGGCCATCACCTCCCCGCAGGGACTTTGGATTTTCGACCGGACGGACAATGGTGATGTCGCGCCGCGCAGCATCATCACCGGCCCGAAGACCGGCCTGAATCATCCCAACAGTCCTCATGGCCGCGTCATTCTCTACCCCAAAGCGAAAAAGATTTTCCTGACCGGAGGAGCGGAATTGAACGACAAGGGCGAGCGATTCGGCTTCCTGGGAATCTGGAACTACGGCGATACCGGCGATATTGCTCCTTGGGCGATGCTCAAGAGTTCCCCCGCTTCCAAGTTAAAAATAACCGGGGGCTCCTTTGCCATTAATCCGGCGGCTAAAGAACTTCTCATCACGAGCGGAGGCGGCGGCGGTGTGTTCGTGTACCGGCTCCCGGAAGTTTTTTAGCAAGCGTAACGGGTAGCGCAGCTACCCAGGGAAACAAACGTGCCTGTACCGATCCACCTCGCGGCAATTGACGCCGGCTCCAACGCCATTCGCCTCGTAATTGCCCGCGTCGAATCGTCGTCCCAAACAACCTTTCGCTTGCGAATGCTGGAAACGGAGCGTGATGCGCTGCGGCTCGGCCGTCATGTATTTCTCCAGCACCGTTTTGACCGGCAAACCATCGACAAAGCCGTAAAGGTGTTTCGGCATTTCAAGTCGCTCATGGAAGTCTACGATGTCCAGACGTATCGTGCGGTGGCGACCAGCGCCACGCGAGAAGCCAGAAACAATAAGGACTTCACCGATCGAGTGCTGGAAGCGAGCGGTATCCAGGTGGAAGTCATTGACGGAGGCGAGGAGGCCCGGCTGGTTCGTTGCGCGGTCGAAGCTTCGCCGGCCGGTAAACTTTCGCCGCATTGGATCGCCGATTTGGGCGGGGGAAGCCTGGAAATCAGCCACATGAAATCGGAGACCGTCGAGGCCAATGTCGCTTTGCCGCTGGGAGCCGTCCGGCTGATGGAAACCTTCGAGATCCAGGATGCCATGACGGGCGAGCAGGTGCATCTGGTCCGGAACTATGCCCTCTCGCTGCTGCGCCGCTTTCTGCCGCTCGAGCGCCAGCCTGCCAATCCGATGGCCGTCTTGTGCGGCGGGAACGCCGAAGCGCTGGCGCTGATTGCCCCCGGCTCCCAGCAAAACGGCGTCAGAACGTTAGACCTGCTCGCGCTCCGGCGGAAGGTCCAAAAGATTGTCTCGCTCGATATTCGCGAGCGGATGAAAGCATTCCACGTTCGCAAGGATCGCGCGGAAGTCATGGGCATTGCTGCGATCGTGATCGAGACGCTGGGACGCTGGTGGAACCTTCCGCGAGTTCTGGTGCCTGGGGTGGGTGTCAAGGAAGGCATTCTGTTCGACCTGGCTCGTTCCGGTCTGGCGGGCGGGCCACTGCGGGAAACGCCGCCACAGGCGGAACTCGTTCTCTCCGCGGCGCGCCGCTATGCCAGCCGTTTGGGATGGGATTCCAAGCACGGAGAAAAGGTGCGCGAGATTGCGGTGTCGTTGTTCGATCAATTGCGCCCCAGCCACCGGATGGGACCGGAAATGCGTCTGAGCCTGGAGCTGGCCGCCTTGCTGCATGACATCGGTCAGGTAGTACATCACAAACTCCATCACCGGCACGGGGAATATCTGATGCGGCACGCCGAGATCGCCGGCCTCGGCACGGAGCTCCGTAAAATGGCGGCCTGTATTGTCCGCTTTCACAGCGAGCCGGAGCCGGATGACGGCGACAAGCTCTTCTCATCGTTTCCGCGGAAACAGCAGGTGCAGATCCGCGCGCTGGTCTCGATTTTGCGTATCGCCGACGGGTTGGACTGGGATCGCCGCCAAGCCGTCAAGGACGTCCGCGTCCGAATCGGAGATCAGACCGTACGGTTCGCCGTGCACGTCAAACGCTCGTCCGATCTGGTCCTTTGGGCGGCGCGCCGGAAGGCGGGATTATTCGAAGCGGTGTTCGATCGGCAAGCTTTCTTCGTTGAGAAACGGTAAGGGCCTCCCGTTCCCCGCCGGAAGGCCTCCCGCCGCCGTCTATGTTATAGTATTAATAGTTGCTATGGGGCAACCGCCAGCATGAAACGATACGGTGAGCACCGCTTTCCAGGCAAACTGTTTATCGTCGAGGGAATCGACGGTTCCGGCAAATCGACTCAACTGACGCTTCTCCACCAGTGGCTGCGCGGAGAAGGTCACGGCGTCGTGAACAGCGAATGGAACTCCTCTCCGCTGGTCAGCAATACGACTCGCCGCGGCAAGAAAAGACGGACGCTCACACCGGCAACCTTCAGCCTGATTCACGCCACGGATTTTGCGGACCGCTTCGAACACAACATTATCCCGCTGCTCAAGGCCGGCGTGGTCGTGTTGTGCGATCGCTACATCTATACCGCCTTTGCGCGGGATGTGGCGCGGGGAATGGATTCGAGCTGGGTTCGCGAACTATACAGCTTTGCGGTCAAACCCACGGCGGCCTTCTATTTTCGGGTTCCCCTCGAAACAGCCATGGAACGCCTATTGAGCGGGCGCCACGGCTTCAAGTTCTATGAAGCCGGAATGGATCTGGGAAGAAGCGACGATCCGGTGGAGAGCTTCCGGCTTTTCCAGGGCCGCATCCTGGAAGAATACGAAAAGATGATTCCCGATTTCGATCTGCACGTGGTGGACGCCACGCTGCCGATTGAGGTGCAGCAGGCGCACATTCGCCACGTCGTTAAGAGCAAGCTGGAACAGGCCAAACGTTTGATGGTGGCTCCATGAGAGAGACTTACGGGACGAAATTGCCGGGGATGAATTTGGAGGAGCTGGCCGGCAGGCTCATCGTGGTCGAAGGCACCGACGGAGTCGGCCGCACCACGCAAATCAATCTTCTCAAGCCCTGGCTCGAAAAAGAGGGCCGTGCCGTCATCGACACCGGCATGGGGCGCTCGGCGCTGGCCGGAAAGGGCCTCAAACGCGCCAAGGAAGGCCACACCCTGGGCCGCATCACGCTCTCTCTCTATTACGCGACCGACTTTGCCGACCGCCTGGAAAACGAGATCGTGCCTGCCTTGCGGGCGGGATTTGTCGTCCTGACGGACCGGTATATCTATTCGTTGATGGCCCGGGCCCTGGTTCGCGGAATCGATCCCGCGTGGGTCCGCGACGTGTATCGCTTCGCCTTGAAGCCGGACGCGGTCTTCTACCTCCGAATCTCACTCGAAGATTTGATTCCCCGCATGGTCTTGTCGCGTGGCTTCGATTACTGGGAGTCGGGCATGGACCTGCACCCTAGCGAGGACATGTACGAGAGTTTCTGCCGCTATCAGACCTCCCTGTTGGGGCGATTCGACCGCCTGGCGGAGGAGTACCAGTTCGAAGTGATCGACGCCGCTCAATCCGCCCAGACGGTTTTCGGAAGGCTGCGCGAGGGAATCCGCGAGGTTCTGGATAACAAAGCTCGGAAACCGGCTGCCGCCCCCGTGCCCCCGCCCCCGGCTCGGGACACTGTGCGCGACGAGGCGCGCGGCGACACCGTCGCCTCGGCACAACCGTAATGAATTGGAGGGAACGCGGAGAAAAAGCCCCCGCGGTTAAGTTTCGGCGCCAGCCGGAGGGGCGGAGGTGGTGAAATCGTTCACCCAGGCCTTCATCTCCGAGCATCCACCCGTTTGGAAGGCCACTGCAAAGTATTTCTTCTGGTAGATCCCTTTGTCCTTCCGATTCCTCAGCATCAGTTTCTCGATTCGAATGGCGAGATCGATGTGACCGCGCAGAAATTTCGGCCGGGACAGCATTTCGGCCATCATTTCTTCCATCACTTCCAGATCGTGCCAATTCCCCAGATGCTGCTGCAGACGCTTCAGCCGCGAGACAACTTTCTGGCTGCCCGGAACATGGAGCTGCACCATCAATTCCACCAGATATCGAAGCTGTTTCGCGGCGATGCGAACAGGGTGAAGCGAGTTCGTTTCTCCTTCATTTTGGGAGTGCTGGACCTGCGCCTCAAAATGATCCCAGGTGGTTTGCAGCTCGCGGATCAGCCGGGACTCGAAGGGTTCGCCTTCCGGACTAGCTTCCGCTTCCGCTCCGTTTCCGGAAAGGCTGCCTTCAACGGCCTGCGGAGGGGAACTCAAGCTGTCCCGCAGACGCACGTAAAAATCGGATAGATTCATGCGGATCAGCTTGCCGACCGATGCTCGAAAGGCTTCCGCTCGCCGCTTCTCGAGGAATTCCCGGAAGGAGATCCATGTTTCTCGCGGTGTCTCGCGCTGCCCGCTTCGTTTCTGCGCCAGATACCTGTCCACACGTTCGAGCAGCACGTCGCAATTCCGCGCCTCGGAGAACGTTCCGCGGGAGCGCCGGATCACGTCCCGCAATTTACGGACTTTCTTGGATCGCGGCTTGGGATAGAGCAGGTCCAGCGCCTGCTGGAGGCGGCGGCTCGCGACGCGGAAATCATGGATGGCTTTGGGATCCTCGCCTTGCAGTACTTTCTTCTCAAGGCTGACAAATAGATTCAGATGCCGGCGGGCAATGCCCCGCACCACTTCCCAGCCCCCCCGCCGCTTTTCGCGCGCTCGAGCGCTCAGCAGCGAGAAGGCTCGCGGCGGCGATGATTTCTTGAGAAGTGTTCGATCGGTTGCTTCCGGCATTTCCGCCACTCGAATCTCATCCCGTTACGCCAGCGCCCGGAGCACTCGAGGCGTCAGCCACCAGACCAGGTTCCCGTGCGATTTAACCGGGAGACGCTCGCAGGTGATCAAACAACATCCGCCTTTTTTGAACGTCAGATTGGCATTCGGACCGGCGCCCAGGAAGCGGCCGGCCAGAATTCCGAGATCCGGTTCGTGGCCCACTAATAAGATTCGCCTTCGCTCCGGTTGTTTCGCCAGATACGACAATAAATCTTCCGCGCGCTTGCCCGGACTCAGTGCATCACAGGTGTCCGTGGGAATCTTTCCCCCGTACGCCTCGCCGACGATCCGGCCCGTCTCGACGGCCCGCACCAGCGGACTGGTCACGATCCAGTCGAATTCTACGCCCAGGCGGAGCAGTCCCTTGGCGATCTTTTCCATTTTCTCCTGGCCTTCCGGAGTCAGTTTGCGCTTGGCGTCCTCCGAAGAGCTGTTGGTCCCCCGGCTCATCGCAACACCGTGCCGCATGAGGTAGATCTGATACTCGGAATTTTCCTGTGATTTGTCTGAAGGTGTTGTCATGCGAAGTTCGTCCATTCGCTTTCGAATTGAAGGGGCCGGCAAATTCGGAGAACCAGCCAGGGCTTCCCATTATTGCAGCCCCAGACTCCAGAATAGCAAACTTGAGGCCTATTGTTGATTCTTCCACGGGACGGCCTTCTGGGTCCGGCGCGAAAGTTTGCATTCGCTCGCTGTTTGCATTCGCTCGCTTGACAGGGAATGCTTGTTAACGATAGTCTGAAAGTTTGTACGTGAGTGCAATCTTCCGTCTGAACGGCTTCCGAGTTTTTCGAATGGACAAACGACGTCTGGAGCTTTACAAGAAACGGCTTCTCGAACGAAAAGAGCAACTGCTCGATACGGTTTCGAAGACCGAACAAGATGGCAGGGAAGCCGACGAAGAGGCCGCGCAGGATATTGCCGACAAGGCCACCAACTCCTACACCAAGGAGTTTCTCTTTAAGAAGAGCAACGACGACCGGTTCATTTTGCAACTCGTGAACGAGGCGCTGGATCGTATCGAAAACGGCGACTTCGGCGTCTGCGTCGCCTGCGGCGGCGAAATGCAGCAGAAGCGGCTGGAAGCCGTGCCCTGGGCCCGGCATTGTATCGATTGCCAGGAGAAACAGGAACAGGGAACGCTCGAATCCTAAGCCGGGCAACGCGGCCCGATCTGAAACGCTTCGGGTTTGGATTGTACGGAAGACACGCGGCGATCCCGCATCTACCTGTGGGCGCCGTGCGATTTCCGGGTTGATTCTAGCATGCTGGGAGGCCGTCTTCCCTACCACCGCGCCGGCCGATAAAAGCAGCTTTCTAACCGCTTGGTTTCGCTCTGCGCGCCAACTCCCCGACTCTCTCTTTGCGCTGTTTTTCCCCGCTCTGTGCCGCCTCTGCCAGCAGCCCATCGAATCCTTTACAAGCGCGCCTGTCTGCAACGATTGCCTGCAATCGGCCCGTCCCTACTCGGGGCTGGAGTGCCGAAAATGCGGTATGTTTCTCGACGGGCCCGCCGCGCTGCACGGAACCGGCCAATGCGGATATTGCCGGCGGGGAGTATTCGTCTTCGAGCAGGCCCGCAGTATTGGATGGTACGAAGGGAACTTGCGCGAGCTGATACACCTGCTGAAATACGACGGGTTCCGTCCACTCTCAAAACCCCTCGGCCGGATTCTGGCTGGGAAAATTCCGGAACCCGAAGGCGCGGCATTCGATCTGGTGCTGCCGGTGCCGCTCCATAGCAACCGGCAGCGCCGCCGAGGCTTCAATCAATCCGCGCTGCTGGCCGAAGAGCTTTCGAAAATTTATCGCATCCCGGCCGGTTCGAAGGACTGCGTGCGGGTCCGCGATACGCCGCCGCAGACGGGGCTGCGGGCCGCCGAGCGGCGCAAGAATGTAGAAGGAGCGTTTCACGTGCCGCGCCCGCAAGGCGTGCAAGGACGCCGCGTGCTCCTGGTTGACGATGTCCTGACGACCGGCGCTACGGCCAATTCCTGCTCTCGCGCCCTGCTCGAGGCCGGGGCCAAGGGGGTCTGGGTGGCAACACTTGCCCGGGTTCATCCCCGGAAGGTTGATGTATTATAGTCTCAGGTATCCTTGACGGAACGCCCGGTGTGGTTGGGCGAAGGCGAGCGAGGATCCGATTCGAAACCGAACTATGCTGCAATCGCCAGTTCTCGTTTTGAACGCAACCTACGAGCCGGTGAACGTCTGTGCGGCCCGCCGGGCGATTATTCTCATCTTGAACGGGGTGGCTCTGGCGGAAGAGGAGTCGTCCCTGACGGTCCGTTCGACGAGCCTGGCTATGCCGGTTCCGTCGGTGATCCGTCTGCTCGAATTTCGCCGGATTCCCTACCAGGTGCGCGCTCTTTCCCGCAAAAATATTCTGCTCCGCGACCGTCACAGCTGCCAGTTCTGCGGGAAGGTCCTGCCCGCGCCCGAGCTGACGCTCGACCACGTCATCCCGAGATCGCAAGGTGGCAAATCCACCTGGGAGAATCTGGTCGCCTGCTGCCACGCCTGCAACAACCGCAAGGGAGACCGCACCGCCGAGTCCGCCGGCATGAAGCTCCTGCGCCAGCCGCGCCCCTTCAATCTCCACACCAACCGCCACCTGCTCCGCCTGATCGGCAAGTCGGACGCCAAGTGGCGCAAGTATCTTTTCTTCTAGCCCATTTTCACTCAAGGTGTGTCCCGTAAGGGCACGGTTTCAACCGTGCCGAAATGCGCCACCGGCAGCCGCGGCTTCAGCCGCTGAGGGACGTGACCGAATCGTGGATGGCCCTCAGGCGCTAAAGCGCAAATTCTCCGTGCCTAGCTTTACGGCACGCCTGAAGGCGTGCCCTTACGGGATGTACCATTACTAAAAATGCCCTAAAACATTTCTACTGATGGTGAAAGCAAGAACCCACGGTGAGAAAAGCCCAACCCCTAATGTCGTCATCCCGAACCCTGACGCTGTCATCCCGAACGAAGTGAGGGATCTGCACTGCGTTCTCTTGCACTGCGTTCTCTTCCGCTCGCATCGTTCTCTTCCTCTCGCATTGGGATACAGCACTTGTAAAACCGCTCTACTTGCCGGCAGGCTTCGTTGCTTGCATCCGGTCGAGCGCGCCTTTGGAAGCTTCGATGAATCGCTCGCGGCAATCGGCCTCCGATTTCGCCGCCGCCTCCTGTGCTTTCCTGGCGTATTCGACGGCGGCCGATTGCTGTCCGTCCCCCTCGGCCTGGTACGCCGCCGAGAGCGCGAAGAGGGGATTCTCCGGATAACGGGCCGTTAGTTCCTGGAATAAAATAAACGCTTCGGAATGGCGGCCTTCGCGGACTCCCAGGATGCGTGCCAGTTCGAATTTCGCCTGATCGCCCAACAGCGCGGACTTCGCCGACGAACTCCGCAATTGTTCCAGACCCTTATTACGGTTCCCGCCCGGAAATCCGAGAAAAACACGAAACAGCTTCAGGATCGGCGACAGCGCGTCGGCATAATAGTTATAGGAACCCAGGCCCAGGCTGGCCTCGGGCTCGAGTTGCGGGTCCTTGGCTACGGTCTCCATCATGTCGGCGCGCATCTGCTTGGCCTCCGATGCCGATGACAATCCCTGTTCGCGCAGCGCGTAAAGGCGGCTGCGCGCGCCGTGAGCCAGCCCCTCATAGAGCGCTCCCGCGCCCGCCGACGCGGGATTCCGGCGCGTCTCACGGCTCAAATCCAGCGCCAACTGGATGGCATCGAAGAACCGCTTGTCGTAGCTGCTGGTTTTCTTGTCCGCCAGGTTCCAGATTTCCCGGGAATTGATGTGTCCGGTCTGGCAATAGATCAATCCCCAATCGCTTTCGAAGGCGATCACAGCGGCGAAGGGCTGTTTGGGAAAAGATTTTTCCAGCGTGGCGGCTGTTTCCATCGCCTGCCGAAATTTTCCGTCGCGAACCTGTTCGAGTCCTTGTTGGAATAGAGGCGGAGGCGCTTCGCCGGCAAACGAGAGCAGCGAAGCCGCGAAAAAGATCAGGACGATGGAAGAGCGCTGCAAATGGGTTTTCATCCCTGCTGTGGATTGCAATCTTAGCCGTTTTATCGCATCACGCCGTCTTTCAAGGAACGCTCAAAGCGCTGCGGCAAGTCGCTGGCACAAGGTTTTTAGGATTTCAATCCGCGCGAAGTATTTATTGTTGGCGGGAATCAAGAACCACGGCGCCGCCTGGGTGCTGGTGCGCTCGATCATGTCGCACACAGCTTGCTCGTAAAGGCCCCATTTCTTGCGGTTACGCCAGTCCTCGGGAGTGATCTTGAAGCTCTTGAACGGCGTCTTCTCGCGCTCGCGGAAACGCTTCAATTGCTCTTCCTGGGTGATAGTGACCCAGAATTTCGTCACGATCCCGCCCGCTTCGACGAGTTGCTCCTCGAAATCGTTGATCTCGTGATAGGCGCGCATCCAGTCCTGTTCGGAGCAGAATTTTTCGACCCGTTCGACCAGCACGCGGCCGTACCAGGAGCGGTCGAAGATGGTCACCCGGCCCGTGCGAGGCAGATGCCTCCAGAAGCGCCAGAGATAGGGTTGCGCGCGTTCCTCCTCGCTAGGCGCGGCGATCGGGATCACCTGGTAATGCCGGGCGTCGAGCGCCCCGGTGACCCGCCGTATGCTGCCTCCCTTGCCCGCTGCGTCGAGACCCTCGCAGACTATGATCAGCGATTTCTGCCGAAACTTCTTGTGGCGGGAGAGCAGATTGAGTTCGCCCTGGTATTTCTCGAGTTTGCGGTTGTAGTCCTTTTTCGTCAGCGTCTGTCCGAAGTCGATTTGGGAGAGCACGGTGCGGCCGTCCATCGAAGGCTCCGGCAATGCCGCTGCCCGCGTTTTGGCGGGCTTGCCTCCACCCAGCCGCTCCCGGATCGCGTCCAAAAGCGTGCGTCCCACCGTCAGATAGCGGTAGTTGGGGTCCGTTCCTTCCACCACGTTCCACGGCGCATAGCCCGTGCTGGTTTGCCGCAGCGCGCTTTCCGACACGGTTCGGAACTGGTCGTAGAGCTTGAAGCGTTTCCAGTCCGTATCGGCGACCCGCCACCGGGTCTTGGGGTCCTCTTCGAGCGCTTTGAGGCGTTTCTTCTGCGCTTTTTTGGAGAGGTGAAACCAGAATTTCAGGATCAAGGCGCCTTCGTCGGCCAGCATCTGCTCGAAGCGCACGATCTCATCCATCGCCAGTTTCAATTGCGCGTCGTCGGTATGGCCCATCACGCGCCGGATGATCGGCTCGGTGTGCCAGCCTCCGAAGAGGATGCCGATGCGGCCTTTCGGCGGCAGCGCGCGCCAGTAGCGCCACATGCGCGGCCGCTCACGCTCCTCGTCCGACATCTCGCCGAAGGCATGCGTGATGATGTGGCGGGGGTCCATCCATTCGTTCAGGATGTTGACGGTTTCACCCTTCCCCGCGCCGTCCACGCCGCCGATGATAATGATGACGGAAAAGTTCTTCTTCTCCAGCAGCTCGTACTGCACCTGGAGCAGGGATTCGCGCAGCTTTGGCTCCGCGCGGTCATACTCGTTGTCGGGGATGCTGTGGCCGACTTCAGCGGATTCGAACATCGGAGGTCCTGGAAAAACAACTCACTCGCGGTAAGCAGATAGGGGCGGTCCGCGATTCCCGCGGCGTGGATCTTGCGATTCGGCGCCGGCCTCATCGTCAACGACCGGCAAAAAACAACCCTTCGGGCGCCCTGGAAGTAGCTCGCCGCCCGTGGCGCGGGGGACAACGAATCGAGGATAGAACCATTCCACAAATCACGTCAAGGGGAAAGACTCCTTGCCTCCCCCAGTCTTGAAAAACGCTCGCAGCCAACTCTTGGCCCCGGAGGGGCCGACCGTGAATAGCCGTAGGTTTCAACCTACGGAAAAAGGATTAGAGCAGGATGACCAACCCCGCAGGGGTTGTCCTTCTGTCCGCCCTTTCGGGGCCGATCCTCTCTGTAAACATGTGCTCCGTAGGTTGAAACCTACGGCTATTCACAGGATTGCCCTTCGGGCAACGTAACCAAGACTGATGGACGTCAAGGGGAAAGACTCCAGGAGGTTCGCGGGAGTATAATCCTCTGGGCCATGAGGTCAAAATGGAAGTCCCCTCATAATTCATTGAGAACCTGGTCGTTCCTACGATGATCGCCGAAGCTCCTTTATTGCAAACGCGGCTGGGATGCACTGCGGTTGCTGTGCTGCTCTGCCTGGGAATCGGACTCCGTTTGGCGAACCTGAGCATTGAAATCGGACGGAGTCCCGACGAGATCAACTACACGCGCCAGGCAAACACTCTGTTGCAAAATGGGACGGCTGGACTGAGAGCTATGGCCGCGGAATACCAGCGCGATCCCGCTGCGCGGCTGGCCGGGCCTCCGACGCGCGCTGGCTATCTATGGATGCTCGCCGCCACCATGCACCTCACGGGCAAGAACGACGAAAGCGCGGGATCTGTTCTTTCCTGTGCCGCCAGCATCGGTTCGCTTTTCATCCTCACCCTGATCGGCATCCGCTTCTTCCCTCCGTGGGCCACGCCTTTCGCTCTTCTATTTCTTGCCGTTTCTCCGGCCGAACTGGAACTGGCGCGAAGGGCTTGGACCGACGCCCTGGTCGGATTCCTCGGCCTATCGCTTGTTTACGTGGCCGGCGAGATTACTCGCGATTCGAAGCAACGCATCTGGCATTGGATTTTCGTGCTGCTGGGCTGCGTGGGGATACTCGTCAAGGAATTCGGGCCGGTCTTCTTCGCGCTTTGCGCGGTGTGGGTGCTATGGGTGATGCTGATCCAGCGCAAGGAGTTCAGGAGCGGGCTGCTGATTATGGCGGGCGGGCTTATTGGGACAGCGGCAAGCGTCGCCTGGATTGCGAATTCGATCGGCGGCTTTTCTGTTTTGGTTCAGACCGTAATCAACTGGCGCGCTGCCCACGTAGGCAACGACTATGCGATCGAGTTTCAATCCGGACCCGGCTACTTTTTATTAAGAGCGTTCCAAATTATCAGTCCAGTTGCCGCGATATTTTGCTTGATCGGCTTGGCCGTCATGCTCCTCTCGCGTCTCAGGCCAGTTTTTCTGCGCCTCCCGGCCGGCAATGCCAACTGGCAAGTAATCGGCTGGATTGCTCTCTTTTTTCTCAGCTACCTGGCCCTGGCCATGATCCTTCCGCACTGGCTCAATCTGCGTTATGTAAGCGTGCTCTTCGGACCTTTTTATTTATTAGCCGGCGTGGGCTTCTGGTACACCGCCCAGCTCTGCTGGAACCGAATGGAAAGTTTTTATCCGAGCCGCGACCGAAAGGGAGCGGTCCCACGCATTGCCTTCGCAATCCTCATCATCCTGTGCCTAGCCATCGCCGCCGGCGGCGACTATCGGACGTTTGACCGGATGTTCGTGCGGAACGGAGTGGGTGACTTATCGATCAAGCTGATCCTCGATCGCGCCGACATGGCCGCCGCCGAGAAGCACGTGAAGCGCTCGCCCACGGCGGAGAATTATCTGAACCTCTGTCGCCTGTATGATCAAAATTGGAGATACCTGGATTCCATCGCAGCGTGCCGTAGGGCCTTGCAGCTCCGGCCGGACTACGCCGAAGCCTACAACCGGCTCACCGCTTCTTACGTTGCCCTCGAGATGTGGGATGAAGCCATCGCAGCGGCGAAACAGGCGTTGCAGCTCAACCCCGATTTGCCGCTGGCTCGGGACAACCTGGCTCGATCACTGGATCAAAAGCGGTTGCGAAATTCGGCAACTCCTCCAAAACAGTAAGGCTTCTGGGGCCGGTTCTTCGAGCGTCACGGTTCGGGTGGAACGTTTCGCGGCTTCCTCTGCGGATTCTTCACCGGCTTTCCGGGTTGTGGTTTCGATTCGGCCATAATCGCATCCAACTTCTTTTTTTGTTCCGCCGTTAGAAGTTTCTCGATCCTTCCCTGCGCCGACTGATTGATTTCCTTCATCCTCTCAATTTTCTGCTTGCCGTTGAGAGTCTTGTTTTTCCCTAGTGTCTCCCACTCCGCCATCTGCGCATCGACGATGGCGCGCACTTTGGGCTTTTGATCGGCGGTCAGCTTCAACTCGCGGCTCATGTACTCGAATCGGCCGGCGGGCTGCGCGTTATCCGACGCGCCGCTCGGTTTTTGCTGTGGAACAGGCCCGGCAACGGCCATCGCGAGCGTCATCAGCACGCCCAGCATCCCAATCCACGGCCTCGCCATCTTACGAATCCGCATACTTCCTCCCCGCCTGATATTTTCCATAAACAAACCATTGGAGCAAAAGCGCGCTGCCGCTCTATGGCGCACCGGCGCGCAGCGAGACGATCTGAATCTGAGGGACCACTTGATTCCAAGAGTCGGGAACCTTGTCGAATCGGATTTGAAACTCTTTCGTCTGGCCCGGCCCGACGACCTGCTGCCCGCCGAATATCTCGTGATCTTCGCGCAGGATCACCTGGTTCATGAGATTGCGAAAGAATAAGCGGACTTTCAACTGCCGCACGGGCTTCTCTCCGGAATTAGTCAGTTTTCCGTCCAGGTAAACCACCTGCTGTCCGAGGAAGTTTTCCTCGGCGCTCAGGCGAAGATCGAAGAAGGTGGTTTGCGGAGCGTACCGCAGCGCCTCTCCGTCCGTCTGTTGCGGCAGAACGGATTCCTCCGGTTGCGATTGCCGTGAGCCCAACATCACGATTCCCGTCACCACGGCGGCAACTAGCGCCAACCCGCCGATTGCGGCGAACACAAGGCGTTTGTTCTTTTTTTCGTCCCCGCCCGAGGATAGCATTGCATCCGGTTCGTTCGCCATATCACACCCGCTCAAGACCCGCGAATTTTTCGATCAGTTTCTTGACGCCGGTGCCGGAAAAACTGACGGTCAATTTTACCTCGTCTCCCTCGCCTTCGCGGTGCAGCACTGTGCCATAGCCGTATTTCGCATGGCGCACGCGGCATCCCAGCGGCCATCGCGCCCCCTGGCGGCCGGATACGGACTTGGGCGCGACTTCCGCGTCGCCGGACAATTCGCCGGAGCCGTCGCTCGGCCCGCCCGAGACATTGAAATACCGCCGCACGTTTCGCATCGAACTCGTCCGCGAATCCGCATCCTCCGGTTCGGAAGACTCGTATTCGTAGAAGCGTTCTCCGGGCGCCGTGCTGCGCTCGATCGCTTTCCGGGGCGCGGTCCTTCCCGAAACGTCCTGCATCAGGTGCTCCGGGATCTCCTCCCAGAAACGCGAAGGCCGGCTCCTTTTCTGCATCTGATCGCCGTAAGATCTTCGCCATTCGGCCCTGGTCAGAATGAGGACGTCCCGCGCGCGCGTCATCCCCACGTAGCAAAGGCGGCGTTCCTCTTCCAGCGCGCTCTCATTCAAAAGTGACCGGCTGTGCGGAAGCAATCCTTCTTCCATTCCGCCCAGAAACACGGCCGGAAACTCCAGACCCTTGGCGCTGTGCAGCGTCATCAACGTGATCGAGGCCCGCTCGTCGTAACTGTCGGCGTCGCTCACCAGAGCCGCATGGTCGAGAAACTCCGGCAGAGTTTCACCGCGCTCCCGGCTATCGGCGGCGGCGTTCAGCAACTCCTCGATGTTCTCCATGCGGTCTAACGAATCGGGGGTGGCATCTTCCTTCAACCGCTCTTCGTATCCGGTGCCGTCCAGAATCTTTCGCAGCAAGTCCGGCACGCTTTCATCCGCCACCATTGCCTGCAACTCCTGCATCAAGGCGCGGAACGCTCCGAGCGATGCAGCCGTGCGTTGAGCGAACTCTCTCCGTTCGAGCGAACGTCCGAGCGCCTCCCAAACGGAAATATTTTCGGCCAGCGCAATCTCTTCAAGCCGCTTCGTCGTCGCCGCTCCGATACCGCGCGGCGGCTCATTGATGATGCGCAGAAGGCTGATCGAGTCCCGCGGATTCGCGGCGGCCTTCAGATAGGCGAGCAGGTCTTTCACCTCGCGGCGCTCGTAGAAACTGAAGCCTCCCACCAGCGTGTACTTCAATCCATAGCGGCGCAGGGCTTCTTCATAGAGGCGCGATTGCGAATTCGTCCGGTAGAGAACGGCGATCCGGTCCTCGGGACGTTCCCTCTGGCGTTTGGCGATCCAGTCGGCGGTAAAGAGCGCTTCGTTCTCGCCGTCCGGCGCCTCGTAGAAGAGGACTTTTTCTCCACCCTTCCGCTCGGTCCAAAGTTGTTTTCCCTTGCGGTAGACATTGTTCGATACGACGGCGGTCGCGGCGTCCAGGATGATCTGCGTCGAGCGGTAGTTTTCCTCTAGGCGAATAATGCGGGCGCTGGGGTAGTCCTTCTCGAACTCCACGATGTTCCGCAGATCGGCGCCGCGCCAGGAATAGATCGACTGGTCTTCGTCGCCCACCACGCACAGGTTTTGATGCTTCTGCGTCAGCAGCCGCACCAGCTCGTACTGCGCGCGGTTGGTGTCCTGGTATTCGTCGACGAGGATGTACGGAAAGCGCTCGTTGTAATGCAGCGCCGACTCCGCATCCTGCGAGAGCAGCCGCACGCCTTCAAGCAAAAGGTCGTCGAAATCGACGGCGTTCGCTTCTTTCAGCGCCTTGTTGTACATGCCAAAAACGACGGCGACCTTCTCGGCCAGCGGGTCCGTGGCTCCTTCGTATAACGATTCCGGCGTGCGCCCGTGATTCTTGGCGTGGCTGATTTGCGAGAGCACGGCGCGGCTCCGCATCTCTTTTTCCGTTAGCCCGAGATGGCGCAGGCAAGCCTTCACGAGCGCGATCTGATCGTCTTCGTCGTAGATCGAGAAATCGCGCTTCAGACCGATCCGCGTGCCGTTCTCGCGCAGGATTCGCACGCAGAAAGAATGGAAGGTGGAGAGCCACGACCGCTCCCCGCTCCTTCCCCCCGACCATCCCAACAGCGGAGTCTGCAAGAGGCTTTCGACGCGTTCGCGCATCTCCGCGGCGGCCTTGTTGGTGAACGTGACGGCCAACACGTTTCCCGGTTTCACTCCGCAGTATTCGATCAGGTAGGCGATGCGGTAAGTGATCACGCGCGTCTTGCCGCTACCCGCCCCGGCGAGGATCAGCACCGGCCCATCGGTCGTTTCCACCGCTTCCCGCTGCTGCGGATTGAGTTGGTCGAGTAAGTTCATGTTCCGTGAATGCTCAGCGCCCGGAAGAGGGCGCATTCATATTGTAAACTTGGATGAGTCGCGGTTCTACCCGTGCGGTCAAATATCAAAATAAACCACCGCCTCCCATCCGCCGCCGATCTCTCGCACGGAGATCTGGTGGTAGGTGACGGCTTTCACGGGAACCGCGCGCGAACGCGCGAGCGGATCGCAACGTTCCCCCATCGCCTCGCCGTTGACCGCGCTCTCCCCAGGACGTTCGGCAACCCGATCCACGCGAAACTCCGAAAACACCCAGCCCTCGGCGTCCATGAAATACAAAATCTCGCTCAGCCACGCGACCATGGCTTCTTCCAGATCGGCGCCCCGAGCGCGAAGCTCCAGCCGCTCGCTTTTCTCCGCCATCGGCATCTCCTCTTGCGGCGCGTCTTGCGGCTTAGCGAGGGCCACGAGTCCTGATGCCGCATTCACGAAAAGCTCCGGGAGGGACGAGCCGAAGGCTTTCAGGCCGATGTCGGCGGTATGTTCCAGAATCTCGTAAGGAGGTTTGCTCATGTAGGTACAGTCCTCCGGCCTTTACGGACAGGCCAGAAGGCATGTCCCTACCCGCACAACTGCAGGCGCTCTATGCGAACGGCCCGGCCCGTTTCGGGGTCGGCTTCGATGACCACAGCCGTAAAGCGCGGGTCTTTTTCGGCCGCATCGAATTTGGCCGGCATCTGGGTCAGGAAGCGGTTGAGGATCGTCTCTTTCGTAACTCCGATGACGGAATCGTAGGGGCCGGTCATGCCCACGTCGGTGATGTAGGCGGTGCCGTTGGGCAGGACTCGTTCGTCGGCCGTGGGAACGTGGGTGTGCGTGCCGACCACCGCGGTGACGCGGCCGTCGAGATACCATCCCATAGCGACCTTTTCCGAAGTCGCCTCGGCGTGCATATCCACAATCCGTATCTTGGTGGTCTCAAGAACTTTCTCCATTTCGCGGTCGGCGGCGCGGAAGGGACAGTCGGTCGTCGCCATGAAGACGCGGCCCTGGAGGTTCAGCACCGCGTACGGGACTCCCGACTTCGTTATTGCCTGATAGAGACCGCTTCCGGGGCCGCCGGGGTAGTTTGCCGGCCGCAGCAGGCGCGGCTCGGAGGGGAAATACTCCAGGATCTCTTTCTTGTCCCAGATGTGGTTTCCTCCGGTGAGCACGTCAACACCCCGGCCCAGCAACTCCTGCACCAGTCTGGGGGTGATTCCAAATCCGCTCGCCGCGTTCTCGCAGTTGGCGATGACCAGTTCCACCGCGCGCGAGCGCACCACATCGTCGAGATGCGCCTCCACGACGTTGCGCCCCGCTTTGCCATAGATGTCGCCGATAAAAAGAATATTCACGAATTACCCGAACCAATCAAAGGAATCGTCTCTGTGGAGGGAACAGGAAAGAAAGTTGAGCGGACCACTCGGCCGTGTGCAAAGCCATTTTTTGAACCCGTGAAACACGGGCGGAGGTCCAATCCATCCCTTTAGGCTTCTCCACCGCGTCCGGGGAGCATGCACACCGGAATGCGTTCGGACCCCCTTGGTTATGATCTTAGGTCAAAAAACAACTTAACGATCACCTGCTTCGCAGTTCCGCTCACGGAGATTATATAGGATTTCGGCGCGCTACCCAACAGAAGTTATATCGTCAGTTGTTTTATCGGCGGCATCGAGCGCTTCGCGGATCTTGGAGCTTTTCTCCGAGACCATGCCGCTCAGCTTTTCGAAGCGCTCATTCAGCCGCTCGTAGCGGTCGGCGAAATGCAGGGCGGTGAGAACGGCGACCCGGAGCGACTCGACGGTATGGGTTTTTTCCGCGACGGACCGCATCGCCGCATCCACGGATTTGGCCAGTTGCCGGGTGTACTTTTCGTCCGCCGTGGAATGGATGTGATACTGGCGATCGTATATTTCAACGCGAATGGTCTGCCCCTGATTGTTGATGTCCGTCACAATTGGTCGCTCCCCTGGCCTCGGGAAGCGCCGGCTGCTTATGCCGGCGATTTCTCCCCGGTCAATGAATCCACTTGTTCGAGCAGCCTCTGAAGCCGGCCTCGCACCGAGTCGCGCTCCTTCTCGAGGCGCCCCAAACGATCTTCCAGCTTCTGAATGACGTCGCCTTGCCGTTCGCACTCTCCCTGGAGCCGCGTGTTTTCCCGCTGCAACTCTTCCTTTTCGGCCCGCGTCGTGCGCAGCAGTCCGATCGTCTGAATGATTTTGTCTTCCAGGGCCAGGAGTTGTTCCAGGCCATCCACGGTGCCGTTCGGTTCGCTCATATTCCCATCCTTCATTATTCTTTCGGCTGCGCTTTCGCTCCCCGGTGTCGCCGCGAGAAGCCTCCGGCAGACCGGAAAACTTTTATAAAAGCTGTTGCAAAATCTTTTTTAGAACCCCGTAAGGGCACGACTTTAGTCGTGCCGATCGCAGCGTAGTAAGGAGAGGGCTTTAGCCCCTGAGGTGCGTCCTTGGCCCTCAGCGGCTAAAGCCGCTTCGCATCACGCTTTCGGCACGGTTGAAACCGTGCCCTTCCAACACGTCAAAATCAATATTGCAAGTACCTTCATAGTTTCATAGTCACATTCGAATTCGCGCACCGAGCTTGCGTTCCAGGCTCTCGATGATGCGAGCGCTGCAGCTCCCCAGTTCCGCCTCCGTCAGCGTCGCCTGCCGGCTTTGCAGCGTGATCCTCAGCAACAGACTATATTTTCCCGGCGCCACGGACGCTCCGCGAAATATCTCCACCGGAGCGATGGAAACCACTTCCGGGATGCCCAGCGAGCGAACGGCTTCGCGGACTTCCTCAAAGCGCCTTCCCTCGGGCAAGACAACGGAGAAATCCCGCTCGACGGCCGGAAAACGCGAGAGGGCCTGCACGCGGGGGAATCGGAGGCCTTTGGCATAGAGCGCGTCGAGCGAGACCTCGGCCAGAAAAACCGGCCGCCGGAACTTCCACCGCCCCGCCTC
>Ga0209726_10002911_pt1 | contig 24320 bp, 14 predicted proteins | sample Subgrocontami54m_FD_187453 | JGI IMG/M metagenome (GOLD analysis project Ga0209726, IMG submission 187453) | Subsurface groundwater microbial communities from S. Glens Falls, New York, USA - GMW46 contaminated, 5.4 m (SPAdes) (version 3) | ecosystem: Environmental > Aquatic > Deep subsurface >... | reverse complement strand
GTTCCCGTCTGTCCCACGGGCGCCAGTTACGTTCGGGACAAAGACAACCTGGTGCTGATCGACCAGAACAAGTGCATCGGCTGCCGGGCCTGCGTCGTGGCGTGTCCCTATCAGGTGCGATTCATCGCCGAAAGCGGCCGGGGATACTACGGCGACCGGAAGACGCCGTACGAGGCCACGAGCTACCAGAAATGGCAGCCGCGGACGGCCATGAAATGCACCTTTTGCGTGCATCGCATCGACGAGGGGCTGCAACCGGCCTGCGTCCAGACCTGTCCCACGCGGGCCCTGGTCTTCGGCGATCTGAACGACACCGGAAGCGAAATCTCGCAAATGGTACGGTCCCGAGTCCGGGCGCAGCCGCGAGCGGAGTTGGGTACGGACCCATCGCTTTTCTATCTGAGCTAGACACTGAACGGAACGGGCAGGGAGGCGAATATGGAGTGCGGATTCAAGATGAAGATGAACGCACAGCAGGAGTGGTCCTGGCTGCTGGCAATCGATCTGTTCTTCGGAGGACTGGGTGGAGCGCTGTTTCTGCTCTTTCAGTTCTTCCACCTACGCCTGCGCGTGGCGGCCCTAGCACTTGGCCTCATGGTGATTGGTGCGGCCTTTCTGATGGCTGAGTTGGGCCATCCATTGCGGGCGTGGCGCACGCTGGCCCGGCTGCGCACTTCATGGATCAGCCGCGGAGTTCTGTTTGTAAATCTCTTTCTGGGTGCCGGGGCTCTCTATATTCTCACCTCATGGGGAGGTCTTACCTGGCTCCCGTGGACGCAGGACGGAGCAGTGGCGAAGGTTCTGTTGTTTCTGGCCGGACTCAGCGCGGTGATGGTCACACTCTATCCCGGCTTTGTTCTCGCCGCTTCCCCGTCGGTTCCTTTTTGGAACAGCCCGATGCTTCCGGTTCTATTCTTCACGCAATCCGTTCTGACGGCTAGCGGAATTGTCCTGCTGCTCTCGCGCTGGAACTTGTCCGGCGGGAGCATCCAACCGATCGAGTCGCTGGCGCTTTATTTGATCATCGGAAATTTTCTGCTTCTAACGATCTATCTGATTTCCATGAACAAAGCGGGACGCGCCGCCAAGGAAGCGGTGCGGTTGCTGACCCATCCGGGATCGCTCGCTTGGATTTTTGGGGCCGGAGCGTTGCTGGTGGGATTGATTCTCCCGATGGTTATTGTCTTATGGGTTCCCACGGCCGCGTATTTGGCCGGAGCATTGATTCTATGCGGAGCGCTCCTGTTCCGATACTGCGTGCTGAAGGCCGGTGTCTATGTCCCGTTTCACCTGATGTGAGCGGGACTTGAGAAGAATTTCTGTTGGGGTGGAGCGATCCGAGCCGCGACCGAAAGGGAGCGGGTTATCAACATTGATCGGCAGAACCCGCTCCCTGTCGGTCGCGGCTCGGATTCAGGAGATGGAGGCTAACGATGGAAGCGGTGCAAACGAAAATCGAGACAGAGGAAGCCAAGTGGATCCCGACGGCTTGCGGCATGTGCTACGTCGGTTGCGGAATCCAGGTGTGCGTCGAGAACGGAGTCGTCGTCGCTATCGAAGGCGATCCGGAGAATCCGCAGAACCGCGGCAAGATGTGCGCCAAGGGCAAGAGCGGCGTCATGAACCTCTATAACCCGAACCGGGTGACGGTGCCGATGAAACGGACCAATCCCAAGAAAGGTCTGCATGAGGATCCGCAGTGGCAGGAGATTTCCTGGGAAGAGGCGATGAGCACTGTCGGCGCCAATCTCGACCGCATTCGCGACGATCCGAAAAAACTTTTCGTCCAGGCCTGGGACGTCATCGGCGACAATTTTTATTGGCTGCTGGCCTTCGGCGCCGCATTCGGAACGCCTCATCTGATGGGCAACGCTTCACCCACTTGCGGCAAAGTGATCCATCCGGTGGAGTTTTTTTCCGGCGGCGGATTCCATCAGCAGCCCGACTTGCACTACTGCAACTATTGCGTTCTGGTGGGAACGCAGTTCGCCATCTCGGCCAGAGGCTCGTTCAACCACATCGCGCTCGATATGGCCGACGCCCGCGCGCGCGGCATGAAGTTGATTGCCATCGACCCGATTGGAGGCTATGCCGCGAGCAAAGCCGACGAGTGGGTTCCCATCCGTCCTGGCACCGACACCGCGCTCGCTCTCGGCATGTTGCATGTCCTGCTGAACGAGTTGGGGATCTACGACGCTCCGTTCCTGAAGCACAAGACCAACGCCCCATACCTGGTCGGTCCCGATGGGAAATACATCCGCGAGGCTGGAACCGGCAAGCCGTTGCTCTTCGATAATGCCGATCAGACAGCCAAACCGCACGACGACCCCACCGTGAACGATCCCGCCCTCTTGGGCTCGTTCGAAATTCAAGGGAAGAAAGCGCGCCCCGCTTTTGAGCTGCTGCGGGAGCACGTGACCCGGTACACGCCGGAGAAAACGGAAGAGATCACCACGATCCCCGCCGCCACGCTCCGGCGCATTGCGCGGGAGTTCGGCGAGGCCGCGAGCATCGGCGCGACAATCAAAATCGACGGCGTGGAGCTGCCCTACCGGCCCGTCTGCGTGGATTGGGCCAAGGGACCGCAGGGACACAAGCACGGATTCCACCAGTCCTGGCCACTCAAGCTTGTGAACATCGTGGTGGGCGCCGTCAACGTGCCGGGAGGCATCATGAGCACCGCCGCCGCCGGCAAGCGGCCGCACAAATGGTGGCCCGAAGGTGGCCTCGACGGCTTGCTCGAAGACGGCGGGCACGTGCTGCCGCTTCCGCATCCAAAAGCGTTTCCAGGACGCACTCCCACCAAGCCGATCCGCATGGACCTGGGAGAGATATTCCCGCTCGCTCCGCATTTCCATACTCTGATGCCCATCACCGCGATGACACCCGAGAAGTTCGGCTTGAACTACCGCATCGAAATGCTGCTCCACACGCCGACCAACTCCGTGATGGGTTCCTTCGGCGACATCAAGATGGTCGAGAGTTTCTACCAGTCCATGAAATTCATCGCTGGCTTCGCTGTCGAGGTCAACGAAACCAACTTGTTCGACGACATTGTGCTTCCCTTCCCCAGCTACCTCGAGCGGTTTGATTTCGTCGCCGGCACCAGCCTCTTGATGCCGCATTGTGGCAAGGACGACTGGCTCTGGCAGGTCCGTCAGCCGGTGGTGGACCCGCCGGGAAAGATCCGCCAGATCCAGGACGTCATCGTCGAGATGGCCGACCGCGCCGGCATCCTCGACGACTTCCACCGGCTGCTCAATCATTCATTCCGCATGAAGGAACCCTATGCCCTGGAGCCCGGCCGCCGCTATCGCGCCACCGAGGTCATCGACCGCATGGCCCGCTCCTGGTTCGGTGAGGAGCACGACCTGAAGTGGTTCCAGGAGCACGGCGTCCTCCGCATTCCCAAGGACGTGGACGAGGCATACATCGGCCCCTTCCTCAACGCTCGCCTGCCCATCTACCTCGAGCACTTCCTGCAGCGCGGCGAAGAGTTGAAGAAAGTCACCGATGAAATGGGCCTGCAGTGGGATTTCTCCGACTACCAGCCGCTCTCGGAATGGATGCCCTGTCAGTCGTACCAAGCCATCCGCAACGGCAAGTACGACCTCATCGCCGTCCACTATAAATTCCCATACGTCTACGGCGGCTTCGGAAACGAGAATCCGTGGATCAACGAGATCTGCGAGAAGACCGGCGCGTACAACGTCCTCATGCACGAAGACGTGGCCCACTCGAAGGGCATCCGCGACGGCGATACCGTCTGGCTGGAATCGCCGGTGCAAAAGGTCCAAGTCAAGGTCAAGCTGACGCAGTGCATCCATCCCCAGGTCATTGGCGTCGGAGGCCATTTCGGCCATTGGTCCGCCGGAATGCCCATCGCCAAGGACAAAGGCATCTGCTTCAACGCCCTCTTGCCCACGGACCTGGAGCACATCGACAAAATTTCCACCGCTCTGGACCATTGCGTTGAAGTCAAAGTTTACAAGTGAGCGTCGCCAATTGAGGTTGTCTGATGTCCACCGCAGTCAAATATCTCTTCACCGAGGAAATGGTAGGCGAGCGCGTCGGCCCCGACATTTTTGAGGAAGGCGTTCGCTCCGTCCCTGCCTCCGACCGCTATTGGTGCGGAGTCGAAACTCTCCCGCTCGATCGCTTGAAAGACATCCAGGCCGAACGCCTGCAATTCCTTCTCAAGTTTGCCTATGACCGCTCGCCGTTCTATCGCGAGCTATGGGATCGCAAGCGCGTCCGCCCCTCCGACGTGAAGTCTCTCGACGACCTCCACAAACTTCCCGTCGTGACGAAATACGATTTCGAGCGCGACCAAGCCGCGCATCCGCCGTTCGGTAGCGCGCCCACAAGCCCGCCCAGCACGCATCTCAAGTACTGGCAGACCACGGGCACTTCGGCGCGCCCGCGTCTGTGGACCGACACTCGCCAGGACTGGGAAAACGGCCTGCTCCTATACACACGCTCTCTGTACGGTCACGGCGTGCGCCCCGGATGGCGTGGCTTCTTCGCCTTCGGCTTCCCTCCCTTTCTCGGCTTCTGGCTTTGCTTCGGCGCATCGGAATCGATGGGCTGCCAGGTGGTTCCCAAGGGCGGTCTGCCGACGAAAACATGGATTGAGATATTGCGGAATCTGGCCGGATCGGCTCCGTCGTTTCTCGTCTCGACTCCCACCTATGCCATCCGTCAAATGGAAGCCGCCAAGGAGATGGGGATCGATCCCGCTTCGCTCGGCATCAATCTACTGACGCTCGCCGGAGAGCCGGGCGCCTGTGTTCCCGCCACCGCGCAAATGCTCACCAAGGGATGGAACGCCGAGGTCCATGACATCTTAGGCGTCACCGAAACCAGCGGCCCGATTCTTTTCACCTGCCAGGAGCAAATCAAGCGGACACCGATCTCCGATCACGTCAACATCGACTATTTCGTCGTCGAGCTGCTCAACCCCGATACGCTCGAGCCGGTCCCCAAGGGTGAGCCTGGAGTCAGTTGCGTTACCGCTCTCGGACGCTTCGGAATGCCCGGGATCCGCTTCCTGGTCGGCGACTACATGGAGATGGTCGAAGAGCCGTGCCCCTGCGGACGCACGCTCCCGCTAGCCAAAGGCGGAGCCATCGGACGCGCCGACGATGTAGTTTTCGTCAAAGGCATCAAGCTCCACCCGTCGCTGGTAGAAACCGCGGTCCGCAGCACGCCGGGACTTGGTGTGGAGTACAAGCTGCAAAAGAAATCCGATCAGGTCGTAATTCTGGTCGAGGCCGAGCCGAACGTCCCGGAAAAGGAGTACGCGCGCCTGGCCCAGACTTTGCAGCAGGACCTGAAAACAAAAACGACTCTGACGTTACCCGTCGAAATTCATCCCCCCGGAACTTTCCCCAGGGCCGAAATGAAATCCGCCAGGGTCATAAAAGGTTAGGACCAAGAATGGTTAGTGAGGGAAAAACCAACGGTGCAGGCAACGGACCAAAATCCCCGAAGGGGATGCCCGTGAATAGCCGTAGGTTTCAACCTACGGAAAACGGACCCGGCAATGCAAATCAACCCCGAAGGGGTTGACCGCCGCAACGGACCGGGGAAAAGCGCACCAGCCCCGGAGGGGCGACAGAAAGAAGCCCCCGTTGCTTTTCGGAATCCAGAATTCGGAATCCGGATTTCTTTAATTCCGACCCGTCCGGTTTGGAACTTGTGATTTTTTTGGGATTTGGGATTTTTCATCCAGGACCAACCATGACCTACACGCGCCGCCTTCCTCATTTCGAATTCTTCTCCCCGCACACTCCCGAGGACGTCTGCGCTTTCCTCGCCTCGCATTCCGACGACACCAGATTGCTCGCCGGCGGCACGGAGCTAATCCTCCAGATGCGCCGCCGCGAAACCGTCCCCGGTTTCATCATCGGGCTTAAAGGCGTCCCCGGCCTCAACGACATTCGCGAGCAGCCCAATGGTGGCCTCGCCATCGGCGCCATGACGGCAATTCACACTTTGCTGACCTCCGCGCCGATTCGTGCCAACTATGGCATCCTGGCGCAAACCGCCGCCCAAATGGGAAGCCCCGAAATCCGCCAGCTAGCCACGCTCGGCGGCAACCTCGCCGCGGCGCTTCCCTGCGCCGACTTCCCCCCGGTACTGATGACCCTGGGAGCAAGAATAAAACTCCAGAGCAAGCAGCGGCAGCGAATGATTCCCGTCGAAGACTTCTTCATCGAATTCGGCAAAACGGCGGCAGCCCGCGACGAGCTTCTGACGGAAATCCAACTTCCCCCGGTTCCCCCTCTCAGCGGCGGAGTTTATCTGAAGTTCCACGACCGCCACTCCATGGACATGACCACGGTCGGCGTCGGCGCTCATGTCACCTGCGATGAGGAGCGGCGCATTTTTCAAGATGTGAAACTCGCGCTCGCCAGTTCCGCCCCAATTCCGCTCCGGACATATAAAGCGGAGAAAGCCTTGCGCGGCCGCCCCTTCTCGGAAGATGCGCTGGAGGAGGCCGCCTCGCTGGTCTGTGAAGAGGCTGAGCCGCGCAGTTCCTGGCGCGCCACCAAAGCCTTCCGCATGGAGCTGCTGCGCACTTTGACAAAGCGCGCCCTTCGCGGCGCGTGGGAAAAAGCGGTGTCCCGATCGAATGGAGGAAGATCGTGAAGAATCTCACGCCCGTTTCCCTTCGGGTCAACGGAGAACAATACGATCTGCTGATCCATCCGTGGCGCACGCTGCTCGAGGTCCTGCGCGAGAACCTCAGCCTGACCGGCGCCAAGCGTTCCTGCCAAGAAGGCCAATGCGGCGCTTGCACGGTTCTGATCGACCGCAAGCCGGTTAACTCCTGCCTCTTTCTCGCCGTCGAAGCGCAAGGCAAGGACATCCTCACCATCGAGGGCGTAGCGAACCACGGCAGCGGACTTCACCCCTTGCAGAAATCGTTCGTGGAAAAGGGCGCCGTTCAATGCGGCTTTTGCAGCCCCGGCATGATCCTGGCCGGCATCGCGCTACTCGATGAAAATCCCAACCCGAGCGAAGAAGAGGTTCGCCAGGCCATCGTCGGCCACCTCTGCCGCTGCACCGGCTATGTCCCCATCGTGAAAGCAATTTTGGACGCGGCGCAGGAAATGAACGCTGCGGTTCCCGAGTTGGCCGGGGAGGTGAGGAGCTAATGCATTTCATTCCTTGGTATAGAGCATCACAAAAAACCTCGTGTAGACCATCCGACGGGCGCATTCCGGAATTCGGAATTTGGAATTCGGAATTTCCCGGTTTCGGTTCGTCCTACAACTCCGAAATAGCCCCGGATTGGCATAGATCATCCGAAACAGCCCCGGAGGGGCGGCAGATAGTAGCCCAGGGCGCAAGCCCTGGGAATCGGAACCAAAAAGACAACAAGCCCCGGAGGGGCGAAAGAGCGCGCTCTAAAGGAACAGGAGAAATGCGCTAATGCAACCCGAAACCCTCCTCGACTATGGAGTCTTTGTGAATACTCTGGATTTTCGTCAGGGCACGACTTTAGTCGTGCCGCAAACTCACTGCTTGCAGCGCGGCTTTAGCCGCTGAGGTATGTCCTTTGGAGTTATCACACGCACCCTACAGTGTCATCGGCAAGCCGTACCCCAAGAAGGACGCCTGGCTCAAGGTCACCGGTGAAGCCGAGTATGCCGACGATCTCGTCCAGAGCGGTATGCTTTTTGGCAAGCTCCTGCGCAGCCCTCATCCGCACGCTCGAATTTTGCGCATCGATACATCGCGCGCCGAGAAGCTCCCCGGCGTGCGCGCCGTCGTCACCGGCCAGGATTTCCCCGGCATCAAGTACGGCAACAACCCCCGCACGCGCGACTATCTCCCGCTCGCCATCGGCCGCGTCCGTTACATCGGCGACGACGTGGCGGCCGTCGCGGCCATCGACGAGGACACCGCCGAGGAGGCGTTGGACCTGATCCAAGTCGAATACGAACCGCTCCCCGCCGTCTTCGATCCCGACGCAGCCATGCTGCCCGGCGCTCCCCAGCTTCACGACCACGCGCCCGGAAACATTTCCGCGCAGACCGCCTTTAACTTTGGCGATATTGAAAAAGGCTTTGCCTCGTCCGATTACATTCGCGAAGACCTCTACGACACGCAGCCCGTCAAGCACGGAATGCTGGAGCCTCACGCCTGCATCGGCCTCTGGGACACGAGCGACAAGATCACGCTCTGGTCCTGCAAAATGAGCCCTTACGTCGTCTGGCGGCAACTCGCGATGGGCCTGGGCCTGGAGCCGGGAAAGATTCGCATCGTGCAAACCGTCGTTGGCGGCGGCTTTTCCGGAGGCAAGCAGGAAGCCATGCCCATGGACTTCTGCGCCGTTCTCCTGTCGAAGAAAACCGGCCGCCCCGTGAAGTTCGTCCACACCATGGACGAGGTACTCACCATCGGCCACATGCGCCATCCCATGAAAATCTGGCTCCGCACCGGAGTCAAAAACGACGGCACGCTCGTCGCGCAGCATTGCAAGCTGGTCGCGAACGGCGGCGCGTATTCCAGCATCGGCCAGCTCAGCATGTATATCCCCGGTGCGATGCTCAACCTCCCGTACCGCATGCCCAACGTCAAGTACGAAGCACTGCGCGTCTACACCAACAACGGTTTTTGCGGAGCAATGCGCGGCCACACCATCCCGCAGATCTGCTTCGCGCGCGACTCGCAGCTTGAAATCATCGCGGAAGAGTTGGCCCTCGACCCAATCGAAATCAGAAGTAAAAACGCCGTTCAGCCCGGCGACGTAACGGCCAACGGTATGCGCGTGACCACCTTCGGCTTCAATGAATGCCTGGACAAAGTAGTCGAAGCCTCCGGCTGGCGCGAGAAGCGCGGCAAGCTTCCGCCGTATCGCGGCATCGGCATCGGATGCGGCTCGCTGGTCTGTGGCGTCCGTCTGATGGGCCACTCCGCCTCCGCCGCCGAAGTCCGAATCCAGGAGGACGGCACGGTCCTGTTGATGACTGGCTCGACGGATGTAGGCCAGGGCGCGGACACGGCCCTCTCGATGATCGCCGCCGAAGTCCTCGGCATTGAATTGGATGACGTCCGCTTCCCCATGGTGGACACCGATATGACTCCAGTCGATCCCGGCACCTTCGGTTCCCGCGTGACTTTCTGGACCGGCAACGCCGTCAAAATCGCCGCCGAGGATGCGCGCAAGCAACTCTCCGAGGTCGCCTCCGAACTGTTGAACGCCACCCCGCAGGAACTGGTCTTCCGTCACCGCCAAGTTTCCGTCCGCAACGATTCGCAGCGCAGCGTGCGCTTCAAGGACCTGGTGCGCCAGACCGAGTTCCGCCTCGGCCGCATGGTCACGGGACGCGGCTCCTACACTGCCGGAGAAGAGTTGATCGACTTCCGCACCGGCCAGGGCAACATGTCTCCCGCCTACACTCCTTCGGCCTGCGTAGTCGAAGTGGAGGTAGACCCGGAGACCGGCCATGTGACGGTCGTCGGCACTTGGGGCGCGCACGACGTCGGCTTCCCGCTGAATCCTTTGCTCGTCGAAGGACAGGTCCTGGGCGCAACGGTGATGTGCATCGGCCAGTCGCTCTACGAAAATCTGAACCGCGTCGAAGGCAAGGTGATGAACCCCTCCTTCCGCGACTACAAAATGCCGCTAGCGACAGACCTTCCAACGCTAGCCAATATCGAGCACATCAACGTCATCACGAATGACCCCTCCGGCCCCTTCGGAGCCAAGGAGGCGGGAGAGGGCGCAGGCACCGGAGTCATCGCCGCCGTAGCCAACGCCGTCTCGAACGCCATCGGCATCAGGATGAAAACCGTCCCGCTCACCCCGGATCGAATCCTAGTCAGCATCCGGGAGCGGCAAAAGGAGCAAGCCCAGAGGTAGCCACGGCACGTCTTTTGTGCCGTGGGCACGTTCCGGTTACCTCCGGAATTTGGAATCTGGAATTCGAAATTTCGACCGTACCTACGGCCCGCCCATCGTGCCGTGGGTTCGTTCTTGATTCCGCCAAAAGGAGAACGCAGTGAGAGCAATCGACGTCCACGCCCATTTGAACACCACCGAAATGATGAACGGCTGCCTCGGAAAATATAACGAGGCCATGCAGAAGTATTACAAGTTCGATCTTCAGACTAAGACCCCCGCCGAGATGGCCAACGACTTTATCAAAGCGGACGTAAGAGGCTTCCTCATGGGATGGGACGCCGAAACCGCCTCGGGCCTGCCCAAGCTCAGCAATGACTCGCTCGCCGAGATCGTGCATCAATTCCCCACGGCCTTCGCGGGCGGCTTTGCCGGCGTGGACCCCTGGAAGGGAGAGTTCGCCATCCAGGAAGCCGAGCGCGCCGTGAAAAAGCTCGGCCTGATCGGCCTCAAGTTCCAGCCCGCGCTGCAAGCCTTCTTCCCCAACGACCACCGCTTCTATCCGCTCTGGGAAAAATGCGTGGAGCTGAAAATCCCGGTGCAGTTCCACACCGGCACCACGGGCATTGGCGCGGGACTCCCCGGCGGCATGGGAATCAAGCTCAAGTATTGCCAGCCGTTATGTCTCGACGATCTCGCCGCCGATTTCCCGAATCTCACCATCATCGCCTGCCATCCCTCCTGGCCCTGGCAGGAGGAGATGATCGCCATCCTGGTTCACAAGGCAAACGTATTCAACGAACTTTCCGGCTGGTCGCCGAAATATTTTAGCGACTCGCTCAAAAAAGAAATCGGTGGCCGTTTGCAGGATAAATTCCTGTTCGGCTCCGACTATCCCGCGCTCACGCACGAGCGCCTCTTCAAGGATTGGGACGCCCTGAACCTAAAGCCCGAAGTCCTCGAAAAAGTTTTCTACAAAAACGCGCAGAGAATCCTATGCTTGCCGAACTAAGCGAACGGCCTATGAATTTCCAGTGGACATCCGAGCAGGCCCTGCTCCGAAAAACGGTGCGCAACCTGGCGCAGAAGGAGTTCGGCCCCGCGGCCTTCCAATGGGACGGCGTCTATCCCGCGGCCAACGAAAAGATCCTCCGCGAGCAGGGCCTCTATGGCGTGAGCCTCCCGCAGGAGTATGGCGGCGGCGGGCTCAGCCTGGTCGAAGAGGTCATGGTTCTCGAAGAGGTCGGCAAGGTCTGCCAGGACACCGCCATCGCCCTGACGCTGTTGGGCCCTCCGCGCATCATCGCCGAGCTAGGTTCGGAACAGCTATGCCGCAAATACCTTCCCCCCTTCTGCGAAGAGGGCCGCAAGATCGGCATCGCCATCTCGGAGTCCGAGGCCGGCTCAGCCGTGACGGAATTACGAACCAAGGCCACGACGAGCGGGAGCAAGGTCGTCGTCGATGGAGAAAAAGTCTTCATCAGCCACGCCGAGATCTGCTCCGCCTTTCTTACCTTTGTAAGATTCGAGGAAGGCATCGGCGCGGTGATCGTCGATAAGGATGCGCCGGGCCTCGAGATCGGCAAGCCCGACATCAACATGGCCGGCCACTGCCAATATAACCTTCTCTTCACCGCCTGCGAGATTCCCGAGGAAAACATCGTGATCCGCGGCAAGGGCGGTTTTGAAAAGCTGATCCGCTCCTTCAACTCGGAGCGATGCCTCAGCGCTATGTGGGCCGTCTCCATCGCCGAAAGCGCGCTCGACCGCGCCCTGGTCTACGCCCAGCAGAGAAAGCAGTTCGGCCGCAAGCTCGCCGAGTTTCAGGGCCTCCAATGGATGCTGGCCGAGATGGCCATGCAGACCGAAGCCGCGAGACTCCTCACGTATCAGGCCGCCGCCAACCCCACGCGCTTGAATAGCTCGATGGCGAAAGCGATGGCGAGCGAAATGGCCGAACGCGTCACCAGCGACGCCTTGCAGATTTTCGGCGGCACCGGCTACATGAAGAAGCATCCACTCGAGTACCTGTATCGCCTGGCCCGAGGACGCAAGATCGGCGCCGGAACAGTTGAAATTCAAAAGAACATGATCGCCAGGGAGCTGTTACAAAACGGCCTCCACCGGGAGGACTGAATAACTTGAATACCGAGCCGCGACAGTAATGGAGCGGTCGCCGTCGCACCAGCCGCCTGCAAACGGAGGAAATAAGATGACCACACGAATCAACAACGCCATCACCTGGGAACGATCCGGCGCGGTGGCGAAAATCACCATCACCCGCCCCGAAAAGCGCAACGCCATCAGCAGCGACGTGATCCAAGGAATCATGGCGGTTTTCCGCGAGGTCGAGCCGGACCCCTCGATCAAGGTCGTGACGACCACCGGCGCCGGCGACATCGCCTGGTCGGCCGGCTACGACATGGACTATCTTTCCGGACTCATCCAAGACAACAATATGCGCCCCGACGACAGCGGTCTGGAGATGAACCAAATCCTGCGCAAGTCCTCCAAGATCACCATCGCCGTGGTGAATGGTTTTTGCCTCGGCGGCGCCGTAACGGTCCTGCTCTGCCACGACCTTGCCATTGCCTCGGACAAGGCTATCATCGGCCTCCCGGAGATTTTCCGCGGCTTCCCGCCGCGCTATGTGGTAGGCGCGCTGGTCCGCGCGATTCCCATCAAACCCGCAATGGATTTGCTCATTACCGGACGCAATCTCGCGGCGAGCGAAGCGCAACAACTCGGCCTGGTAAACCGCGTTGTCCCCGCCGCGGCGCTCCAGGAGACGGCCCAAACCTGGGCCGAGGAAATCGCCGCCTGTGACGGCATCTGCCTGGACTATACCAAGCGCTCGGCGTATGAATGTATGGATGAGGCGACTTTTGACCAGGCCATGCGGATCAATATCGCCATTCACGACGAACACAACCGCGTCAATCCCCGCGCCGCCCAGGGATTGGAAGAAATGAGAAACCGGCGAACGGTAAAAAAATGATTGCTACGAAGCTATTTCATAATTTTCCCCTGCCGTCAGGATTTTTCCTGCCGTCAGGGCACGGCTTCAGCCGTGCCGATAAAGTGCCTTTGCGATACGGGGCTTCAGCCCCTGAGGTAAGTCTTCGGAGTAAAACAGCACGGCATGGCAGGGAGCTTCGCTATGGCGTTACCCTCAGCGGCTAAAGCCGCATTGCAAGGAATGTTGTTACGGCACGACTAAAGTCGTGCCCTGACGAAAGATTCAAGGAGAAATCAAATGGCAATGACCACCGCTACTGCCCCGAGGACCATCCACGTGGGATGTCCCTCCGATGTCCGGGAATACATTGATCTGTTGGAGAAGGCCGGCGAGCTCCGTCGTGTGCGCGCCGAAGTCGATTGGAAGTTCGAAGCCGGCGCCATGAGCCGCCTGGTCTGCGAGCGCCGCGGCCCCGCGCCTCTGTTTGAAAACATCAAGGGCTATCCCGGTCAAAGCCTGGCTGCGGTGCTGATGGGTCCCACCAAGCCGTTGCTGCACGGGCGCGTGGCTCTTGCCTTGGGTCTCGACAAGAACACCCCGACGCTCGACCTGATCGAAGTCATCCGCGAACGCATCAAGCAACCCCGCAAGCCGGTACGCGTGCCAAAGAACGAAGCCCCTTGCAAGGATGTCATCCTCCACGGCAAGGACGCCAACCTGCTTCAATTTCCCGTGCCGTGGATCAAGGAGATTGACGGCGGCCGCTACGTCGGCACCTGGGCCATCGTCATCACCAAGGACCCCGACACCGGATGGACCAACTGGGCAACGTACCGATGCATGATCAAAGACGAGCATCACTTCGCCATCCTGCTCCAGCCGCTCCGTCAGCACGGCGGAGAAATATTGCAGAAATATCAACAGCGCGGCCAGACCATGAAATTTGCGCTCGCCATTGGCGCCGATCCTCACACGCATTTGGCGGCCATGAGTCCCATCGACCCCGGCACCTGCGAGGCCGAAATCGCCGGAGCTCTCCGCGGAGAATCGATCCCCGTGGTCCCCTGCGAGACCAGCGACCTGGAAGTTCCAGCCTGCGCCGAGTTCGTGATCGAAGCCGAAATCGCGCCCGGCGATTACACCGAGGAAGGTCCCTTCGGCGAATACACGGGACACTCGGCGCATCGCGGAATGCTGCCGCGCGCCAGCGTAACTTGCATCACTCATCGGAAAAATCCAATTCATTGCGTAGCCAACATGGGCAAACCATATGACGACTATGCCGTGGGCGCTTACGTGATGACCGCAGCCGCCGCCAAGAACCGCCTGGAGGCTAACGGGCTGAACGTCAAGTCGATCTACTACTACGTCCCCGGCAGCGCGGTCGTCGCGATCAAGCCGGGTCCGGGAGTGCAACGCCGGATTGTTTCCACCTTGCAATCCGGCCCGCGAATGCTGGCCGTGGGTGTCGTCTTTGTGGACGAAGACGTGGACGTGACCAACATCGAAGACGTTTGGTGGGCCATCAGCTCCCGCATGAACGGCGAGAATTATGAAGTCATCCGGAACGTCGCCGCCAACTCTCTATTCCCCTGGCTGACGCCTGCCATGCGCCAAAAAAAGGAAGCCAACGTGTGGGTCATGGACGCGACCTTCCCTCACGACTGGCCCAAGGATTATCGCGAAATGCATACCAAAGTTTCCGATTTCAAAAATGGCTGGTCGGAAGCCACCAAGCAGAAGGTTCTGGATCGCTGGAAAGAATACGGCTACGGAGACGTGTAAGTTGCTCCCTCCCGTTCCGAGAGGTTGGAATGGCAAAACGCAAATCTCCGAAATCCGAGAGGATGAAATGGCAACAGGCATATCCCCGAAGGGGATGACTGTGAATAGCCGTAGGTTTCAACCTACGGAATGCGGACCCATCGGAGGAGATCAACCCCGCAAGGGGTTGACCGGGTGAGTGGTAGCCAATCACGGCACGCCTTTGTGCCGTGGGCCCGTTCCGGAAAATACCTACGGTCGTTTTTGAGTTGGAGCGTTTCGTTTGTTGCCGTAGAGGGTCGTCAGGGCATGGCTTCAGCCATGCCGATATGGCGTGCATTTTTCGAATGGGCTTTAGCCCCTGAGGTACGTCCCTCAGCGGCTAAAGCCGCCTTCTAACGGTCTTTTGGCGGCACGCCTAAAGGCGTGCCCTGACGCTCTTCACTAACCGGAGAAATGGAGGTCGAAACAAATGGCTGCGAAAACCGAAGTGCTTCCCATCTCATCGGAAACCCCGGTAGGAAGCGTCCGGCCCAAATCCACCTATCGGGACCTGCGCGAGTGGATTGACGCGATGGATGCATTGGGTCAGGTCCGCCGACTGGAAGGCGCCGACTGGAACCTGGAAATTGGCGCCATCAGCGACATCGTTCGCCGCGAGTCCAAGACAAAGCCGGCGCTTTTATTCGACAGCATCCCAGGCTATCCCAACGGCTACCGCGTGTTGTCCAACCCGCTGGAGTCGATTCCGCAGGTGGCATTCACCTTAAACATGCCCGCCGATTTGGCCGGCCTGGAGGTGGTTCGCGAGCTGCGGCGCCGCTTGCGCGAGTTGAAGCTCGTTCCGCCCAAGACGGTCGCTTCGGGTCCCGTCATGGAAAACGTATATTCCGGAGACGAGGTTGATCTCCTGAAATTCCCCACTCCCTGGTGGCACGAACGCGACGGCGGGCGCTATATAGGCACCGGCTGCGTGGTCATCACGCGCGATCCCGAAACCGGATGGGTAAATCTCGGAACCTACCGCGTCATGATCCATGACAAGAACCATCTGGGCATTTCCATCTCTCCTGGAAAAGACGGACGCATTCAGATGGAAAAGGCCTTTCAGGCCGGCAAGCCCTTCGAAGTCGCCATCTCCTTCGGCCACGATCCGCTTTTATTTTTGGGCGGAACCGCCAAGGTTCGTTACGGAGAATCGGAGTACGACTACGCCGGCTGGTTCAAAGGCGCTCCCATCGAAGTCGTCCGCGGACCCTCGACGGGCCTGCCGATTCCGGCCCACTCCGAGGCGGTCATCGAAGGTGTGATGACTCGCGAAGACCAGCGTCCCGAGGGGCCCTTCGGTGAATTCACCGGCTACTACGCCAGCGGTTCCAGAACCGCTCCGGTTATCACAGTCAACACCCTGATGCATCGGAACGATCCGATCCTGCTCGGCTCGCCTCCCGGCAGACCGCCTTGCAATCTGCATCTCTATCTCATTAGCTCGGCCATCGTGTGGGAAGCGCTCGAAAACGCGGGAGTCCCCGACGTCCGCGGCGTCTGGCAGCATCAGGTGGCGCCGGTCTGGATGTTCACCGTGGTCTCCATCCACCAGCGTTATCCCGGCCACGCGCGCCAAGCCGGCCTGGTCGCTTCGCAATGCAAGGGCAATGCCTATATGGGCCGCTACGTCATCGTGGTGGACGACGACATCGACCCCTCCAACCTCGACGACGTGATCTGGGCGCTCACCACCCGCAGCGACCCCGAGAACGACATCGAGATCGTGCGCCGCTGCTGGAGCGGTCCGCTCGATCCCATTATTCCGGAAGGACAGAAAGGCTGGAACTCCCGCGCCATCATCGACGCTTGCCGTCCCTACGAATGGCGCGACAAATTTCCGCCGGTCGTCGAGGTGGACGCCGAGCGGAAAAAAGATTTGATCAAACGATGGGGCAGAAAACTGTTCGAATAAGTGTGTTCGCCGGCGTGGCGACAGCGCCCGCCCGGCAGCGCCGACCGTAATTACCGCAGGTATTTAACCTGCCGAGAATGGAATGGCAACAGGCATATCCCCGAAGGGAATGGAATGGCCTGAGAGGTATCCCCGAAGGGGATGACCGTGAATAGCCGTAGGTTTCAACCTACGGAACACGGAGACAACAAGGAAAATCAACCCTGCAAGGGGTTGACAGTATGGTAGCCACGGCACGCTTTTTGTGCCGTGGGTCCGTGAGCAGCATAAAAATCGTTCTCCGGAGAGTGATCGTGAATTTATAGAAAGTTGACAGTCGTTCTGTTGCGCCCCTGGCTTTGAGAGTGTTGAGCCGGTGGTTCCTAATGTCGCTGTCTTGTAGTGCAGCTTCTGAGTGGCGTAACGGTTGGGTTATTAACCGATCCGAACTCGTAAGTCAAATAGGAGGCTCCCATGAGGGGTAATGTAAGTCTTCCGAAAGCGATTCAGGACAGAAAGCATTGGATCATCGCTCTATTTCTATTTTTGACGGCGGCAACCGTAGCCGTCGCGCAACTGCCCACGGCTTCGGTCCTGGGCATCGTGAAAGATTCGAGCGGCGCCGTCGTTCCCGACGCCACGCTGACGGCACGCAGCTCTGAAACCGGGCAAACCCGCACTGCAACCGCCGCGGCGGACGGCTCGTACCGCCTCTCCGGTCTGCCCGTCGGCGCCTATGAGATCCGCGCGGAACATGCCGGATTTCAGCCCGAGGTGCAGAGCGGTTTGAAATTGACCGTTTCGCAGGAGGCGGTGGTGAATTTCAACCTGCAAGTGGGCGCCGTCGAACAGGCCGTGCAAGTGACCGCCGAGGCTCCTTTGGTGAATACCACCAGCGGCTCTTTGGGTGGTCTGGTCAGCGAGGAACGCGTCGCCGACCTTCCGCTGAACGGCCGTAACTACATCGACTTGACCCTGTTGCAGCCGGGGATCTCGAGGGATCGAAACATCAATGCGCAGGGAGGCCTCCAGACCGGCGTCTGGTACAGCAGCAACGGCGCTCCGGTCCGCTCCAACAATTACCTCCTCGACGGAGCCCTGTTGCAAAGCCTCTTCGGTGCCAGCTCGTCGTCGGCCAGCAACACCAGCCTGGGCGTGGAAGGCATCCGCGAGTGGCGCGTGATCACCAATTCCTTCTCCGCCGAGTACGGACTGGCGATGGGCAGTCAGGTGATGATCGTGAGCAAGAGCGGCTCCAACATGTTTCACGGCTCGCTCTTCGAGTACCTGCGCAACAGCGCGCTCGATGCCCGGAATTTCTTCGATCGCCAGGTGCCCGGTGTTTCCATGCGGCGTCTGCCGGCTTTCACGCGCAACAATTATGGCGGCTCGGCCGGCGGCCCGATAAGAAAGGACAAGACGTTCTTCTTCGCCGATTATGAAGGATTGCGGGAGCGGCTGGGCAGAACCATTATATCCCCGACCATCCCGGTCTCCGCCCGAGTGGACGGGGGGGCGTTGGGAGTGCCACAAATCGCGCCGTTTATGAAACCCCTTGTAGCGCTGTTTCCCGAACCGAATTTGCCCAACAACCAGTTCACCTTCCCGTTTAGCCAGCCGACCAGGGCGGATCATGCGCAAACGCGGGCAGACCATTCTTTCTCGGACAAGGACACCGCCTTCGGCCGCTACACGATCGACGACGCGGAATTGACCCAGCCGATTACCTTTCCGCAGTTCCATACCACCTCCGCAAGCCGGTACCAGTTTGGGACCCTCTCGGAAAATCACGTATTTTCGGCGAGCCTGCTCAACACCTTCCGGTTTTCATTCAGCCGGACCAACATACATAGTGCGACGCCGTCCGGGATCATCGGGCCGCAAGTTTCCTTTTTCCCCGGCCTGGAAATCGGCAATATCAGCATTGCCGGCCTGGCGCCGTTCGGCGGGAGCGCGGTGCATCCGTCCGCGGGCAAGCAGAATATATTCTCTTATAGCGACGACCTCTTCTACACGCGCGGACGGCATTCGCTCAAGTTCGGCACGCTCATTAATCACTACCAGCAGTTCATGGTGATCAACTCGTTCCTGCGCGGCCAGGTAAGCTTTGCAAATCTGCAAAGCTTTTTGCAAGGCCGTCCCACCGTCTATTTCGGGATTACGCCGGCGCAACGCCAGACGGCTCGGACCTACCATTACAACACGCTGGGTTTTTACCTTCAGGACGATCTTCGCGTCAACTCCAATTTCACACTGAACCTCGGCCTCCGCTATGAGATTGCGACGACGTTCAACGAAACCAAAGGCCATGGATCGGCGCTGCGGGACATCCAACACGACGCTGCGCCGACGCTCGGCGACACCTTCCAGAACCCGTCGCTACGAAACTTCAGTCCTCGAGTGGGTTTTGCCTGGGACGTGCTTGGAAATGGAAAGACAGCGGTCCGGGGAGGTTTCGGCCTGCTCTATGACATTGCCAATCTCGGCAGCGGTCTGGTCTCCGCCTCCACCGCAACTCCGCCTTTCTCCAACCGCAGCACGGTGGGCGGACCTCCCGCCGCTACATTGTTTGCCATCCCGTTCTTCTTCCCGCCGGGATCGGAAGGGAAATCCCCCCGGCTGGTGGACTACCTCATGCAGCAGCCGCATATGCTCCAATACAACCTGACGGTGGAGCGCCAGTTGCCCTACCAGATGGCCATCACCGTGGCTTACGCGGGATCGCGCGGCATTAACTTGATGAAGGTGACCGAAGGGAATCCAACCGTGCCCCAGGTTCTCCCGGACGGGCGGCAGTTCTGGCTCGGGACGGAGTCTCGAACCAATCCCAACTGGGGTGCCATCGATCTCAGGACGGCGGGCGGAAACTCCTGGTATCATTCGCTGCAAGTGGGGATCAACAAGCGCGTCAGTCGCGGGCTTCAGTTCCAAAGCTCCTACACCTGGTCCAAGCTCATCGATGAGACCCAGGGACAACTGGGAGTCAATGCGGAAGACAACTCCAACTACACCTTCCCCACCGATCCTACTCACCGCAACGTGGACCGGGGAGCGGCTTCCTTCGACATAGCTCACAACATCCGTTTCAACGCCATTTACCGGCTGCCCGAGCTGTCCTCCGGAGGAGCGGTCGGGAGAGCGCTATTGAACGGCTGGTGGACCAGCGGAATTCTGTCTCTCCAAACCGGACTTCCGTTCAGCACAGTGATGGGATCCAACCGCTCCCGTTCGGGAGTAGGCGCCGGGCAAGGCGACCGGCCCAACTTACTTCCTGGCCGCAAGAACGACAACATCATTCTCGGCGGACCCGATCAGTATTACGACACCAGCGCATTTGCCGTCCAGGATGCCGGATTCCTGGGAACCGCGGGGCGTAATATTCTCCGCGGCCCTGGGTTCGCCACGCTGGACTTCTCGCTCGTCAAGGACATCCGGCTCCGTCCCCTGGGTGAGTCGGGGAAACTGGAATTTCGCGCCGAGTTCTTCAATCTTCTGAATCGGGCGAACTTCGGCACTCCAGGTGTCGGACAGGGCGGCGGCAATGCTGCCGGAGTGGTTTTCGCCGGTCTTGCCAACGGTGAAAGACCGCTGCCGACGGCCGGGAGGCTGATCGATACGTCCAGCAGCTCTCGCCAGATCCAGTTTGCGTTGAAGATCTTGTTCTAACTGAATTCGATCGGAAACGGTCTACTTCAAAGTAGCGACTGCGACGTCCCGGCGGGAATCGGCAACGATTCCCGCCGCGCGGCGCTTCCCCGGAATTGTTTCCCAGTTGGTGACGAGCGAATCGTTTCTCAAAAGACCAAAAGCTGTCATTCTGAGCGAAGCGAAGAACCTGCTTTTTCTCCGGGCCGAGGGGGCTACACGCAATTGTCAAATGCTCCAGTAATTAGGTGCGGCGTCCTAACCATCTCGGCCTCTGGCCAATCCGACCGTAACGTTTGATAACAGTCATATGGTGGTAGTGGCTATACTGTATTTCACATTGCGTCTCAAATTCACGGCCATGCATATCTTGATAGTGAATCATCAGAGGTAGAGCAATGCCTTCTGTGACCTTATTCAATGATGTGGCTTGTTCAAGGTTTGCCTCCAATAAGACTCCGAGATGATGCGCTAAGTCCCGCCCCGTGCCTTCGATGGTCGTTTGGACGCTTGCTGGTTCATCTTTGGTGATTCGAGGCACAATGGGAAAAGTAGCGGTGAATTGCGCGATTTTGGAATCTCGAATTTCCACGTTTATTGCGGGAATATCGCTAAGATTTTTGAGTATTATTGGCTTCTCGCTTTCGGCTAGACTGCTGCCGGAGAAATCAGCCTGATTACGCCATTGCGCATACTCACGGGGACTCATCTGGTCAGGTTCTTTCCTGTTTGGGGTTTCGTAAATGGCAACGATCTGCGGACCTGGCCTCTGCCTTTCAATGCTCCATACCCGGTACGCGGCCACAAATAAGGTCACGTAGGCTGCGAGCCACCACAGCATCGTATTGTTGGCTCCGGCCAATAATGCGATCCCAGCTAATATTACCGATCCTATTCCAGTCATTAGTGATAACCAATCCGAGGCAATGGCCCAGAAGAAATCTTTAATGTCATCCATGCCAGGCAGGGTAGCACAGCACGGGCATCACGTAAATAATCATGCAAACAAACCGTTGTCTCAACCCTTGCCGAAGGAATACAATGCTCTCACGGCACGGCGGGAACAACAATGTTCCGACGACGGATCGCAAGGAGGGCCGGCATGGCTGCCAGAAGAATAACTCTGCATGGTTGCAGCATGGTGCTGCTGCTTTCGATCACGGGCTTTGCTGCGGCGGACCGGGTCGATCTGCGTCTTGTCGAGGCGGTCCAGAAGCGCGACAAGGCAGCCGTGCGGTCTCTGCTGACACAACATCCCGATGTGAATGCGCGCCAGTCCGATGGCGCCACCGCGCTGCACTGGGCGGCTCACTGGGACGATCTGGAAACGGCCGACCTGCTCATCCGCGCTGGAGCCAAGGCCGGCGCCGCGAACGATTACGGCGTCACTCCGCTTTCGCTCGCTTGCACCAACGGAAGCGCCGCCATGGTTGAAAAGCTGTTGAATGCCGGGGCCAACCCGAACGCCGCCCTGCCCTCCGGTGAGACCGCACTCATGACTTGCTCGCGCACCGGCAATGTGGACGCCGTGAGAGCCCTCGTCGCGCGCGGCGCCGACGTCAACGCCAGGGAATCCGAGCAGGGACAGACCGCTTTGATGTGGGCGGCGGCGCAAAAACATCCGGGTGTGGCAAAATTGCTGATTGAGCACCGCGCGGACTTTCGCGCCCGCTCCAAGACAGGCTTCACGCCGTTGCTGTTTGCCGCACGCGTGGGCGATATCGACACCGCCAAGGTCCTGCTCGAATCCGGAGCGGACGTGAACGAGGCGACGCCTGCTGCGGCGCCAGCCAAGCCCGCTGCGCCCAAAACCGTTCCCGACAATTCCAAAAACGGCGGCGCAGCAACTCCTCCTGCGGCCGAGCCGCAAGCCGGGGGCATCGCCGGTTACAGCTTTCCCGCTTCCGACCGCGCGCCGGGCGGCATGTCCGCGCTGTTGATGGCCACCGCTAGCGGACGCGAGGCGCTTGCCATCTTTCTGCTGGAGAAGGGCGCGGATCCCAACGCGGCCGACAGCTTCGGCGCGACCGCGTTGCATTACGCCATGGAGAAAGGCATCGCAGCCATCAACGGCATTTCGTTTGCCAACTACGTCGCTCATGTTTTCCGGCCCTCCATGTCGGAGCTGGTGAAGGCGCTCCTGGAGCATGGAGCCAATCCGAACGTGCGTCTGGTGAAGAGTCCTCCGCTGGGAGGCAGAGGCGGCGCGGGCGCGGTGGGCGCAACCCCGTACTTGCTGGCCGCCGCTTCCGGCGACGCTTCGCTCATGCGCCTGCTTGCTTCCCATGGCGCCGATCCGTTGGTTGCGACGAAGCGGAAACTGACTCCCCTGATGGCGGCCTCCGGCGTCAGCCGGGGCCAGGACTTCACCGAGGAAGAGAAGAAGACCGGCCTGGAGGCTGCCAAAGTGGCGGTGGAGCTGGGCTCCGACGTCAATGCGGCCAACGAGGACGGCCTAACCGCCCTGCACGGCGCCTCCGTCAACGGGGCCAACGGCATCATTCAGTTCCTGGCGGAGCACGGCGCGAAGCTCGATGCCAAAGACAAGTACCAGCAGACCCCGTTGAGTATCGCTTCCGGGATACGGCTGCCCTGGATTCCCAAGGGAGAGGAACTCGGCGAGATCATACAAAAAAGCACCGAGGAACTGCTCCTCAAATTGGGCGCCACGCCGCTCTCCACTCCAGGCTATTTCACTCGGATGGGCGAAGACACGGAAGTCTATCGAATGAACCCCAAGTCGGAAACCGTGCCCGGCTTGACCACGTCACAGTAGCGCCGGAGTCTCGCCGGACTTTGTTATACTCTCCTGCAGTAACTCGAAAAATGCACAGATAGCTTCACCTGAATGGAGGATGGCGCGATGCGTTGGCAAGTTGGCTGGAAAATGGCCGTCTGGTTTTCGATCGCAATTTTGATCGCGAGCATGTCGAATACCGTGGACGGCACTTTGTCGTGGTCTCAGGAACGTGGCCGTGAGGCGTCCCGGTTCCTGGCGCCGGCCACGCAAGTAGTCGCCGTGCGCGCCGGCCGCCTGTTCGACGCTAAAACAGGAACCTTGTTGACCAACCAGGTGGTGCTCATCAAGGGCGACCGCATTGCCGACGTGGGTCCCTCCGTCGCGATTCCGCCCGATGCCAGAGTGCTCGACCTTAGTGCGGCGACCGTGCTCCCGGGAATGATCGACGTGCACGTTCACCTGTTTCCCCAAGGGCCGGACGTAGCGAGCAGGTCGATCCAATATCGCACGATGCTGGCGGTCGCGAACGCTCAGACGAACTTGAACGCCGGCTTCACAACGCTGGTGGACCTCGACTCGCGCGGCGGATACGGCACCGTCGATTTGCGCAACGCCATCAACAGCGGCGTCCTCCAGGGGCCGCGCTTGCAAGTGGCGGGACCGTCGCTGAACCCCCGCGGCAGCGCTCCCGAACCGTCGGCTCCGCCAACTTATCCGGGACCTTTTGGAAACAACATCAACTCGCCCTGGCTGGGCCGCGCCGCCGTGCGCGAAAGGAAACTCTATGGCGCAGACTGGATCAAGATTTACACCACCATCGACTTCACCGGCTCGGAATACAACGAATTCAAGCCGGATGGTTCACTGGTCGCTTCACCGTCGCTGACGCTCGAAGAGATTCAGGCCATCGTGGATGAAGCGCATCGCATGGGCTTGAAGGTCGCCTGCCATACTTATGCCGGCGAAGGCTTGCACGACTGCATTGAAGCCGGGGTCGACGCCACGCAACATGCCATCGACCTCGACGACGCCTCGTTGAAGCTGCTGGTCCAGAAAAAACTCCCGCTCGTGATGACCATCGACGATTTGATCTCGCTCGATGCGTCCGACCTGAAGCTCAGCGGCGGCAAGAACAGCCGCCTGCGCATGGGAGAAAAAAGCTTCCGCAAGGCGCTGGCCGCCGGAATTTCGCTTCCGTTCGGGAGCGGCGCCACGTCGGCGGAGATTCCGCACGGCAAGCAGGCCGACCAGTTCGCCTATATTGTGAAATGGGGCATGACCCCGGCGCAGGCCCTGAATACGGCCTTCACGGAAGCCGCCAAGCTCCTGAACTATGGCTGGACGGACCGCGTCGGAGCGGTGGAAAAAGGAAAGTTCGCCGACCTCGTCGCCGTCTCCGGCGATCCGCTCGCCGACG